>JACXTT010002820.1_pt1 | contig 27252 bp, 25 predicted proteins | sample 9270951 | NCBI WGS metagenome assembly JACXTT01 (sample SAMN15532306, study PRJNA645909) | rock metagenome | isolation source: weathered quartz diorite | place: Puerto Rico | collected 2017-06-21 | reverse complement strand
AATATGGGTATTCTTCAATTTGTTTTCCATTCAATCATTCAGTCATTCAATCCTTCGATCATTAAAGAGACATGGGTAAATATGGGTATTCTTCAATTTGTTTTCCATTCAATCATTCAGTCACTCAATCCTTCAATCATTAAACCCATGGGTAAATATGGGTATTTTTCAATTTGTTTTCCATTCAATCATTCAGTCATTCAATCCTTCGATCATTAAAGAGACATGGGTAAATATGGGTATTTTTCAATTCGTGTTACTTTATAAATTTCCTATCCTGCAACCAGGCGTAAAGCTCGTTAGGCCATTGGGCTATTGCGCCTTTATTGGTCGGGCGTATGCCAAAACCATGCCCTGCGCCGCTGTAAATATGCAGTTCGGCTGGGACGCCCAGTTTTTTGTATTTGAGATATAGTTCGGGCATATACTCCGATATATCGGGCCGGTCGTTAAAACCGCAGGCAATAAACGCTGGCGGCGAGCTTTTGCTTACCTCAAAGCGGCTGGAGTTACCTGGGTAGACCAACACCTGGAAAGCAGGGTGCGAGCTTAGTTTATCAACCGCGTCGGCAGCGTTGGGCAGGCCATTGTCAAACCGCATACCGCAAAGCCCGGCCAGTTCGCCCCCGGCCGAAAAACCCATCACACCGATATGGGCGGTATCAACTCCCCACTCTTTGGCACGGCGGCGCACCAAACGTATGGCACGTTGCATATCGGGCACTTCATTACCGTCAACCGTGTAGGTTGAGCCTTCTTCTTTGGCTAACCGGTATTTTAATACAAACGCCGCAATGCCATGCGCTTGCAGCCACTCGGCCACGTTATAACCTTCGTGCGTGATGGCCATGCGGCTATGCCCGCCGCCGGGTGCCACAATAATTGCAGCCCCTGTCGCTTTATCCGCCGATGGCAGGTAAGGTGTGATGGATGGGTTATGTACACTGCTTACAGTTTGCTCACCGCTGGCCGATGTAACCACCTTTTCGGGAGCGGTCTTACCTTCGGAGCCGGGTGCGCCTTTTGGCCATAAGGGTATTTCTTTCGGGGTGTCGGCAATGGTAGCTGCTGTCAGCAAAAAACCAATAAATAAAGCCGGAATGATTGTTTTCACAGGATGAAAAGTTTATGATCGGTATCCCCGAAAATACAAAAAAATAGCCGGATATACAAGAAAAAATCACGATTTCGACGTTTTAACTTCTGTGAATTTAGTCGCAAAAGCCCGGTTTATTTTATTTTGATGATACGGTTTGAGGGCTTTTCTGCTGGCTTATCGCGAAGCAGGACAGGTAGGCTTTTTACAATGTAGACGAGCGCGTGGCCGATAACTTTGATAGCTCCGAAACTAAATTTGATGAACGGCATCATCACCCGCAAGTTATGCGCATGGGTTTCGCTAACGGTTTCTTTAGGCCCCTTTTTGATCTGTTTCATGATGATATAAGGATCGGCCGGCGCAATTGTTTACAAAAAAAAGCCCTCAACCGGCAGGTCAAGAGCTTAAGTTTAGATAAGGTTTGTATATTTTACTGGTACTGTATGTAGTTTGGATTGGGTTTCAGTTTCAAAACTTCTTCGGGCGTCATCATGTGGTTTGGCGCTTTTTTGATGTCGTTTTTATAGAACAGTTTGAAACCTGTAAACTGCACCGGCTCGTTGTAAACAAAATACCTCCAGGTGCCCAATTTTAGCTCCGGCTCGCCCCAGCCGTCCATATCCATTACCAACTGTATCTCGGGGTGCAATTTGATGTGGTTATAGTTGGTCAGCATTTTTTTGGTAAAGCGGTGTACGATCAGGATTTTTGGCGGCAGGTTGTATTTCTTCACCAGGTTGGTCAGGTAACCCGATACATAGTTTACGTCATCGGCATCGTAAGTGCCTATTTTTTTACCTGGTTTTGAGCCGTCTTTCATCGAAAACTCCGGGTCCATACCAAAGTTAACCTGCGGCATAGCCAGGTATTTTTCTAACAAAGGCAGTTCGGCGTGTATGTTACTCAAAGCAACCTGAACGTCCAGAAAAACAATGGCGTGTATCTTTTTGGCTAATACCAAAACACTGTCAATTTGTTTAAACGGCATCCGGTAACGGTATTTGCCATCTTTACCGCCATCGCCCTGTGCAACCACGGCAATGTAATGCAAAGCAGGTAAAACAGGCGTTTTAGGGTCGGCTTTTTCCCAGTGTTTACACTCGCCCTGCAGTTTGGCCAGCATTTCCTTTGGTGGTATCTCGCCCAAAATCCCCATTTTTTTAGCGTACAGGTTACCATAAAATGCAACCACGCGCTTAAAAGGCAATATAGCACCAGGCAGTGGGTATGGGGTATTTTTAACCGGCCATTTGCCCGAGGTATCACCATGGGCCATAAACTTCATTTTCTCATCATAGGCAGCTTTATCAAGCGGCGGATAAGTTACCTGTTTGGTGGTGGTGTCCGCGGCAGGTTCGGCAGTTGCAGTAGCAGAAGCCGGGGACGGAGCGTTTGTTTTTGTAGCGGCCGTAGCTGTTTTATTGTTTTGACTACAGTTAGAAAATACAATAAGTGAGGTGGACAGAACGAACGTGGTGAGCAGTGTTTTCAATTTCATTTGCGTTAGTAACAGGGTTGCAATATAACACCATTATGTATACCCGCAGGGGTATACTTATCAACATTTCAACGTTAACGAAAATATATTAATGTCATAGTTTAGTTAACGGTATGGCCGGGGCCGTACAGTACATCGCCGTTACGGGTGCCATTGTGTTTAAAATCCTCAACCGTAAGTTTACCGTTCACCACCACATATTTAAACCCCTGGGAGTACGCATGCGGGTGTTCGTAGGTTGATTTATCGGTCACCTTATCCGCGTCAAACACCACCACATCGGCATACATGCCCGGCCGTAGCAAGCCGCGCTCGTTAAGTTTGAACTTTTGTGCGGGCAGCGATGTCATCCGCCTGACGGCATCCTCCAATCGCAATACGCCTTTTTCGCGGGTGTAATAGCCTAATACCCTGGCATTACTGCCATAACCGCGCGGGTGCGGCACGCCCGAGTTGAACAGGCGGATACCCGAGTCTGACGCTACCATGGTTAAGGGGTAACGCATAATATTGACCACGTCATCCTCATTCATACCATGAAAAACCATCGATGCACCACCTAACTTGGTGATATCCAGTATGGTCTCAATCTGGTTAGGGATGGTAGCCTCGCGGCCTTTGGCGTTATTTATTTCCAATATGTTCTTGCCGTTAAGGGTACTATCGGCATTGCAATGGGCAACAACGGCATAGTCAAAGGTGAGCCTGTCACGGCGTACCATGTCTTTCACCATTTCGGCCACTATTTTTTGGTGCGTTTCGGGGTCGTTTATCCGTTTTACTGCAGCGTCGTGGCCACCGTCCAATACCCAGTCGGGCAATAAAACATTTAGCGTGGTGCTGCTGGCGGTGTAGGGGTATTGGTCAACGGTGACATCCAGTCCTTCTTTACGGGCGCTTTCCACCATGGCTATCATCTGGTCGCTTTTATGCCAGTTTGGTTTGCCCACTTTAAAGTGCGATATCTCCACAGGCATTTGCGCCTGTCTGCCTATATCAATAGCCTCGTTTATGGCCTCAAAAATCTTATCGCTCTCGTTGCGCATGTGCGATGTATAGATGCCCTTATACTTAGCAGCAGTTTTTGCCAGAACTACAACCTCTTCGGTTTGCGAGTACATGCCCGGCGAGTAGATCAACCCGGTCGACAGCCCCATCGCGCCATCGCGCATGGCCTGGTCAACAATGGCTTGCATTTTTTGGAGTTGCATAGCATCCGGCTTGACCATGTTTTCGCCCAACACAGCTTTGCGCACATCGTTATGGCCTATCAGGCTGCCCACGTTTATCGAAAGCTTGTTTAGCTCCAGCCCGTTAAAATACGTTTTAAGGTCGGTGTTCGAACTGCCGCAATTACCCGTGATGACCGACGTTACCCCATCATAAATAAAGTTATCGGCGGTGGGGGTTTTATCCTCATCGCCTTCAATATGCGTGTGCACATCAATAAACCCGGGGGCGACAATTAAGCCCGTTGCATCAATGGTTTTGTCTGCTTTGTCTTTACCCAGATCGCCAATGCTGATGATCTTATTTTTAACAATACCCACATCGCCATAAAACCAGGGGTTTCCGCTGCCGTCAATGATCTTTCCGTTTTTGATGATGATATCAAAGTGTTGCTGGGCCGAGGCCAGCATGGGGATAAGACACAGGAGTAAGAATAGTTTTTGCTTGAGCATTTACGCTAAGGTATCAGTTGGATACTTTAAATGCAAATTAAGTGATGGTATCCGCTCAGCTATACTGCTTGTTAATTGTTAAAATTCAACTTCCAGTTGGTTTTCTGCAATTCGATTTCAGAGTAAGTTAGCAGTTTTAGATATTTCTGTTGATTTACCAAGTCATCCATTGAATAAATATTGTTATATTTTTTCAAAGTATCGGCCTCAAAAACATAAAGAGACAGTGTTTTGGCTTTGCCTTCCTCAATATACTGGTGCCAGGGATTATTATTCCCCAATATTGTTATGTCAATAGTCGAATCTGGTTGGACGACCTGCCTATCTGTGATATAAAAGGCAACATTATTTTGAGTTATTGGCGTTTCTGCACCATTTGAATATAGTATAGATATTGATTTTTCAGATTTATTGATCAACGACAATTGATGGTTAACCATAACATCAGAATAACAACCGACCAGAGAAAATACAATTGCCAAAAACACAATTGATAAAAATAGTTTTTGCTTGAGCATTTACGCTAAGGTACTATTTATGTTTATAAAATTTACCAAACACCCCCAGCGGCAGTTTGCTGCCAGCCGTGGCCTGTAAATACAGTTCGCCTATCTCCAGGTTTTGCACTTTGGGGTATGCGCTCTGGATAAGGTTTTGTACTATGACCGACGAAAAGCCCAGCGAGTAGGTGTTCAGTATCAAAAAGTGCTCCTCGGGGTCAAGTAGTTTTACCACGTCGTGCATCATTTCGTTCAGGCTGTCTTCCAGTTTCCACTTTTCGCCATTGGGGCCGTGGCCGTAAGCCGGCGGGTCTAAAATAATACCGTTATAGGTTTTGCCGCGTTTTACCTCGCGCTTTACAAATTTTAGCGCATCTTCAACCACCCAGCGGATATCTTTCAACCCCGATAGCTCCATATTCTCGTTACCCCAGGTCACCACCTGTTTTATGGAGTCCACATGCGTGGTATCGGCACCGGCCGCTTTCGCGATAAGCGATGCCCCGCCGGTATAAGCAAACAGGTTAAGTACTTTGGGCTGATCAGTTTTAAACTTTTTAACGTTTTTGGAGATATAATCCCAGTTAACGGCCTGCTCCGGGAAAACGCCTAAGTGCTTAAACGAGGTTAAGGCCATCCGCAGTTTAATGGCTACATCGTCGTTTTTATATTCAATGTTCCAGCGGTCGGGCAGGTTGGCGTTCTTTTTCACCCATTCGCCCGATGTTGCCGAGCGGCCTTTAAATCGGATATGGTGCTGGCGCTGCCATTCGCTTTCGGGAAGGCCTTTACTCCAAACCGCCTGCGGCTCCGGACGGATCAGGATGACGTTGCCAACGCGTTCCAGTTTTTCAAAATCGCCGCAATCTATCAGTTCGTAATCTTTCCAGTGGGTGGGGGTAAGCAGTTGGATCATCTATTTAGTCTTAAGTCCGGAGCCGTTAGCCTTGAGTTAAGACCAGGATCAACAGAACTGCAAATATAGGTATTTCCTGTAGTGTTCAATTATTGCAGGGGGCCGATGTCGCCTGTGGAATAGCTTGCTGATTTTAGACCGGTTTTTATGCGATGGGAATTACCTATACTGCCCCACAGATTATTAAAAAAATACGGTATGTTTATCGCGCATAAACCTATTCCGTAGATGAAGATCCTTGTTAAGCTCGCCATAGCACTAATACCGTTGATACCCGCCCTGTCGGTTAATGCCCAAAAACTGCCCGACGTGCAAAAAACGAGCCTGCGTGCGCCTGCCAATATCAAAATTGACGGTAAGGCTGGAGAGTGGGGTAATCAATTCAAGGCGCATAACCAAGGCACAGGTATTTGGTATACTATTGCCAATGATGACGATAAACTTTACTTCGTTATCCACGCCGAAGATGTCGATATCATCCACAAAATGATGCGTGGCTGCGTAACCATCGCTATTAATATATCGGGCAAAAAAGAAGCAAAAAATGCGGCGACCATCACTTTTCCTACCTACCTCGCAGTTGATGCCCCCAATGTATCAATGAGCGGTCGGCCGAAAGATATTGCCGATACTTCCCTATTGAGGCTAAAGGTCGATACCTTTATGCGCAAGATGAACAAGCGCATTGCTGAAAAGCAAAAATTTATTGCCCTTGCCGGGATAAAAGAAATTACTGATAGCCTAACCTCCGTTTATAACGATTACGAAATTGAAGCCAGGGCACTTTTGGATAATAAACTAACTTATAATTACGAACTGGCTATCCCATTAAAATACCTTGGTCTTACGATAGATAAAGCAATTAAATTTACTTACAACATCAGGCTGAATGGTATTATTCCCCAGGGCGCTACTTTACAAACCCTGGGCAGTGGTATGGTACTGATCACTTACCAGGGCACAACGCGGGCTTTAGATAATACTAAACGGGGCCTGATCATGAATTACCCCAACGATTTTTGGGGAGAGTACACCCTGGCAAAAAAACAATGATCTATTTTGTTAAATACTTACACATACATATTATTTCAGCTATCTTGCCCAATCCTAAAACCCAAACTCTGTTCGTTATGCTAAGTTCCAAATGCCAGCTTTTTAAATATTGGCTGGCAATTTTATGGTTGTGTTGCGCCTATGTTTCGGTAATGGCGCAAAAACTTCCAAATATCCAAAAGGAAAGTTTTAGGGCGCCGGCCAACGTAAAAATAGATGGGAAAGCCGATGATTGGGGCAATACATTTAAAGCCTATAATACCAATACCGAAGTTTTTTATACCATCGCTAACAATGATGATAACCTGTACCTGGTTATACAAGCCACCAATGCCGATGTGATTAATAAAATGGTGCGCGGTGGTATTACTTTTACTATTTACCATGGTAAGGATAAAAATGACGCAAACCCCGTAGCCATCTACTTCCCGGCATTAAGTGATAAGGATAAGGTGGCTATAGGCCAAAGTGTGACCAAAAAACCTACCGAAACCAACGATGCCACTATCGTTCAAAAGCAGACTGATTCGCTTATAGCCATAACCAACAACCTGCTTAATACCAGGTCAAAACTTATTAAAGTTAAAGGTATTAAAGCCATAACCGATACCTTGCTGTCCATTTACAACGAACAAAATATTGAAGAAAAAGCCTTTGTCAACTCAAAACGCGCATGCTCATTTGAGTTGGCTATACCCCTTATATACCTGCCTGTTAATTTAGTTAACCCAAAACCATTTGCTTATAATATTACGATAAACGGGGCAAACGTTGGCGGCGGTGCAATAGTTGTCAGCCAGGTTACAGGTATGACCGTCGCCTTCAGGACTGGGGACGCATCTCAATTGCTAAGATATTCAACAGATTTTTGGGGCGAATACACCCTCGCAAAAAAACAATGAACCACTTTAAAATTGTTAAATATTGTTAAGCATTGTTAAATGTTTGACGTAGAAAAATATTAAAAACTATATTGTTCTGCCAGATGATCCACGATATTTATTGTAATATTTATGATGGGTACTTGCATTGTAATTTATTATAACTAAATTTATAGTTAACAAACCTGTTACATGAAACCTTTGAAAAATTTAGTGCCCTTTAAAGCTTGTGTTATTGCTGTTTGTACAAAATATAACAGCATATAGCATGAAAAAATTTACCTGGCTTATTATTACTATCCTGTTAACAGGCAAGCTTTACGCCCAAACTACACCGCCTGCGCCAAAGCCGTCATTGCCTCCGCCTTTGCCATTCAGGGAGGTGAGCGGTATAGTACTTGATTCGACCGAAACTCCGGTTATCGGGGCAACCATAACCTTAATGACGGCCCATGATACCCTGCGGGCCAGCACCAACACCCGGGGCATATTTATATTAAAAAATGTAAAAAAGGCGATATTTTTTTTAACTGTAAAAGGTATGGGCTACGCGCAATTGGTAAAGAAATATTCGATGAACGATTTGAGCCCCAAACTGGTGCTCGACCCCATAGTGCTGCATAATGATAACCACCTGCTCAACGAAGTTAAAATAGACGGTACACCCAGCATCGTTATTAAAACGGATACCGTTGAGTTTAAGGCCAGCGATTACAAGGTGCGCGAAAACGCCACCCTTGACGACCTGCTGAGCAAAATGGAAGGCGTGGATGTAGACAAACACGCCGGTACCGTTACTTTCCAGGGCCAGGACGTAAAAAAAGTAAATTTAAATGGTAAGGCGTTTAACGGCGGCAATGTAGCTTCGGCTATTAAAAACCTGCCTGCCGATATTATTGACAAAGCCCAGTTTGTTGACGATTATGGCCCCAACGCCGCCCGGACCGGGATTAAAGATGGTGACCCGCAAAAAGTACTGAATGTAACCACCAAAGCCGACCGCTCGATAGGGCAGTTCCTGCGGGGCACAGCTTCGGCAGGCAACGATGGCCGGTTAGACGAGCAAGCTTACCTGCAGCGTTTAAATGGCAACCAGCAGATAGGCCTGAGCGGCAACTGGCGCAACAGCATTAACGGCGTTGGCCAGGGTGGCGGCGGAACCGGTAATACCACCAACAGCCGCCCAACTATTGGCTATAACGATCAGTGGACTAAAACGCTGCAGGTAAATACCAGCTATAGCTATAACTATAATAACACTAATAGCGCTTACGATGGTTACGGGCAATACTTCAGCTCAAACGGCACCACAAACTATAATAATCAAAGTACGGGGCAATACCGTACAGATGGGCACAATGCCGCTCTGGAGTTTATTTACGATCCTAACAAAGCCAATTATCTGCGCTTTAGCGGAAGCTTTAATTATTCGGGTTCAACTAATATCAGCGCCGGTCAGCAAACATTAACGGGTTTTCAAAATCAGTATTCAACCAGCGCTAATACAACTACCAGTAACACGCCAAGTTATAATGCCAGCTTGTCGTATCAGCATATTTTCGAAAAACCAAAGCGCAATATGTTGTTATCAGTGTCGGCAAGTCATAGCAATACACAAAATTATACCGAAAATAATGCCCGTATCTTATACAAAGATTCGCTCGACGTTACCAAGAAAGACTCGCTGCAGCATTTTATCATCCGCAGGGGCAACATCAACAAAAACGTATCGGGTAACTTTAGTTTTTCTGAGCCCATAACTGCTACGGCACGGTTAGATTTTAGCGGCGTGGTAAATTACCGGGGTTACGATAACACCGCCACTACCGATAGTATAAACAAAGCGGGAGTAGCGGTGCGGGCAAACGCGTTAAGCAATATATACAACTATTCGTTCACCGAAACACGGCTGGGGCTAAGCTATACCCTGAACAGGAAAAAGTATATCCTATCAGCAGGTATAACTGCAGTGCCGACCATTTTACAGGGTACCAAGGTGAGCCTCAACGCGTCAACTTATCGCACCAATTTTACCGTGATACCGATAGCCCGTTTCGAGTATATCTTCTCGCAAACCCAAAGGGCAAGCATCAATTATTCCGGCAGCCCGTCCGAACCATCGTTCGATCAGATCCAGCCCGTTACCGACAAGTCCGACCCGCAAAACGTGGTTGTTGGTAACCCCGATCTTAGCCCCTCGTTCCGTCACTCTATCAATGCAGGGTACAATAATTATATCGCCAACTCAAAGCTCACCTTATCTGCAAATGGTAACCTGAGTATTGTCAACGGGCAGATCATTAGTAATACCATACAGGTGCCCATCCCGCTGTTAAGCAGTTTTTACAACGAACGCCATTACCTCAATATTAATGGCGACTATAGCGCGAACGGCAATTACAATATCGCGAAGCAACTGAATGACAAAAAGTACACGCTCAAATACAATGGTTCTGTGTCGTTCAATCATAATTTAACCATGAGCAACAACATCCAATACCATTCGGACAGTTGGCGTATCAGCCAGCGCTTTGGCCCGCAGATAAACCCTGCCGAATGGTGCGAAATAAACCCGACGATCAATTATTCTATCGCCAGATCGTTCTTTACCCAGCCCAATGCCCGTAATGCCGATACCAAAACAACGGCATTGAATGTAGAAGGTACTTTTTACCTGCCAAAAGCCTGGCGCATCAGTTACGATGCCAGCAAAAACTATATACAGGGTGTGGGTACCAATGTTACCCCAAACCCCTTTGTGGTTGATGCTTCTATCGAGCGGGCTTTCCTGGCTAAGCACAACCTTACCCTAAGGGTGGCAGCTTTCGATATATTTAACCAAAACAACTTTATTAATCAAACCGTGTCGTCAACATCGGTTAACTATACCAATACCAATGTAAACAGCAGGTACCTTTTTGTAAGCTTGATCGTCAACCTGCAAAAATGGAGCGGTACACCTAAACGCAACGGCGTGCAAATGCTGCGCAGGGGCGATGGTAGTTTTATTTATTAGGATAGTAGGGGACCAATAAGTGAACGCGAACGCAAATTTGGGTAGCAGGTACTAATCAACCAATGAACTAATGAACCAATCAACCGTTAAAGCTTTTCCCTCGCCGCCTGCATAAACGGGCTGGCAAACACAAAGTCGTTAAGCTCTTTATTATTGGAGTGGGTTATCTGTTTGTTGGTACCTTCCCACCATTTTTTACCGTCGTGTAAAAAAATAATGTGATCGCCAATACCCATTACCGAGTTCATATCGTGGGTAACAATAACCGTGGTGGTTTGAAAATCGGTAGTTATCTCGCTGATCAGTTCATCAATAAGGATGGAGGTTTTAGGGTCGAGGCCCGAGTTTGGCTCATCAACAAACAAGTATTTGGGCTGCACCGATATGGCACGGGCAATGCCCACCCGTTTTTTCATCCCGCCCGAAAGCTCCGACGGGAACAACTTGTTTTTACCGGCCAGGTTAACCCGCTCCAAACAAAAATTGGCCCGGTCTATTTTTTCGGCTTTGCTCATGGTGGTAAACAGGTTGAGCGGAAAGATGATATTGTCCTGCACGTTCATCGAATCGAACAGGGCCGAGCTTTGAAACAGCATACCAATATGTTTGCGTATCTCCACCCGTTCAACAAAGTGCATGGCCGTAAAATTTAGCCCGTCGTAAATAACTTCGCCCTCTTCCGGGTGGTGCAACCCAACTATACATTTAAGCAACGTAGTTTTACCCGAACCCGACCCGCCTATGATGAGGTTGTTTTTGCCCGCTTTAAACTCGGCATCAATACCTTTAAGCACTTTGTTTTCGCCAAAGGTTTTATGGATGTTTACAACTTCTATCATAACATAATACGGGATATAACCAGGTCGGCAAATAAGATCATAATACAACTGTAAACAACACCTTTGGTTGCCGATTGCCCAACCTCTAAAGCGCCGCCCGATGTATAAAAGCCCTGGTAAGCGCAAATAGAGGTAATAATAAAACCAAAAAAGAAAGCCTTGACCATGGATACCTGTAAAATGATCACTTTAAAGCCATCGGTCAAACCACTGATATAATCGGCAACCGATACATCGTTTGATGCCGCGCAGGCAATATAGCCGCCAAATAACCCAAGGCTTATGGATACCACAACCAGCAAGGGTATCATGGTAATGCCCGCGATAACTTTGGGCGATATCAGGTAGCCCGGCGCGTTAACACCCATAATTTCGAGGGCGTCAATTTGTTCGGTTACCCGCATGGTGCCAATTTGCGACGCAATGCTCGAGCCTACACGCCCTGCCAGTACCAGCGAGGTAATGGTTGGGCTAAACTCCAGGATGGTACTGTCGCGGGTAATGGTACCTACTATGGCTTTAGGGATAAAATCGCTTACCAGCTGAAACGCCGTTTGAATGGTAGCCACCGCGCCTATAAAAACCGAAATAATGCTGACGATGCCCAGCGAGCCAAGGCCCACCGAAACCATTTCGCGCATTACCTCTTTCCAGTAAACGGCAAATTTTTCGGGCTTTTTAAAAGCTAAGCGTAATAAAAGGATATACCTACCGAGGTGAAACAGCATTCGTAGTTGTTAGTTGGGGCTAAAATACGCTTTTTTGGCAATGTAAGTAGCCGCCCGTTCAATAGCTTTGTAATTTTTAATAAACCGTGCTGCCGTTTAGTTGTTTGGTGCGGGTGAAATTTCAGCCCTCATGTTTGACGATGCAAACGGGAACATGCGTACTTTATACACCACGCTGGGCAAATAATGGCCGCCATGTATAGCCCATAACTGGCTTAATTCGGTAATGTTGAGGTTTTGTAACTCAAACGTTAGCTTATCAATTTTGGGGTCTAAACCGGGTAAGTTCGTGTGGGTAAACCAAAAGTTCTCTTGAAAAAAGCTGATAGTTTCCGTTATAGCTTTAAGGCCTTCCTGGTAATCCGAAAAATTAGCCGAAAACAACACATATAGGTCGATATATATCGGTGGAGCAATAGTGGTATAAGTTGCTGCTGGCGCTGGCTTTGCAGTGTAGGTTGATATAACGGCTTCCTGTGCAATATTTACGACCGAAAAAAGAAGTTTATCCAGGTTTTTACTGGGCTTGCTGCCGTCGTTGGTTATTACGGGTGCCAATATTACCAGGTCGTCGGGTAGTTGCCATAGGTATTTTAATTGATCGTTCAACTTATTGGCGATCAAACTAAGGGCCTGTTGTATCATGGTTTGTTGTGCATTAAGGTTTAAAGATTAAATATACTATAAAACTCAAAACCTTTTATATTGCCCTTAATATATCTATGGTTACATTGCCGCATAATACCTAATTTTAAAACATGAATAACCTCATCATTACCGGCGCCACCAAAGGCATGGGCCGCGCTATCGCTATCGCTTTTGCAAAACAAGGATTAAACCTGGCGCTGTGCGCCCGTAATTATACAGAGTTAGCCGCATTGCAGGATGAACTCAAAACCATTAACCCCGGTATCAAAACGGTAATACGCCAAACCGATTGCAGCGTAAAAGAAGAGGTTTTGGCTTTCGCCGGATATGCCGAGCAGGAGCTGGGTTTTATCAGCGTCATTATCAACAATGTAGGTATTTACGAACCATCAAGCATATTGGATGATGAGGAAGATACCTTTCAGCGGCTGCTCAATACCAACCTGATGCCCACCTACGAACTATACCGTTACTTTGGTAAAACCATGATGGCTCAGGGCCGCGGGCATATTTTTACCGTATGCTCGGTAGCCGCGCTTGAGCCTGTTGTACAAGCTGGTATGTATTCTGTAACTAAAGTGGCACTGTATGGTCTAAGTAATATAATGAGGCTCGAGATGCAGCAATACGGGGTTAAAGTAACCAGTATTTTGCCGGGATCAACATTAACTGAGTCGTGGAAAGGCACCGACTTGCTTGCAGACAAGTTTGTACTTCCCGATGACGTAGCATCAGCAATGATTTGCGCTTATACAATGACAACCGGCGCTAATGTTGATGAGATGGTGATCAGGCCGGTTTCGGGCCAGTTATAAGTAAACTAAACAGAACAATTTAAAAAAATTAAGATCATGGAAAACAAATTATACCGCGACGAACAAAACAAAACCATAGGAGGTGTTTGCGCGGGCTTATCAGATTATTTTAATATAGATGTATCGTGGATACGCGTCATCTTTTTGATCGCTCTTTTTATGAGCGTTGGCTTCCCGGCCTATCTCATCTTCTGGATAGTAGTACCGGCTAAAAAACCCGATTTTAAACCATTTGCCGATTACACAGTTCCGCCGCCGGTGCAAGTCCCTTTCGCACCCATCAAAAAAAAGCCGTCAAACGCAGCCATTGTTTTTGGCGCTGTACTGGTTATAATGGGCACCATATTTTTGCTTTGCCAGTTCGACCTCATCCCCGATTGGGAGTACTGGAAATTATGGCCGGTAATTTTTATAGCGATAGGTGTAATGCTCATCTTTACCTCGGTTAATAAGAAAACCCGGATAGATGGTACCGCGCCCTGGGAGCATACCGCTACCACAACCGATCCAAATATTGATAACCCCGAAACACTGTAGATCATGAGAAGCAGCAGACTGATACCAGGCACGATACTGGTAGTAATAGGAACTCTATATTTATTAGACAATTTTGGCTTTATTGATTTTAATTTTTGGAGCCTGTTAGCCCTATGGCCCATATTTTTGATCATGTGTGGCGTTAACCTGGTGTTTGCGCACAATAAAAGCGAGTGGGCAACCATAACCAAACTGGCGGTGCTGGCCCTGGGCCTGAGCATTCTAATATATGGCGGCTTAACCCGCCGCGATATTGCCTGGATGAACTGGACCTATCACAACAACCGCAATTACAACGATAACTTTGATGATGACTGGGACAGTTCGGATACTACCGGTGGCCGCCGCGACTCGATCATTAAAATAGATGGAAACAGCGTTTTTCATGAAAGCTTTAAACCCGGCACGCAGGTAGCACAGCTTAACATCACCGGCGGGGCAGCAACTTACGTATTGAAAGGCACTACCTCCGACCTGTTTGAAGCCGCAACCAAAGAGTATGGCAACCGTTACCGTTTACGTACACACAGTGACAGCACCTCCACCACGCTCGATTTTGATATGCGCAACCGCAAGCATGGGTTCGTATTTAACTTTGGCAATAAAAGGGGCAACCGTGCCGATATCAAATTAAATACCGCCCCCGAGTGGAACATTGATCTGGAAGCTGGTGCCGCTAAGGCTGATTTTGACCTGTCAGCATTTAAAGTGCATAACTTAACTGTACAGGGCGGCGCGGCATCGTTCGATGTCCGCATGGGGCAACCCTTAGCCGAAACCAAACTGGAGTTTCAAACCGGCGCGGCATCGGTAAAGGTAAGCATACCGCAAAACGCCGCTTGTCGCATCACAACCGATACCGGTCTGTCATCAAAAAACTTTAACGGTTTTAACAAAACCAGCGATGATACTTACGAAACCCCCGGCTTTGCTACAGCAACCAATAAAATGTACATCAGCATGGAAGGCGGCGTATCTGATTTTAAGGTGACACGGTACTAAACCATACATAACCGGTTTTAACCACAAAGGCACTAAGTCTCAAAGCGGGACCTGGTGCCTTTGTTTCTTCGTGGCAAAGCTATACTAACAGTTTTATACCTTTACTTTTAATATGGACCAACAATACCTCTTGGTAGTTAACGGCAAACCCGAAGGGCCTTTCAGCATTGCGGAGCTTAAAGCAAAACGCATTCGCCCCGGCGACTTTGTAAAAACCTCCGCCATGAGCGATTATAAAGAAGCGCACGAGGTTGCCGAACTGCGTTCGCTTTTGGGCTTTAAGTTTCAGCCCGTTATGCCGCAGTATTTTGGCAGTTTTGATCAGCGCCTGCTGGCAACAGCTATCGATTGGTTCCTGGTAGCTGGAGCGGTAATTGTACCGGTTTGCGCATTTGTTTTGTTTACCGATAGCAAGCTGGTCCGTATTATTTTATCAGCAGCTATCCTCATCCTGGTGCCAGTGCTTAAACTATTCTACCACGTACTAATGGAAGGCTCATCAGCCCAGGCCACATTTGGCAAGCAGATACTCAAAATACGGGTATGCGCTATTGATGCCTCCCCAGTAGGTTACGGGCAGGCGCTTGGGCGCAACCTCGCCAAAGTTTTTTCGGTGGCGTCGTTGGGTATCGGGTACCTCTTTGCTTTTTTTAATAAAAAACAACAATGCCTGCACGATATGGTGGCAGGCACCCTGGTGATCAAAGACCGGTTGTTTTGATTGTTAAAAAATGTTAAATACCTAACTGCTCAATTTGAAAACTAATTTATTAGTTATATTTGTTTTGTTAAATGATTTAAGATACAGGATCACCCCAAACTCTGATTAAAATATGAAAGCAAAACTACTTACTCTGGCCGCATTAAGCGCCTTTACCTTATCAGCCACCGCGCAAAAGCCAGATTCGGCAAGGGCAATTGTGCACTATAAATTTACCCACCTGCGCGATACCACCCAGAAAGATAAACCTTATACCGAAAACATGGAACTGGTGGTAGGCAGCAGCGCCAGCGTGTATAAAAGTTACGACCGGATAACCCAGATGGCTGCCCTTAAAAAGCAGATCCGCGAACAAATGGCCGCCGGCGGCCCAATGCAAATAAAAGCGGGCGGCGCCAGTTCGAGGGACGAGTTTTACCAGTTCCCGAACGAAAACAAAATGGTGCACAAACAAAACCTGATCAACGACTACCTGATCGAAGAACCTTTCCCTGCCATCAACTGGAAAATAAGCAGCGATACAGCTACATTCGGTGGGCTGCATTGCCAAAAAGCTACAACACACTTTAAAGGCCGCGATTATATCGCCTGGTTTTGTGCCGATCTGCCTTTCCGTGCAGGCCCCTGGAAACTGAACGGTTTGCCCGGATTGATCGTAGACGCGCACGATGTGAAAAACGAAGTGGTATTCAAGTTCGATGGTATTGAAGAAGTAACCAAAGGAGCTAAAGCAGATGCAGGCCCCGATATTCAAGCCCCGGGAGGCGGAAAAGTAATGATGTTTGGCATGGGCGATACCAATGCCGACCCTAACCTGATAGCGGTGCCGGCCACAGGCATTAAAACAACCGAAAAGGAATTTTTAAACCTGGTAGAGGTTATGCGTAAAGACCCTGACGCGTTTATGCAATCGGCAATGGCAGGTATGCGTGGACCGGGTGGCGGCGATGTGCATATCATGAAAAACGGCGAGTCGGCAACACCCGGATCGGCTAACATTAAAATGAAAGTTGGGCCACAGCCGACGATCAATAACCCGATAGAACTTCCTGAAAAGAAGAAATAATGGCAAATTTAAGATATGTGTTCACCGTTATAGGCTGTTTGCTTATATCGGCGGTTGCCTCTGCCCAAAAGTTGACGGGCACCGTAACAGATAGCCTGGGCAAAGCAGTGCCTTTTGCAAGTGTTACGCTTAAAAGCACAAGCAATATTATAGTGGCCTATACATCAAGTAATGACAAGGGCGCATATACGCTTACCGTACCTGCTGATGCTGCTAAAGAAAATATGCTGTTAGAGGTAAGTTGCCTGGGTTTTACCAAAACCACCAAAGCTGTTAACGGCTACGCAGCGCCTTATAACTTTAATTTAAAACGCAGTAGTAACCAGTTAAAAGCCATCACCATAAACAGCGCACGGCCCAAATTAAAAGTAAGCGGCGATACGCTGAGTTACAAGGTGTCTGATTTCAGCAGCCCGCAGGACAGGGTGATAGGCGACGTGATCAAAAAACTGCCGGGCATTGATGTGGATAAAGCGGGTAAAATAAGCTATAACGGCAAGGCCATCTCCAACCTGTACATCGGCGGCGATAACCTGCTGGACGATAAATACAACATTGCGACCAATAGCATCCCCAACGGCGTGGTCGACCAGGTGCAGGTATTGCAAAATAACCAGCCGGTTAAAATGCTGCGCGATAAGGTAGTGAGCGATGATGTGGCCCTCAACCTCACCATAAAAAAGGACGCTAAGTTACAATTGGTAGGGCAGGAGACCATTGGTGCCGGTTTGCCGGGAGAATACTATGCCGACCTGAACGGTATGATGTTTAAAGATAAATACAAGGCCATTAACTACATAAAGGGCAATAATGTGGGGTACGACCTGCAAGGCGACCTGGTATCGCACAACATGGCCGATTTTTTAAACCGGGTTGATAACCAGGTACCATCAACCATTTTATCATTAGGTACCGCCGGCGATCCTGACCTGCCCCGCAACCGTTACCTGTTTAACCAATCGGGCATCATTAACCTCAACAACCTGGTCAACGTTAAAAAAGAGGTGCAGCTAAGGGCCAATATATCCTATCTGCACGATACCCAGCGCCAGGACTACCAAAAACAAAGCAATATATTTTTACCGAAAGACACCATACGCTACAGCGAGATACAGCATAACGAGCGTAACCCCGATCTGCTGCACAGTCAGTTGCTCATCAATGTAAATAAGGATAAATATTACCTGAACAACAGTTTAGTTGTCGATTATAGTCACAATACCAATAACAGCGGCCTCACTACCAATGGCGATGTTTACGGCCAGGTTTTTAAAGACAACACGTTCAGTTTTTCGAACGAGTTTAACATGATGCAGACCTTTAAGTCGAGCCGTATACTGGAGCTTTACTCGTATGTTAACCGGATAGATGAGCCCGAAAACCGCGTGATATCCACCAATTTTAACTCCGCCATTTTTAATAAAGGTGTACCGTATAACCAGCTGGTGCAGAACGCAGAGATACCTACCTGGTTCACAAAGGATTATATATCGTTTAAGTTTCCGGGCAATGTCATCACCCAAAGCTATAAGGCTGGTATAAGCGTACAATCGCAGCAATTACATTCGGCTTTAACGGCCGTTCAAAACAGCGGGACGGAGAAACTGGTGAATGATACTACCCAAAACAATGTGCAATGGAACCGCGAGAAGATATACGCCCAGGCCGACTATGATATGCCAGGGCAGATATGGAAGATCAACGTTTCGCTTCCGCTAACCTTGCAGCAGTTAGATTATTCAGACAAGCTGTTTGCCTTAAACAAAGCACAAACCAATGTGTATTTTAACCCCCGCGCGTCGGTTAGGTTTCAAACCGGGGTTGAACACTACATTAGCACCAGTTACAGTTACCGCGGCGATATGGGCAGCATAACCGATATTTACCAGGGCGGCATTTTAACCAACTACCGCTCCTTATTTGCCAACAATGCCGATCTGACCCAGCGTAAAACCCAAACCGCGTCATTAGGGTTTAACTACCGCAAGGCGCTTACTCTGTTCTTTTTTAGTGTATCGGGTTCGTACACGCATCAAACGGCAAACAATATTACGTCGAGCGTTATTAACAACAGCTTTCAGCAACGGATCGTATTACCGCTCGAAAACGCAGCTAACGTACTTTCCGCAGGGGGCAATATCAGCAAATACGTTTTCTGGTTACGTACCACGGTAAGCGGCAGCATAGGTATACAGTCAACCCGGTCAACCCAGTTGCTCAATGCCATTTTGCTGCCATTTAATACCACCTCTAAAAGCGGAAGCGCAGGTATAGATACCAAAGTGAGCGAGCAAATTAATCTAAACTATAAAGCCAGCTATAACCAGATCACCAGCCAATCGGCGGCGGTAAACAACAGTACGGTAATCAACCAGGTACAGCAAACCGGCGGTATTAACTACGCGCCCACCGAAAACTTTTTTATGCGCCTTTCGGGCGATAATTACATTACCAAACAAACCCAGGCCGCTGATCTGAACTACACCTTTGCCGATTTTTCGGCCAAATACAGGTTCAACAAGAAAAAGATAGACCTTGAGTTAAGCGCAGTTAATTTGTTTGATACCAAAACTTACAGTGCGTTATACCTATCGGCCAATACGTTTACTTCAAATACTTACACCATACCGGGGCGCGTGTATTTGTTAAAATTGTACTTCAATATTTAAAATAGTAAACCCTGTGCCTTAAAAAGGCACAGGGTTTACTTATGCTGATAAGCCGGTTAATTAGTTTTGCGCGTGCAGGGCAACGCGGTTACCTTCGGTATCGTTAAAAAAGGCCATATAGCCAATCTCGTCGTTAATCAGCGTGCGTGGCATGGTCACTTCGCCGCCGCAGTCTTCAATTCTGTCAATAATAGTTTGGATATCCGGGTTGGCGTTTAAGTAAACAACCGCACCGGTTTGCGATGGGGTGTGGTACTGGCTTTCAACCAGGGCACCGCCAACTTTGCCGTTGCCCATTTCGATGGGAAAGCCTACCATCTTCATGCCCATCATTTCCTGCATTTCGGCCATGTCCATGTCAAAAATGCCTTCATAAAAATCCTGTGCCCGTTCAATGTCGCTAACCGGTATCTCAAACCAGTTTAGCGCGTTTGCATTGCTTTCCATAATTGATGTTTTTTTAGTGTGAATGATTTTTGGTTTTTTATGTTATAAAGCTACTCACATCACCTTTAGCCCTGATTACGTCAAGGTTAATTTTTGAATAAGCTATGGTCAACGTTCAACGGACTTATGGACTTAGCCGCATAATTTTTTAATAATACACCTGTTTTTTCAAAACAATTTGCTTTGGGTTTTGTCATGCTATAAAACACAAGGCCATGCTTACCCGATCCTCAACATTAAGTATCCGCAATGACGGTCTGCACCGCGATATTTTGATAACCCCGCTTTTTTTGCAAAACCATAACGAGCCCTGGGAACCTAACGAGGTATTTGACCTGACCGAATGGAACGGTTCGCCGGATGAGTCACCCAGCTTAGGCCATATCATCATCGACGATAAACGCCAATGGCATTACGACGGGGATGGCGGGCTTGATGATGACGAGCTTGAAAAGATAGCCGGGTTTGTGCTTAACGGCCAATAGTTTAAACCTGATTATACGTTGCCTTGCTTTGCCGCAAAACCATTACTTTTGCCCGCTTGCATTAACAGCGTTATCAAATGACCACAGACTACTATGTTTTAGAAGGCGGCCAAAAACTGGGCCCGTATACCGAAGAAGAATTGCTGGCCCGCCCGCTGGAACCTACTGATATGGTTTTACTTCCGCTGGAAACAGAATGGAAGCCAGCGCATAGCTTACCCGAGTTTACAACCTATTTTAAAAACGAAGGCATTTATTACCCTACCAAACAAAATACGGCGCTGTATATTTTGCGCTTGCCGGCTTATATTATCGATTGCATTTTATTGGGTTTTGTTTTAATGATAGTCGCCGTTCTGTTTTTTTCGAACTATATCATCGCATTCGAGCAAAAATTTGGCGGACCAAATGCCGATTACAAAAAAATGATGGAGGCTATGCAGCAGCATCAAACCGAGGTCATCATAGTGCAAACCATCTTGTTTTTCATAATTGTACTATACAATGCCACTTGCGAGGCCAGCCGCCTGCGTGGTTCAATAGGTAAATACGTGTTAGGTTTAACTGTGGTTGACGATGCCGGTTATAGTTTAACCTTTGGCCAGGCATTTATGCGCAACTTGGGTAAAATTGTTTACGAAGTAGCAGGTTTTGTTGTAGGCCCGTTTTCGTACATGTTTTACTTACGGATGATATGGGGCGACCTGCACCAGGCCGTACACGACAGGTTTTCGGGCTGTTATATTGTAAAGAAAGATAGATAACACATTCGAATGGAAACGGGCGAAAGAACAAACGTTTACAAAGTCTATAATAAAATGGCCCACTGGTTTGCCCAAAACCGCTATACAGGGTTATTGGAGAAGCCCTATCTTGATGCCGTTATAGATAAAATAGGCACGGGGAGTTCCGTATTAGATCTGGGCTGCGGCACGGGAAAGCCTATCCTGGAATACCTTTTAAGCAAAGGTATTAACGTTACCGGTGTTGACGGTAGTAGCGAAATGCTCGATATCGCGAAAGCTAACTTTCCATCTACGGAGTTTATTTTACAAGATATGCGGCAATTGGCCTTAAATAAAAAATTCGACGCTATAATTGCCTGGGATAGTTTTTTTCACCTCCCTGCCTCAGACCAACCTGCCATGTTCCCCGTTTTTGCTAAACATTTAAACCTTGGTGGTATCTTGCTTTTTACCTCCGGCACCCAACACGGCGAAGCCTGGGGAATGAACGGCGGCGAAAACCTGTTTCATGGATCTTTAGATACAGAAGAGTATGAAGGTCTTTTGAACAACAACGGTTTTAAAATGCTCAAACACGTGGTTAGCGACCCTGACTGCGGCTATGCTACGGTTTGGATGGCAGAGTACTTGTTATAAAACTATATGCTTAACTTGTGCTAATAGCATAAAAACTTTTCAACCTGATCAACCATTCAACCCAATCAACCACTCACTTCTGCTTCACTAATTTGTATTTGAGTTTGCCAACAATTTCCTCTGTCGAATCGGCATTGGCGTAAATATCATACAGGTTTATAGTATCAGCTTTTATTTTAAAGGTATAATTTTTGTGCAACTTTCCCGGGGCGTGAAAAAACACCTCATCCAGATTGCTCATGGGTTCTTCCATCAGGTCAAATGCCACGAAGTAGTGGGTAAAATCGCCCCAGCCGCTTACGTCCCCGGTAACCGAAAAATTAACTTTAGCCGTATTCTTCAAACTATCGGTTAGCAGGTACGTGCCGGTAAACAGGTTTTTGTTGATCAGGTACTCCAGGCCGTCGCCAAGGTCTTTGTATTTACGCAATGCCTTAACAAAACTAACCTTGCTGGTCGTTTTTTTGATATCGTCATATTCATCCATCACCAAAATAGTGTCGCCGTTCTTTATCGAATATTTCAGGTCAAAATTGCCAAGCATAATGGCGCCGCCCGCTTTTCCGGGTTTAAATTTCAGGTATAACTCTCCGCTATCATGGTTTCCGTAACCGCAAAGTACCGCCAGGCTATCGTCTTTCATATCCGCCAGGTTTATTTCCATCGCCGTAATTCCGGTAGCCAGATCCATCGCTGCCAAAGGCGATTTAGTTTGTATTAATTTTTCGATATAATCCTTTTTTACCCAATTCCCTTCAATAAAAGGCCGGTACGTTGCCAATAGTTTTTGAGTTTCTATATTTCCGGGATTGGTTTTTGTGGTGTCGCTGTCAGTTGTTTTGGTATCGCTGTGGCAGGATGACAGTAAAAACAAGCCGATCAACAACGCGTATATATTGCTTTTCATACAATAGGATTGATGCACCTAAAATAATATTTTGTAATTGAAAATGTACGTTACTTGGTCAAATTAAACCCTATGGTTAACAAAAAGTAATTGCTGTTAGCGGTATAACTACCCAGGCCCGAGCCTATGGTTAATCCCTTTAAGCCACGGATATAAGCCGCGTCAAAAACAAACCTGCCCATTTGCGCGCTTGCACCTGCCGATAGCCCCACATTAATGCTTTGGGTATAAGTAGTGGCTTTAATAGTTTGGTTAACCTTAACGTAATAGACAGAATCTTTTTTCAGCTTACCCGTCTGGAAAGTACTGATGCCATTTACCTGTTTTACCGGTAAGCTAAAAACCGGACCGGCCTTTAAGCTTAAATAAGGGTTAGGCTTAAACACCAGGTTTAGCGGTACATCCACAAAATACACCTTGCGCGAATCGCTCATGTTGAGCGTTTGCAGTGTATCTATTTTACTATCATTACTATGATTGTAAGTGCCCGAAAAAGTTTGCGGGTTTAACCCCCTGACACTCAGATTAACTCCCCATTTGTCGTTAAAATAATAAGTGGTAAACAGACCGAAAAAACCATCGACAGGGAAACTGCCATAAAAGTTAGCGTTCTGGCTTTTGGCTGTAAAACTACCATCAGTATTTACTCCGGCCAATATTCCAAATTCAAGTTTTGAGTTTTTGTTGTTCCGTGTTTTGTTATTGTTTTGGACAGTCGGGCTGCCGTTTTGTACATCTTTAAATTTGTCAGTCAGGGCCGGTGAAAGCGGGGCAGGCCAGTATTTATCTGGAACAAACATTGCCTGTGCGGCATCTGCCAGGTCAGGATATTGGGCTGTATCGTTTTTAGCTGCTGGTGCAGGATTTGAGACAGGCGGGTTATTGACAGGGATATACACTCTCATTGAATTGCCCCCCGGTTTGCCCTTGCCGGTTAATGGGTTGTTGTTTCCTTTACGGGACGAATGGCTGCCCCTTAACCTTGATAAAATATTATTAGGTGATCCGCCAGCCGTGTGTGGCAACGCGTTGCGCCCATGCCTAACTAACCCGTTGCCCGATATTGTTGCGCGCGCGCTGCTGCCGGTGCTGGTAATTGTGCCTGTGTGAGGGCTACCAAAACGGTTTGCGGGATTTTTAAGGTCCTTATTCGGGATATGACTTATAGATAACGACCTTGCCCCGGATGGCTTCCCCGCTTTGTTAACCAATTTGTTGTTAACCGAATTGGGGACTCCTGTAATGGAATGACGGGTTACGTTAGCAACAGTCACGTTGCCGTTGGGAGCAGGTTTAGCAGTAATGTTTTCTTTTATAGCAGGGTTTCCATTTGCCCCCGGCTTATCTCCGGGCAAACCGTTACTGGTAGTAGTTGGGTTTGCACCCGCAACTTTGTTGTTGACTGCTGGCGCCGGATTGATCGCCGCGCTGCCATTTGCGGCATTTGCCGGTTCCTTGGCAATGGTTTTATCATTGGTTGAAGCAGCCGCAGCTGTATTACTTGCCCCTGCGGACGAATCTGCGCCGCGAAGACTATCTGCCTCATTGGTTGTATTTGAATTTGTAGCTACTTCATTCTTGTTCGCAACAATTACAGATGTGGTGTCCTTTTTGGTGCTGACTTTTTCTGTTACTCCCTTGTGGCTTGCAAAATAGATCAGGGTAGCGGTGCCAATGGTAGCCAGCAGTACCGACAATAGTTTAAAGCCGGATAAGCCAGATAACCCGCTCGTGCCTGGAGTAGCGGCTGGTGGGGTCGCCACAGGCATTTGCGCATCCAGCATGGTTTGCATATCAAGCCAATCGTGCTGAACATCGTCGCTTATGCTCAGTTCATTACGTTTCTGCCAAAGCACCGAATGTAAATCCTGCTCTCTCATTTTGCTTTGTTCCTCCTTTCCTTTGGCAGATCGCCTGATTGCGTTTCGAGCAATACCCTTAACTTCTTTTTCGCGTCATTTAAATGCCAGCGCGATGTCCCTTCGCTTATGTTTAGTTGTTCGCTAATTTCTTTATGTGTAAACCCATCCAATACCGATAAATTGAAAACAGTTTGCGTGGCAAACGGCAACTGCCGGATGTTGGCCAGAATGTCCTCAAAATATAATTTATCTAAAACCGATGGAGGTATTAAAACGTCCTCCTGATCCTGCTCGTAAGGGGTGAGGTTGCTGAATTTTAGCTCCTTACGGCACAGGTCTATCGAAGTATAGATCATGATCTTCCTGATCCATCCACCTAATTCGCCTTTTTCAATATCGAAGTTTTTAACGGATTGAAATACCTTAAGGAAACCCGTATTAAATGCCTCCTTTGCCAGGTCTTTATCCGGCACATAGCTATAACACACCCGCAACATATCGGCGTAGAACAGCTTGTACAAAGCTTCCTGGGCCGTACGGTCGTTATTAATGCACTTAGTTACCAGCTCTTGTGCCTGCTTCTTAGATAGATCCATTCAAAAAAGTTGCATTTTTTGAAATGCCCGAAAACAACTCTTCGCAGGCAGACCGTTAAACGTTGGGTCAAAACAAAAATAAACTTTTAGGTCAAACAGCATATTTATTTATTGACCAAAAAAAGCCCGGCAGGCGTAAACTTACCGGGCTTTGTAACAGTTTATCTGGTAAAGTGTAATGGTGTAATGGTTACGCCGCTGGTATAGGTCCAGTTAAACGTAACATCGGTAGCAGTTACCACCACGTTGCCCGTATAAGTAACCCCGTTTAAAGTTACCGCTAACGGGAAGGTACCATTGGCCAGGTAAGTGTTTGCCACACTTTGCGCGAAAGGTATTATGGGCGAAGTAATGGTGCCGCTTGCCGTGCAATCTTTTGTGGCCGGTTGGTATACATCAATAAAGTTGATGCTCAAATGGCTGCTGGCATCAAAACTGCGCGAAAAATTAAGCGCGCCGTTACCACAAGGGTAGGTGTTTGTAGTTTTGGCATTGAAATAAACATAAGCACTATCGCTGCCGGGGCTTTTGCTGTAGTGGGCTAACAGGGTGATCTGGTCGCCCGCCATAGAAACATGCGTGGCCGCCCCCGAAGGCGGTGCGGGAGTTGGCGGAGTGTACACATCGTTAGTCACGGTAATTGCGTAAGGGTAGCTGTTTCCGCCATTTACCACTGTTGTAACCACATAGCTGCCGGCTTTGTTAAAACTAACAACGGCATGGTTGTGATAATTAACGATCGTATTAAAGCCAGATGGGGTGACTGTCCACCTAACAGAATCAGTGGCAGATGCGCCAACCAATTCAAGCGAATCGGGCTGACCAATTTTAACAGTCGCATGTGTTGCATCCAGGTGTAAACCGGGCGTGCCAACTTTTGTACACGCGCTAAAGGCAAGTAACAGCGCGAAAAAAACAACAGGGTAAATTAAATTTTTCATTTTCATTTTCTTTAGGTAATGGGTGATTTTCGATTTTAATACATCATCGTGCCCGCGACCACAAACGTTGGGCTATTGCCGATCTTTTTAATTTAAGGCCGGGCAATAAACATTACGATCTTCCAACCAATAACACAATAACTTAATAACAGAATAACCTTCCAACATTCAAACCTTACAACTTTCCAACATTCAAACCTTCCAACATCCTAACCAACAGCAAAAAACCATACCTTTGCCCTATGGATGCCGAAGCGATAAAAGCCCTTAAAGGCCGTTACTGTAACTCATTAACCGGGTATTCGCGTTTTAAAACACGCGAGGTATTTATTGGCGATGTGCCCATGGGTGGCGATAACCCTATCCGCATCCAAAGCATGACCACCACCAACACCCTGGATACCAAAGGTACGGTGGAGCAAAGCATCCACATGATCAATGCCGGTTGCGAGTATGTGCGCATTACCGCGCCAAGCATTAAAGAAGCCCAAAACCTGGCCGATATCAAAAAGGAGCTGCATAAACGGGGTTATAAAACGCCATTAGTAGCCGATATTCATTTTACGCCAAACGCTGCCGAAGTAGCCGCGCGCATCGTAGAAAAGGTGCGCGTTAACCCCGGCAATTATGCCGATAAAAAGAAATTTGACCAGTTAACCTATACTACATCCGAATACCAGGCCGAGCTCGACCGTATCTACAAAAAATTCGCACCTCTGGTTACGGTTTGTAAAGAGTATGGCACGGCCATGCGTATAGGTACCAACCATGGGTCGCTGAGCGATAGGATCATGAGCCAGTATGGCGATACCCCGCGCGGTATGGTTGAGTCGGCTATGGAGTTTATGCGGATGTGCGAGGACATGAACTATTATAACCTGGTCATCTCCATGAAATCGAGCAACCCGCAGGTAATGGTGCAGGCTTACCGCTTGCTGGTAGAAACCATGGTTGCCGAGGGC
>JACXTT010002819.1_pt1 | contig 27257 bp, 17 predicted proteins | sample 9270951 | NCBI WGS metagenome assembly JACXTT01 (sample SAMN15532306, study PRJNA645909) | rock metagenome | isolation source: weathered quartz diorite | place: Puerto Rico | collected 2017-06-21 | reverse complement strand
GATGCCGTTACGTTTCGGTGTCAGAAGATGACGCGGGTCATGGGGTCACCGAGTGGAACAGATTGTGAGTTGGTGACATCGCGCGGCCAAAGCTCCTGAACTGGGCCTCCGGAGCAACGGTTAACGGGCGAACGTGTTCCGCGCGTCGCGGCACAGTTAAGACCAGAGCAGCCGATCAACAGTCGCAGCCGTTTGACTCTCAGCCCTGAGCCAATTACGCGGTGGGCTTGCGCAGATGAAGGCCGGTGCGCGGATCAAGGACTATCAGCCGATCCTCATCTGGCGACGGGTGCGAGTGATCCCGCGCGAGCAGTTACAGGCTCCGACGCGGCCAAGTTGACCGCGGCTACGCGCCGCGGTGGTATCAGAACGAACCCAGCCACGAACCCAATCTCCTGAGGTGTTGTCGAAGCACCGATCTCCGAAGGACCTTTACGATATTCTCGTGCCCGTGCTCACATGCGAACCAGATAGCGTTTCTTCCATCATTCGTCCTGCGCTCCCGATCCGCTCCGCGGGCAAGCAGAAGATGCACTATCGATTCATGGCCATTCTGCGCAGCCAACATCAACGGCGTGCCGCCCTCGAGCGTCGCCTGGTTAGCGTCTGAGCCCCAATCGAGCAAGAGTCGCACGATCGACTCGCGCTCGCCGCCTACGGCGCACATCAGGGCGGACATACCGTCGCTCTTTGGCACTCGGACGTCGGCATTGTTATCGAGGAGTAGAAGCACCACCCTTTCATGGGCGAATTCGGCCGCCAAGGTCAACGGCGTCCATCCTGCTCCATCCATCCGATTGACTTGGGCTCCGTTCCGCAGAAGAAGAAGCGCGGCCGCTTCTTGACCTCGCGAGCACGCGGCAGTCAGCGCCGTGTAAGCCGTAGGGTTTGGCAAGTCCACGTGGGCTTCGCAATCGAGCAGTGTCTCGATAGCCGCCTCGCGGCCGTAGTAGGAGGCTGCAATTAGTGCTGTCCATCCACTTTCGGTCGAGCGATTTATTTGTGCGCTGTGGTTCAGCAAAACGCGGACGACCGTTGCGTGATTGTTCGCGGAGGCATAGGTCAGCGCGCTCCAGCCGTCTGATTGAGTACGTTCGACGCCAGCACCTCGCTCGAGCAATAGCACGACCACGGGCTCATGACCATACATAGCAGCCTGCATTAATGCCGTCACGCCTCGCTTGTCAGATCGGTCGACCTCGGCACGGCGGTCCAGAAGAAGGCGAACCACTTGCTCATGCCCATTTCGTGCCGCCATCATAAGTGCTGTCAGCCCGTCGGCATCTGCGTGGTCGATCTCTGCGTTGTGATCCAGCAACACCCGCACGGCCCCTTCGTGACCGTTCTGCGCGGTTTCAATCAAGGCGGTCGAGCCATCGTTCCTCTCCCGATTCACAAGCGCCCCATATTCGAGCAGCACCTTCAAGACCGCTTCGTGACCATAGCTGGCAGCGGATATCAGAGACGAGGTGCCGTTCTCATTGATGCGCTCGGCGTCGGCTCCCTTCTCAAGTAGCAATCGGACGATTCGGTGGTGGCCCTTCGCCGCGGCAAGCATGGTCCCACTCAACGCGCCTGAGCGAGCAGGGTCCACATTCGCCCCTCTGTCCAGCAGGAGGCGGACAACGCTGTCGTGTCCCTCCAGCGCTGCGAGCGCCAATGCAGTAATGGCTTCCCCACAGGCGAGGTTGATTTGCGCGCGACGATCGAGCAGCAATCTCACCACGCTCTCGTGACCCTTCTCCGCGGCAAGAAGAAGCGGCGTATAGCTGTCCGAGGCACGCTGGTCGATCTGCGCCCCTCGGTCAAGTAAGATAGACACGATCTCGTCATGGCCGAGAACCGCGGCGTCCATCAGTGCAGTGCGTTTGCGCGTTGTTAGGTGGTCGATCACCGCGTCGCGATCGAGCAACAAGCGCACCATTGTCGCGGACTTGAGCAATACTGCAGCCACCAGTGGAGTGAAACCTTCGCCTTCGTGGTTGATGTTCGCGCCGCGATCTAGCAGCAAGTCGACGACCTCTTTGTGACCACTCCCCACAGCATTGATCAAGGCCGTTGTGCCATCGGCCATGGCGTGATCCGCAAGCGCACCATGATTGAGCAGTAGGCGTACGGTCGCCTCGTGACCGTTCCGGGCCGCGAGGATGAGCGCAGTCTCACCATTCGGTTTGCACCGGTCGACCTCGGCTCGGCGCGCGAGCAGGAGACATGCCACGAGTTCGTGGCCGTTTTGCGCGGCGAACATCAGCGCGGTCCGGCCGTCGTCCATGGCTCGATCCGCAAGCGCGCCGCGATCCAATAGCAAGCGCGCGGTCGCTTCGCGACCGTTCCATGCCGCGCCCATCAGCGCGGTCTCTCCGCCAGTCTTGGCGTGGTCCACGCTCGCTTTGTTATCCAGCAACAAGCGTACGACCACTTCGTGGCCGCTTTGCGCCGCGAGGATCAGCGCGGTTCCGCCATCCGGCGTGACGCGGTCGACCTCGACCCCGCTTGCGAGCAGAAGACGCGCCACAGATTCGTGACCATTTTGCGCGGCGAACATCAACGCAGTCCTGCCGTCATTCATGGCACGATCCGCAAGCGCGCCGCGGTCCAACAGCAGACGTACGATCGCTTCGTGACCGTTCCATGCCGCATGCATCAACGCGGTCTCGCCGCCTGCCTTGACATGGCCGACGTTTGCTCCACGGTCAAGAAGAAGACGTGCGACGGATTCGTGGCCATTTTCCGCTGCCAAGATCAACGCGGTACTACCGTCGTCCATGGCTCGATCCACGAGTGCGCTACGCTCCAAGAGCAGGCGTACGGTCGCTTCGTGACCACTCCGCGCCGCATACATCAGCGCAGTGTCTCCACCGGTCTTGGCACTATTTACCTGCGCCCCGCGCTCGATTAAGAGACGCACCACGGACTCGTTGCCACCTTGCGCGGCCAACATCAACGCGGTCCTGCCATCGTCCGCGGTGCGTTCTGCAAGTGCGCCACGATCCAGCAGCAAGCGCACCGTCGCTTCTCGACCCTTCCAGGCGGCGAGGCTCAACGCAGTCTCACCACCAGTCTTGACACGATCAAGATCCGCTCCGTGCTCGAGCAAGAGACGCACTATAGACTCGTGGCCGTTTTGCGCGGCCAGCATCGACGCCGTCCTGCCGTCGCTCATGGCGTGATCTGCAAGCGCACCGCGATCCAACAGTAGACGCACGATCGCTTCGCGACCTTTCCAAGCCGCATGTATCAGCGCAGTCTCGCCGTTTGGCTTGACGGTGTCGACGCCGACTCCGCCGGCGAGCAGAAGACGCACTATGGATTCGTGGCCGCCTTGCGCAGCCGATATCAACGCGGTTCTGCCGTCGCCCCCGGCAAGCACCGCAAGCGCGCCGCGATCCAGCAGCAGGCGCACGGTCGCCTCGTAACCCTTCCAGGCAGCGAAGCTTAATGCGGTCTCGCCGCTGGTTTGGGCACGGCCAAGGTCCGCTCCGTGCTCGATCAAAAGACGCACCACGGACTCGTGGCCACCTTGCGCAGCAAACATCAGCGCGGTCCTGCCGTCGTCCATGGCACGATCCGCAAGCGCGCCGCGATCCAAAAGCAGACGCACGATCGCTTCGTGACCGTTCCAAGCCGCGTACATCAGCGCGGTCTCGCCGCCGGTCTTGGCGTGGTCCACGCTCGCTTTCTTATCCAGCAGCAAGCGTACGGCCGCTTCGCGGCCGCTTCGCGCCGCGAGGATCAGCGCGGTCCCGCCATCCGGCGCAGCACGGTCGACCTCGACTCCGCATGCGAGCAGAAGACGCGCCACGGGCTCGTGGCCATTTTGCACAGCTAACATCAACACAGTTCTGCCGTCGTCCATAGCACGATCCGCAAGCGCGCCATGATCCAGCAGCAGACGCACGATTGCCTCATGACCGTTCCATGCCGCGTGCATTAACGCAGTCTCTCCGCCGGTCTTGACGTGGTCCACGTTCGATACGCGCTCGAGCAAGAGACGCACCACGGGCTCGTGGCCGTTCTGCGCGGCCAGCAGCAACACGGTCCTGCCGTCGTCCATGGAACGATTACAATCGGCCCCGCTTTCCAGCAACAGGCGAATCATCGCGACGTGACCCTCCGCCGCGGCATTCATCAGCGGCGTGACGCCATGCTCGTCGGCTCGATCGACAACTTCTTTATCGAGAACGAGCGCCGCAAGCTCGGTACTCTTCCCGTAGGCCGCCGACCATAGTGGAGTTCGACCCCGATTGTTCAAAGCGTTTAGCTTCGCTCCTCGCTGCACGAGGCGACGTACCGTGTCTATGTTGTCGTTCCAGACCGCGAAGTGCAGAGCGGTGGCGCCGTTGTAGGGGATCGTGAATTGGACGATCGCAGTTTGCAGCTCTGAAGAAACTTTTTCGATCTGCGAAAAGCAGTGCTTGACCAACTCCGAATCATCGGTACCGACCGCGGCCGCCAGCCTGCTGCCGCCGTCGGAGCGGCGCCAGCTATCCGGTCGTCCCGCTGGATCAAACGCCGCGACCAGGCTTGCACGCATGTAGTCAATCGAGCTCGACAATCTATCGACGTCATCCTTCCAGTCGATCCAAAGGTCCTCTACTGAATCGAGCTCGGCTGGTTCAGTGACGAGCGCCGCAGTCTTGCCTTGGCTTCTTGCTTTGCTCCATCGGTCCGCCTTCTGCTCGACCTCCACAAGCGTTTGTTGATTGACTCTATCCTCGTCGTACCACTTCGCCGCCCGCTTCCAATGATCTATGATCGACGCGTGCACGAGCCGCACCAAGCCCGGCTGAGGATCGTAGATGAGTCTGTGCTTTCGCAATGCGGCGACAAGCGGGAACGCCTGTTTCACCACGGGGTGATCTGCCGCACACGGCCGCACCATTTTCTGCGGGCCTCCTTCCTTGATCCCTGTTTGAACAAGTTGGCGCAGGAGCCGGGTCAACGCCTCCTCCGGGTTGATGTCCCGGAGCGTCGCCACTTCTGCCCACGCCTGTTCTCCCAATCGGTTCACGACGCCGTCAACACTGATCGCTTCTCCTCCGACCACGAGATTCGCGGGGTCCTGCATGGCCAATTGCGGGTTCGCGACCTCACGCCTAGCCCGCACCCACTCGTCCATCAACGCTGCCAAGAGCGGCAGGACCGGACCGACGTCCGCTTGGTGATCCGCCCACGACGAGAGCTTCTGAACTAGGGCATCGATCGTTGCGGGCAAGATCGTGAGCCCCGCCGCGTTGAGCGACTTCCGGACTATGTTTCTCAGCTCCGCGTGACCGGGAGGATGCAGCATCTCGACTTCCGGAATCCAGCCCGGGAGCAGGCGCAATAGTCGATCATGATGGCTCGTGGGCAATGTCAGAACGACCCAGGCGAGGTTCTCTCGCGCCAGTGATCGAACGGTCTGGATAAGTTCGACCAGACCACGACGCAAATCGGCGTTCTCCTCAGCAGCCACCAGCAGCTGCTCCACCTGATCAATCCCGATGAACAAGCAGCGCCTGCGCGACAATTCATTCGAAGCGTGTTGTTCGAGCGCGGTGCGGACCGCGGCTGTAACTTTTTCGGCTCGTGCTTCCGAAGCGAAGTCGGTGACTCGATGTTGTCCGCCCCACAGCGGCCGCTTCACCATCTCCTGGATCATCCCGACGAAGTGGCTCAGGGGAACTTCGGCGCTCAATTCCAAGGCGTCGGCGAGCAGCGGCAAGAAATCACCAAACTGCGTGTACTTGCGATTGTGCAAACCACCGATCAGGCCGCCGCCTAGCAACGATGATTTCCCTTCACCACTTCGTCCCGTCAACAGAATCAACGGCGCCTTCGCGGAATTTGAGGCAACGCCTGACGCAAGCTCCCTGAGCCTCTCCAGGAGAGCAAGAGTCTCCGCCTCGCGTCCGAAGAAAATGTCGTGGTCCTTGGGCCGAAACGCCGCTAGGCCCTTCAAGTCCCGCCGCTCTCCTTCGTGCTCCGCCAGCCCGGGCGGCTCCCCCCTCCTGTCGCTCGGACCATCGCTAGACGGCTCCTTTGCCGGTTCGCCTTTGGAGCCTTCGGTGGGAGCGGTACCGCCACCGATGGGAAAGCCCAGCTTTGGCGAATCAGTGGTTGACTGTGGAGCCGCCGGCGGCGTAGTGGGTCGTTCAGGAGGTGGATCTGGTTGCCGCCGTAGCAGCGCCATCAAGCTGTCGTCAACCAGCTTGCCATCGAATTCTTCGAGCACGCCGCTCCTGATGAGAGCATTGGCATAAGCTGCCGCAGAGGCGCAGGCATATGGGACCCACGCTTCGTCCCGCTTGAGACCAACCACATCGCTGATCCCTCGTACCGCGATCACAGGATAGTCAGGCCGCTCCAGACTCCGGCCTCTCGCGGCCCGATAAACGCCCGCACTCTCCATTTCCACCACTGACACCGTCCTCACGACCTTGAGCCACGCATCGAGAATTTCGTCGTCCTTTATCAACCGGTCGCTGGCTGCAATGGTTACCGCCCTCGCACAAGGGCGAACTGGCTGCCGTGTCCTAAACCACTCAATCGATTCGCGTACTTTGCTCTGCCACTGCTCGGTCCCATAGATTTGGCCCGCACTCGTTTTGACTGCTGGACGATTCAGCCCGAGCGCAAACCAGTCACCCATGCGCGGTTCCCATGCTTCCTTCAACGCGAGCAGGTTTTCGACGCGCACGTGGACGGGAATCTCCTTGGCTGCAAATCGGCGCTCGCCGGGCTTGGATTCCTCGACGCTGGTGTCGAATACGCTTATCCCCAGCGCTACGTCACCGAGGCAGAGATCTTTCCCGGGCACCGCCCCGGCAATACCGACCAATAGACACCAACGAGGGTGAAGGTCCACAAGTGTGTCGCGCGCAACGTCCTGGGCAACGCTGTTGCCCTGAGCTGGGCAGCCGGTAACGGCGACAGTTAGGCTCCCTTTAGGGGTCTGGATCTCGCCGACCTGGTATCCGCGGGATCCCAAACGAATACGCGGCTTCTCGAGACGTAGCGCACCTACGACAGCCTTAAGCTCTTCTGGCTTGACTGTGATGACGGCAACATCGATCGGTCGATCGTCTCGCGCAACCGAAACGTTGGGGCGTGTCATTTCTCACCCCGATATGTGGACTTGCGACAAGAGTAGCGAGAAATCCTGAACACGTCGCGCCCTATCGACGAAGCTCCATTTCGGTAATGTCCTTAATCCGAGATTCGATGATCGAACTCAGCTCTTGAGCGTTGTCGACGAGACGAGTGCCGACGCTGTCTCGCAACTTTGGCGTCATCCCGCTCAAGACAGACTCCAAGCCTTTCTTGGCTTCGCTCATCGTCTTCATCTCGAATTCGATGAAGTTTCGGTCCAGGGTTCCGTCCGCGATCTTGACCTGTCGAGCTGCCTTGAGACAGAGCAATTTACGAGTGGCCCAGTGAATATCGGACAATTCATGTGTTACGCCATAAGCTTAGCGGAAGCTTTCCTTCAAAATCGCAGGAACCGGCACGCATATGGCGATCACAGTGCTTCTGCGGTTATGTCACCTCAAGTTCGAGCCCGGCGATCCGATTAGGGTAACGGGGCAGTATCGAACATAGTCACAGTTGCGACACTTCCATTCTTTGGGCGGACGCGCCCGTTCGCCGCGGTCCACGGCGGCGAAGGCTTCTAACGTATGTTCCGCTCGCTCCCGGTCCGCCTTGTCTTCATGTGTCTCCGTAGCGTTCTCTTCGCGCACTTCAATTTGTACTCGCTTGACCTGGCGGCGGAAGAACACCGCATATAGATCCCCCTGCGCTAGGGCTATCGGGCGCACGAAATTCAGCAGGAAGCGGTTCTTCGTTGTCTTGTATTCGTAGACGAAACGGTCGGTGACACCGTCCGGGACCCCAATCACAACGCAGCCATTCTATGCGAATTGCCATCTAAACGCCGGGTATCTCTCCGCGTTGAGAGCCTGGTGGACGTCCCCAATCAGGAACGCCGTCTCACGTGGGTCAAGACTGTCGCTAGCGATCTCAACTGCTGTGCGCGAGTTCGCCGAGCGCCGGGCCTCAGGACGTCCCCGATTCTCTTTCTTGAACTGCTCCTCCGCATGCTCGAACTCCAACTCGCTGCCGACGTCGAGGATCGCCTCGTCGCTCTGAGGGAGAGCCGCCACGAGCCCACGTTTCGCGGCCAACGTGATTCGATCGTACAAATACGTCGCAAAAAGGCCCGGCTCATTTGCTCGGCTCTTGAATACCGCTTCTTGAGTACACCACCAGTGTTGCGCGGCGTTATGCATTCCGATAAATAGCAGGCGATCACTCGTCACCTTCCTGCGTTTCTTTTCCAACAAGAGCAGACGCCCGAGCCTCCGAGAAAGCCCAAGAACTCGGAACAGGTCGGCTACCAAGTCATCCCGCTTGCGATCCGAGCCCGTGTCGCGGCCGTGGGAGCGTTCGCGCGACTTGGTCTTTCCGCTCTTCATTACGGCATGCTACGCTCGCCCGTTTCTCAGTGCACCGAATTCGCAAAACACCCCAGCCGTCCGAGATCACCGGCTATCCGGGCACGAAATACGACGACCAGGTCGACTCGACGACGCAGGCACTGGCCTACATGCGCGGGCCGTCGCGCGCGCTCGAGATCTGGGCAAAACTGGGTCGGGATTAGGATTACGGCCGTGTCTTGCAACCGTCGAATTCCTCGGCGCCTTGACCTCCGTGCCGAGGATACCTCTGGGAAGACCGCGCACGCAGTCAGCAACCAATCGCGATCGACCCCTTTGAATTTGAGTTGACTCCTCCCTAGAACAGAGCGCAAATCGGACCGGAGAAGCCGATGGCGCAAGAAAAAGACGATGTTGCGCAGCAACTAGACGCCCTGCCCAGGAAGAGTAAGGCGGAGCTGAAGGCGCTCTGGCGTGAACTCTTCGGCCGCCCGCACCCCGCTTACGCACACAAGGACTTCCTCGTGCGCGCCCTCGCCTATCGGATCCAGGAAAACGCCTACGGCGGCCTGGATCCGAAGGTGCGCCGGCGCCTCCTCCAAATCGTCCAGAAGCTCGAATCCGGCAAGGCGCTTCCCGCCCCGCTGCGGATCAAGCCCGGCACCCGGCTCGTGCGCCAATGGGGCGGCAATACGCACATCGTGACGGTCCTCGAGGAGGGCTTCGAGTACCGGGACAAGCGCTACGCGAGCCTCTCGGTCATCGCCCGGGCCATCACGGGCACCCGGTGGTCCGGGCCGGCATTCTTCGGTCTCAAAGCGCACCAGACGGCGGGGCCAGAATGAAGAGCGCGCCTGAGCACAGAAAGCGCGTGCGCTGCGCGATCTACACTCGTAAGTCGTCTGAAGAGGGCCTGGAGCAGGCGTTCAACTCGCTCGACGCTCAACGCGAGGCCTGCGCGGCCTACATCGCGAGCCAGCGCCACGAAGGCTGGCAGGCGATCGAAACGCACTACGACGACGGCGGCTATTCCGGCGGCACAATGGAGCGCCCCGCCCTCAGGGCGCTTCTCGGCGACATCGGCGCGGGCAAGATCGATACGGTGGTCGTCTACAAGGTTGACCGGCTGACCCGGGCGCTTGCCGACTTCGCCAAAATCATCGAGCTCTTCGACGCGAACGGCGTATCGTTCGTCTCGGTCACCCAGCAGTTCAACACGACGACGTCCATGGGCAGGCTGACGCTCAACGTCCTCCTGTCCTTCGCGCAGTTCGAGCGCGAGGTGACCGGGGAGCGGATTCGCGACAAGATCGCCGCCTCGAAGAAGAAAGGCATGTGGATGGGAGGCCGCTTGCCGCTCGGCTACGACCGGAAGGACAGGCAGCTCGTCGTTAATTCCAGGGAGGCCGACCTGGTGCGGATGATCTTCAAGCGCTACTTGGCCCTTGGCTGCGTACGAAAGCTGCGAAACGAACTCGCGGCTAAAGGCATCAAGAGCAAGTGCCGCGTCAGTCCGGACGGTCGAAAAGCAGGTGGCGCGCTCTACTCTCGAGGCGCGCTCTATAACATCCTGAGGAACAGGCTCTACGTTGGGGAGATCTTTCATAAGGGCCATGCCTACCAAGGCGAGCACCAAGCGATCGTCCCCAAAAACGTCTGGGACGCCGTGCAGGCGCAACTCGAAACTAATGGACAGGCAAGGCGCACCGGCGTCCAGGCACGCGAACCGAGCCTCTTGGCGGGACTCCTCCGCGACGACCGAGGAAATCGCTATACACCTTCCCACACCGTCAAGAGCGGCAAGCGGTACCGCTACTACGTGTCGCAGGCCGCGATCCAGGATCAACCGGGCCGCGGTACGCGCCATGAGCGCATCCCAGCTCAAGAAATCGAAAATCTTGTCTCGACGAGGATTCGCGCCTTTCTTAGCTCGTCACGCGAGGTCTTGGACGCGGCGTCCGGTACGTCGGTTGATCCAGAATCGCTGGCGCCCCTTATATCATGGGCCAAGACGCTGGCCAGCCGCTGGGACAGGCTTTCTACGGCTGAAAAGCGCCGATTCTTTCAGCAGTCCTCGTCCGAAATCGTCGTTTCAAGAGAAGCTGTCACCACTCGACTGCTAAGGTCCAAATTGCGCTTAGCTGTACTTGGGCCATCTGTCAAAGCGGCGATGCATCCGAAAGGAGCGGAAACGCGCCCGCCATCGGGCAGTTCATCGGAGGACTTTATCTCGCTCGAGGTTCCAGCGAAGGTTACGCGCCATGGCATGGAGGTACGGATCGTTGTCCCAGGCAGGCAGTCCGACATCCTAACGGGCATGCCATCTACAGCTCTAGTACGAGCCGTTGCCCGCGGTCACTATTGGTATGACGCCCTTGGGTCAGGCGAGGTAGCGTCGCTTCAGGCGCTGGCGCGCACAGTAAAGCTCAACGAACGCTACGTTGGGAGGCTGTTGCACTGTGCATTCTTGGCACCGAGCGTAGTTGCAGGCCTTCTCGAAGGCAAATTGTCAGTGCGACTTACACTAGAGAGAATCCTAAAAGGGATTCCACTTGGCTGGGATAAGCAACGCGAGATGTTCGATACCTCCTATTTGCAGGACCGGCGAATCTAAGAAAAGGTTCCCTTAGCCGAGCAAACGTCTAATTCCACACGGGGCTCACCCTTCCGTTTTTCCGACAACCAAACGGCCGCTTTCGACCCGAAGCAGTCTTTCCTGCTACTTGCTTATCCAGAGCCTCGGTTCGAGCCCTAGTCGGGGAGTCGCTCTACTCCCCCTGGCATTGGCCTATGATGTATCCGTAGCCCCCCGTGTTACTGCAACGGGGGGCCACCAGCAGTTGAGTACGACTCCATTAGGCGAGCGTAGTCATGCTATTTGAGAATACGAAAGAGAAGTCAATGACGATATCAAGCTTCGGGAAACTAATTGCGTGCGTGCTTCCATTGTCAGCACTTGCTGGTCTATCGGTTGAAGCAATTGCAGCAGATATTCGCCCATATATTCGGGACTCCGGCTCATACAGAGCTATCGTAATTGAGGGAAATATCGAGCTCGGCGACTTTGATACGTTCGTGCGGATAGCCAGAGAAAATCAAGGACACGTTAGTGGAGTATTCATCTTTTCGCCGGGTGGTGATTTCTCCGAAGCGATGAAAATCGGCCGAGCCATGAGAGCGCTAGAGTTGGCTTCCCAAGTTCCCATGCGCGACTCCACCGGGCGTCCATCATGCGAAGGCGACGGATTCAGTCCCCAGCCGAACGATCCAAAGAACTGTACGTGTGCGAGTGCCGGATTCTTCATGCATATAGGCGGAATTCATCGGGGCGGGACATTTTTGGCTGTCCATCGCCCCTACTTCGAGAAAGGAGACTTCGGCAGACTCTCACAGGCCGACGCAAAGAAGGCGTTTGATGCGCTTCAAGATAGCGCCCGTGACTACATGCAAGAGATGGGGGTTCCGAAACACATACAAGAAGATGTACTCGGAACACCATCTGACCGGGCTCTGATCCTTGACGAGAAAACGGTTAAAACGTACTTCTGGGGAGAACTGCCATACCGCCATGAATGGACGCAGAGCAAATGCTCTCGACTTTCGGCGTCAGAAACAGAACGGGCGGAGAACTATTCCCTACGATTGCGTAGAGCCAGAAGTGCGTCTGAGGCCGACCTTTCTAAGGACGAATGGGTAGATCTAGCTGCGCTCCAGAAGAAGCAGACGGAGGAACTCGACTGTGCAGTGGCAATTGGTCAGCAAAGGCGTGCCGATGCATACGAAAAATATTTCGGTGGAAAGCCCACTGACTTTGGGAATCACAATTTTTCAAAATGGAGCGAAGCGCAAAAGTATCTTGGAAAGAACTTTTATGAGTTGTTGACCGAGGAGAAGTTTGATGAGGATAAGTGGGGTAAGAACTCTTTTTTGAAGCGCGCTGCTACAGCCAGCGCACCCTATGTCAGCCTGTCAGATTTTTCAAGCTCGAAACCCAGGGTAGTCACCTGGATAAATTTGGTTAGCTCACCAGACCCATCGCCGGAGTTCATTCGGCGCCTCGTCAAGGCGCTTGAAAATGCTTGGGGCACGCAATCGGGCGGCAACGGAACGACCGAATGGCGTTGGAACAGACGCGAATTCTCTGCCAAGTTAAAGCACGAACCCGTGTCGGCTGAAGGACCGTTTTTGAGCCTAATCATTGAAAGGAAATGATCTTCAGTAGGCCATGGGACAAACAGCCCGCATGAACCCAATATCTGGTGATGTTGCGATGAAATTCTGCGAGCTCTGCAATTGGGCGCAAGAGTGCTGGCTGACGCATAGACGGCTGTTTGATGAAAACGACCGTACCGAGAGAACGATCGGAAAGGCTAAATACTTCACCGCGAGGTTGTCTATCATCACCCAGGAATACACGCTCTTGCAAATATGCAAATTACACGATCAGGCAATACAGAAGAACTCATTAAATATCACCATCGATTACATGGCGCGATTCGGAGACTGGGGTCCACATGCTGAAAAAATGCATCAAATAGTTTCTCGATTGGAATCATTGTTTGAAAAACTCAAATCTGCTCGCAACAAGGTGCTGGCTCACAACGATCTCGAAGCACTCATGAACTCAGCCGCATTAGGTGCCTTCCCAAAAGGACTTGACGATCAGTATTTCTCAGCACTCCAAGAACTCGTCAACGTCGTCCACGCAAAATGGTTCGACGGTCCATATCCATTTAATGATCTAGCGGGTGCGGATGTTGATGAGTTTCTGCACATACTTGAAAAGTCCTAACGCTGCGCTCAGCGGACCACCGCGAAGCCGCGCTTCTTGGCCTCCGCTGAGCTTGGCCGTCAATCGAGCGGCACCTTGACCAGCCACGAGTTCTCAGATTTGACCGGGTTGGGGACCCGAGGCGACGACATAACTGAGCTAGTCAAAAGGCTTGGCATCCTGTGACCTGCTAGGTAAGGACTAAGATGATTCGAAAAACCGGCGCTTTCGCGGGCATTCAGTACGGGGGAATTCCGGGGGAATCGAAGGCGAGCCAGGATGCCGTAGTTCGGTTGCTGCAGTTTGGTGATCGCGTATCGCTCGCTCGAGTACTCACCAACAAGAACACCCATTGCCTATTGCTAACAGTGAACGAGGTTGACCTTTTGGCCATCAAGTCTGGTTTCGCATCTGGCTATCGGGGCGGGGGTCCTCGCGCATTCTCATATGTGTTGGCGCTACTGCACGCCCATTCCACGGAAATCGAGGAGTATCAGGTTGACGAGAATGTAATCGAGCGCCTAGACCGTTCTGTACTTACCACATCAGATATCGATCGGCTCGATTCTGCCAAGCCGGTGCGCCCGAATCGTTGGGCGGAGTATGTTTTTGAAGATGATTGGGAAAGAGGCCAAAACGGGATGCTTTGGGGCGAATTCAAGCCTGTTATTCCCTTTGCCATTATCGACAGCCGCATCATTGATCTAGCACTCAAGTTTGACGAACAGCCGGACGAGTGTCTTCTAAAGGGCTACCGGCGGCTTGAAGACAGCATAAGAGAAAGAACCGGCATAGAAGAACACGGTGTCAAATTGTTTTCCCAGGCGTTCCTAAGTGAGCCCCCGAAATTGACCTGGAACGAAATCGATAAGAGCGAGCACACGGGAAGGGCGTCGCTTTTCACGGGAGCATTCATGGCGTATCGGAATCCACGGGCGCATCGGGAGCCACACAGGTACTCCAGTGAGTTGGCCGAGTTTCTAATATTGAATCATCTATTTTTGCTGGAGAAAGACGCGATTGATCAAGATGGTAAACCACGGCAGCCTGAGGACCCAATGGAAGCGTTGCTCAAGGAAGCCTCCTCAACAAAATGGAAACGGCCCAGGAAGTAGCTCCAGCCCTCTGCCATGCTGCATAAACACGGTTTGCAGCCGACGGTGGCTGGCACGACAATGAGCCGGCGCGGCTAAAAACTGGCGTCAGCCTAGCGGCACTCTCAATACCAAGAGTGCCCAGATTTGCCCTCTACGGGGAGGCAAGCCGCTCAACGTTTGCTATCGACCCATAGCAGACCTTTAGAAACTGACCCTGACAGAGCCTGAGCCCTCTTGGTCTTCACGGGTAGAATTCATCTGGTATGAGCGACGCGGCGATATGTCTGAAGCCGATCAATGATCTGCTGAAGGAAAGGTTCTATGTGCCGTCCTACCAGCGCGGGTATCGCTGGACGGAGCGGCAGGTGGGAGACCTCCTCAATGACATTTGGGAGTTCCAGGCCTCATCGGAAGGCAAGGAGAAGGCGTCCTTCTACTGCCTTCAGCCGATCGTAGTGAAGAAGCGATCGGCGGGCGAATGGGAATTGGTCGATGGCCAACAGCGGCTGACGACCATTCTCGTGCTTCTCGGTTGCTTGAAGCCGCTGGTAGAGGCACTCGGCAAAACTCCGTTCCAATTGACCTTCGAGACGCGAAGCGAAACAAGCGGGGCTTTTCTCCAGAGCATCGATTTGGCACAGCGCGACACGAACATTGACTATCACTATATTTGTGTCGCTTACGATGCGATCAACAAGTGGTTCGCCGGCCGCGACGGCACTCACAAACTGAAGTTTCTTCAGTGTCTGTTGAACGACGACGAGGTCGGTCGGAACGTCAAGGTGATCTGGTATGAGCTACCGAGTGCGGAGGATTCTGTCGAGGCATTCACGCGCCTGAACGTCGGCAAGATACCACTCACCAACGCAGAGCTGATCCGCGCGCTGTTCCTGCGCTCGCGCAACTTTCCCAACAGCAGCGTCACCCAACAGCAATTGCGAATCGCGCAGGAATGGGACGCGATCGAAAAGGTATTGCAGACCAATGAGGTCTGGTACTTCCTGCAAGGGAAGGATGACTCGCGCGCTACACGCATCGAATATGTCTTCCAGCTGATCGCTCGCGAGGATGGAGGCGGCGACGCGGACTTCGATGATCTGTATGCCACGTTTCACTTCTACAACGCGCGATTTGCCAAGTCCGGTGCGAAGGCCGACGCCGAGTGGCTGGAGATTAAGCGGTATTTCATGACGCTAGAAGAGTGGTTTCATGACCGGGTTCTCTATCACCTGATCGGCTATCTGATCCAAGATGGCGACGACGTGCTTGCCATCCGCAAGGCCGGAGTCCAGGCGGCGAAAAGCGCGTTTCAGAGCGCACTGAAGGAACGAATTTACAGGCGGCTCACCGGAGGCGAGCTCGCGGTGCGCGATCAGTTGAGGGACACCCTGGACACGCAGTTGAGCGAGTTGGACTACGAGTCGGATGCGGTAACGATTCGCAGGGTCCTCCTCCTTTTCAACATCGCTACTCTTCTTGAGAACCGGACTTCAAATCTTCGCTTTCCGTTCGAGACCTTCAAGAAGAGAGAATGGGACATTGAGCACGTCCGCTCAGTCGAGTCTGGAAAGCCAGGCCGCATAGACGCACAGCGGCTCTGGCTACAGAACGTCCGCGACTACCTGGTTGAGGCCGGCGATGGCGAAAGCCTCGTCGCACGTGCACAAGAGGTGCTCGGGGCGAGCCAGTTTGATGCTGGGCAGTTTGACCAGATCTATGTCGACGTACTGGCGCACTTCCGGGAAGCGGATAGCGTGGACGCTGATCATGGGATCGGGAACTTGGCCCTTCTGGATGCGCAAACGAACCGAAGCTATAAGAATGCTGTGTTTCCATTGAAGCGCAAGAGGATTTTGGGTCTCGACCGTGCAGGGACGTTCGTGCCGCTTTGCACGAAGAACCTGTTCCTCAAGTGTTACAGCGAAAAAATCGGCAACATGATGTTCTGGACGCGGCAGGACAGCGAGAGCTACCGCAAGGCCATCGTGGAATCGCTTGTCCGTTTCTTCGCCGGCGATAGCAAGGCTGGCGCATGAGCCAGAACATGGCCGCGGGCACGAGAGCAACATTCCGTCAGTTGTTCGAACGGCACTCGTTTGTGGAAGTGCCAATCGTTCAGCGCGACTACGTCCAAGGTCGCGAGTCGGCTTTCGAAGTTAGAGCCGGATTCGTGGACGCCCTCTTTGCAGCGCTCACGAAACCGAAGGACGATCCGAGCCTGCCGCTCGATCTGGACTTCGTCTATGGGAACCTAGAAGGTGTGGATCGGAAAGCGTTCAGTCCTTTGGACGGGCAGCAGCGCCTGACGACGCTCTTCCTCCTGCACTGGTATCTCGCCTGGCAGGACGGCAAGCTCGCCCACTTTCGGGCGTTTGCGCTGAATGGGGACAAATCGCGATTCGCCTACGCCGTGCGCCCGAGCAGCGGCGAATTCTTTGACGCCTTCGCGTGCTGGGAGCCCAGCATCAAGCCGCAGGAAACCGGTGGTCTCTCGGACTTGATCGCAGACCAGCCGTGGTTTTTTCGCTCCTGGGCGCTTGATCCCACGATCCAGGCAGTGTTGACCATGCTCGACGCGCTTCATGACAAGTTCGGCATCCGTGAGGGACTCTATGAGCTCTATGAGCGCTTGATTGATTCCGAGCGACCGTGCATCACGTTCCAGCTTCTGGATCTCCGGAGCTTTGGCCTGTCGGACGACCTGTACATAAAGATGAACGCCAGGGGAAAGCCCCTGACTCCTTTCGAAACCTTTAAGGCAAGGTTCGAGCAGCACCTCGATGCGGTGTTTTCCGAGGAGAAACGCGAACTGCGCGGGATGCAAGTTTCTGTAAAGGACTACTTCAGCCATCGGATCGATACCGACTGGGCAGATCTTTTCTGGCGTCACCGTGACAAGCCGACTCAACTGTTCGACGACCGGGTGATGCAGCTCATCCGGGCGCTCGTGATGGTCACCCGAGATCCGGACGGCCCTGCTGTGGATCGCGTGCTGGATGCACTAGGGAATCAGGGGAATTCGTATGGCTTTCTGAAGCTCAAGGAAGACGGGTGCCTCGACCGGCCCCTGCTGGAAACATTGATTGCCGTGGTGGACAGGTGGTGCGGTACCGACGGTGAGTTACGAACGCACCTCAGCAATGCCGATTTCTTCGACGAGCGGCGTGTCTTTGAAAGAGTAATCACAAGGGGCGCGAATCTGACGTATGAGGAGCTGGTGCAGCTCCACGCGTATTGCGCGTACATCGTCAAACACGGTCATTCCCTGTCGCCAGGGCCACTCAGCGAATGGATGCGCGTCATCCGGAATCTGTCGGCCAATTCCATCTATGACAGAGTCGACGACTACAAGCGCAGCATCCGATCGATCAATGAGCTGATTGAGAACGCGAACGAGATTCTGAAATACCTCTCGGATCCCGAGGCTGAGGTACGAGGGTTCAACGAGCAGCAAGTGCGAGAGGAGAAGCTGAAGGCACAGCTGTTACGGACCGGCAAGGAGTGGCGCCCTCTCATCCTCGAAGCGGAACGGCACGGCTATTTCAAGGGCCAGATCGAATTCCTGCTCAAGTTCTCCGGCGTTCTGGATCGGTGGGTCGACACCGGCATCGTTGACTGGAAGGCGGACGAAGACGTCGCGCTAAGGAGCGCTTTTGCAGAGTATCTCGCCAAGGCGAGCGCTATCTTCTCAGATCAGGGACTCAGGGACTTTGGCGACTTCCGCTGGGAGCGGGCGCTCTTGGCGACCGGCAACTATCTTCTCCCGAAGAGCAGCAACGAGAGCTTTCTCAACGACAGCGATCGCGATGCGAGCTGGAAGCGTCTGCTTCGCGGCGGAACATCGGAGATCGAGGCAAAGAGACTGCACGTAAAGGCCCTGCTTGATCGGGTCGATCTGGCGGTGGGCGTCCCTCAATCACTGGATGCCGCAGTTGCGCGAAGCAACCCTGCGGAGGAGTGGCAACGACTGATAGTAAACACGCCGGCGACGGTGAAGTACTGCAAGAACAGGATGATCCGCAGGCAGTCCGACCATCTCGTGTACCTGATGAGCAAGACGCGGATGAGTGGAGAGCACGCTGAGTTATTCAGCTATGACCTCTACCTCGGCCTGCTATCGGACAAGCAGGGTCGAAAGGAATTGGGTCCCTTTGACGAGCTAGGCTACACAACGGTGCATTCGGACTGGGAGGAGCCGCGAGCCTACCTACACTGGTGGAAGGGAGATGAGGCTACCGTAGTTAGCGTCACGAACCGGTTCGGAAGATTCGAACTGAAGCTTTCGAGTAAGGCCGCTGATGTACTCGAATCCCTCAAAAGCAAACTTGCCTCGTTCAAAGTTGAAGAGGAAGGATGCCTGATTCGGACCGTTGAGCGGAGCGACGTAGAGACAGTGCTCGACGAACTGGTAAGCGCGGCCCGAGCGCTCGGGTGAAGGTGGGAGGCTGGGAAGGTCACTGAGACGGTCCACCTGATCGACTGGGAAAGGACAAAAGGGGATAGGCTCAATTAACCTTGAACGTCCCTTTCTGGCCGACAGCAGTCATTCATGGTCTTCCGCGGTATCGAATGTGGGTAGCGCTGTGGGTACAGCGCGTCCGGGAGAAAATTTCTTTATGTGTCACCATATTGAATAGAGTTCCAGCGGTCTCTCTCCGCCAGCCAGTCTTGAGCGAACCAGCCCTTTCTCCGGTGTGCGGAGAATAGGGTCTCATCTCAAAGAGTTGTTGCGCGATTTCGGGCGGAAATCGGGCTCAACTACCCTTCTCTAGCTCGTTTCGGCGCCACGCGGGCCGCAATTCTCTGAAGGAGGAAATCGAGGTCCGATGTTGCGCTTCAACATCGCACAGACACGTCGAAGCTCGTTGCCCGGTTTAGTGCCGTACGCCTGGCGGTTTTCGGCCAGAAAGCAGCCGTTCATCTTGATTTCTTCTTGCCTGTAGCTCTGCTCGCGCTTCGCGGCGGTGCGACGCGCTTCGGTGATGATGCGGTCCAGTTTCCCGGGGTCGCTCGCGCTCATGGCGTTTTCGACAGTATGCTACACCTCGGTGTCCGGGCGGCCTTCGACGCAACGCCTGGCTGACGCGGGCCCACGTTGAGGAGGAACCGATGCCGCACGCGACGACCGACGACGGGGTGAAGCTCTACTACGAGGAAAGCGGCGCCGGGCGGGCGCTGATCTTCGTGCACGAGTACGCCGGCGACCACCGCAGCTGGGAGCCGCAGATGCGCTTTTTCTCGCGCTATTACCGCTGCATCGCGTTCAGCGCGCGCGGCTATCCGCCTTCCGACGTGCCCGGCGATCCCGAGAAGTACTCGCAGGCGCGCGCACGCGACGACATCCGCTCGGTGCTCGACCACCTCGGCATCGACCGGGCACACGTGTGCGGCCTCTCGATGGGCGGCTTCGCGGCGCTGCATTTCGGCATGGCCTACCCGGACCGCGCGCTTTCGCTCCTGGTCGCCGGGTGCGGCTACGGCGCGGAGCCGGCGAAGCGCGAGCAGTTCCGCGAGGAGACGAACGCCACCGCGGCGCAGATCGAGCGGGAAGGCATGCGCGAGGTCGCCAAGCGCTACTCGCTCGGGCCGACGCGCGTGCAGTTCCAGAACAAGAACCCGCGCGGCTGGAAGGAATTCGCCGACCAGCTCGCCGAGCATTCGAGTCGCGGCTCCGCGCTCACCCTGCGCGGGGTGCAGGCGCGGCGGCCCTCGCTCTGGGAGCTGGTGGACGGGATGCGCGCGATCAAGACGCCCACGCTGGTCGTGGCCGGCGACGAGGACGACCCCTGCCTCGAGTCCGCGCTGCTCATGAAGCGCAACATCCCGAGCGCCAGCCTCGCGGTGATGCCCTGCTCGGGGCACACCATCAACCTCGAGGAGCCGGACGAATTCAATCGCATCCTGCTCGATTTCCTCGCCAGCGTGGAGCTCGGCGCCTGGCGCGCGCGCGACCCGCGCTCGACGAGCGGCGGCATCCTCGGGATGGCGAGGAAGTGAAGCGCGGGCGGACGCCCGCGGACATCCGCGCCTTCCAGGCGCAGCGCGCGGCGGGCGGACCCGGCGCGGAAGCGCTCGTGCAGGACTGCCTTCGGACGATCGACGAGCTCGATCCATCGCTCGGCGCGTACGTCGAGCTCGCCGCCGCCGCCGCGCTCGATGCGGCGCGCGCGTCGGATGCGCGGGGACGGCAGAAAACGACTTTCGGCAATCTGGACGGCGTGCCGATGGCGATCAAGGACAACATCGACGTGGCCGGCATGCGTGCCGCAGCCGGCATGCAGCCGCTGCGCGCGCGCCGGCCGGCGCGCGACGCCGCCTGTATCGCGCTCCTGCGGCGGCAGGGCGCGGTGTTCCTCGGCAAGACGCTGATGGACGAGGCCGCGTTCGGCGCGCTCGGCGACAACCCGTGGTTCGGCCGCTGCCACAATCCGGCGCGCCATGGCTACACGCCGGGCGGATCGAGCGGCGGCTCCGCCGCCGCCGTCGCCGCCGGGCTGTGCGCGGCGGCGCTCGCAACCGACACGCTCGGCTCGGTGCGCATCCCGGCCTCGTACTGCGGCGTCGTGGGCTACGTGCCGAGCGGCGGACTCGTCAACGGGGAAGGCGTGATGCCGCTCGCTCCCGCCCTCGATCGCATCGGCGTGCTGGCGCAGACCGTCGCGGATGCGGCCGACGTCGCCGCGGCGATGGCGAGCGCAATCCGCATCGACGCCGCGCCCGGCGTTACGCTCGGCGTCCTCCGCGGCCTGGACGCTTTCGTTCCGGGCGGGATACTCGCCGCGGTCGAGAACGCCGCGCAAGCGCTGGGCAGCGCCGGTCATCGGCTCGTCGACATCGACTCGGCCGGCTTCGACTGGACCGCGGCGCGACGCGCCGCACTGCTGTGCATCGAAATCGAGGGCGCCCAGCGCCTCGCGAGCTGGCTCGACGATCCGGCGGCCGAGCTGTCCGCGAGCTTGCGCGCCGCGCTCGAATTCGGGCGGCGTGCGAACGCGGAGCGCATCGAGCGGGCGGCGCGACATCTGGACGAGGCGCGAGCCCGCATCCGCGCCTGGCTGGAACGCGCGCAGGTGATCGTTCTCCCCGCCACGCCGCAGCGCGCGTTCGCTTTCGACGCCGAGGTTCCCGCGAACCAGGCGGACCTGGCCGTGCCCGCGAGCATCCTCGGGCTGCCCGTGCTCAGCATTCCCGCCCCGACGGGGACGCAGGAGCTTCCCGTCGGCGCGCAGCTCTTTTCCGCCCGGGGCGCCGACGCGCTGCTCCTCGGGGTGGCCTCCGCGTTCAGCAGTCCCAGGGGTTCGGGCGCTCGGGGTCGACGGCGTACCTGGCGATCGCCTGCTTGACGGTTTGCGGGTCGAGCGCGCCGTCGTCGGCCAGCGCCTTGAGCGCGGCCACCGCGACATGGAAGCGGTCGACCTCGAAGAAGCTGCGCAGAGCCGCGCGCGTGTCGCTGCGCCCGAACCCGTCCGTGCCGAGCACCGTGTAGCGGCGCGGCACCCAGTTGCGGATGAAGTCCCCGACCGTGCGCACGTAGTCGGTGGCGGCGATCACCGGCCCGGCGGCCGGCCCGAGGCATTCCTCGACGTGGGTCCGGCGCGGCTCGGCATCCGGGTGCAGGCGGTTCCAGCGGTCCGCCGCCATGCCTTCGCGGCGCAGCTCGGTGAAGCTGGTAACGCTCCACACGTCGGCCGAGACCTGCCAGTCCTGCTCGAGGAGCTCGGCGGCGGCCAGCACTTCGCGCAGGATGGCGCCCGAGCCGAGCAGCTGGACCCGGTGGCCCTGCGCCACGGGCGATGCGCGCAGGCGGTACATGCCCTTGAGTATCCCCTCGCGCGCGCCGTGCGGCATGGCCGGATGGACGTAGTTCTCGTTCATCACGGTGACGTAATAGAACACGTCCTGCTGCTCCTCCAGCATGCGGCGCGCGCCGTCCTGCAGGATCACCGCCAGCTCGTAGCCGTACGCAGGGTCGTAGGCGACGCAGTTGGGCACGCTCGCGAACAGAGCGTGGCTGGAGCCGTCTTCGTGCTGCAGTCCCTCTCCGGAGAGCGTGGTGCGGCCGGCGGTGGCGCCCAGCAGAAAACCGCGCCCGCGCGAGTCGGCGGCCGCCCAGATCAGATCGCCGATGCGCTGGAAGCCGAAGCACGAATAGAAGATGTAGAACGGCAGCATCGCCACGCCGTGCGCGCTGTAGCTGGTGGCCGCCGCCATCCACGAGGAAATCGCGCCCGCCTCCGTGATGCCCTCCTCCAGGATCTGGCCGTCCTTCGCCTCCTTGTAGTAGAGCACCTCGTCCTTGTCCTCGGGTTCGTAGGTCTGACCCACCGAGGAGTAGATCGCCACTTGGCGGAACAGCGCCTGCATGCCGAAGGTGCGCGCCTCGTCGGCCACGATCGGTACGATGCGCTTGCCGAGGTTCGGGTCGCGCAGCCATTTGGAGAGCAGTTGCACGAACACCATGGTGGTCGACTGCTCGCGCCCCTGCGTGCCTTCCAGACTTTTCCCCAGGCTCTCGATTGCAGGCACCGGCAGCGGCTCCGACCTGCCCACCCGCACCGGCAGATAGCCGCCCAGCGCCTGCCGGCGCTGATGCAGGTACTTCATCTCCGGGCTGTCGCCGGCCGGCTTGGAGAAGCGCAGCTCGCGCACGTCCTCGTCGGACAGCGGCAGCGCGAAGCGGTCGCGGAAGGCGAGCAGTGCTTCGTCCTCGAGCTTCTTCTGCTGGTGCGCGGTCATGCGGCCCTGGCCCCAGTGGCCCATGCCGTACCCCTTCTTGGTCTGGGCCAGGATCACCGTGGGCCGCCCCGCATGGTTGACCGCGGCGTGATAGGCGGCGTAGATCTTCACGGCGTCGTGGCCGCCGCGCTTGAGGCGATCGATGTCGTCGTCGGAAAGGTGCGCGACCAGCTTTTGCAGCTCGGGGTACTTGTTGAAGAAGTGCTCGCGGTTGAAGCGCCCGTCGGTGGCCGCGTATTTCTGGAACTCGCCGTCCACGGTCTCGTGCAGGCGCCGCAGGATGATGTTCTCGTGGTCGCGCGCGAACAGCGGGTCCCAGTCCGAGCCCCACAGGAGCTTGACCACGTTCCAGCCCGCCCCGGCGTACAGGCCCTCCAGCTCCTGGACGATCGAGCCGTTGCCCCGCACCGGCCCATCGAGCCGCTGGAGGTTGCAGTTGACCACGAAGATGAGGTTGTCCAGCGCCTCGCGCGCCGCCAGCGACAACCCGGCGAGCGACTCCGGCTCGTCCATCTCGCCGTCGCCGACGAACTCCCAGACCTTGCGCCCCTTGGGCTGGAGGATGCCCCGGTTCTCCAGGTAGCGCATGAAGCGCGCCTGGTAGATGGCCATGATCGGCCCCAGGCCCATCGAGCCGGTGGGGAACTGCCAGAAGCCCGGCATCAGCCACGGGTGGCAGTAGGACGGCAGTCCCTTGCCGCCGGTCTCGCGGCGATAGTTCTCGAGCTGCCCCTCGGTGAGGCGGCCCTCGAGATAGGCGCGCGCGTACACGCCCGGCGCGGCGTGCGGCTGGAAGTAGATCAGATCGCCGCCCTGGCCCGCCCGGAAGAAGTGGTTGTACCCGACCTCGAACAGGTCGGCCACGGAGGCGTAGGTCGCAAGGTGCCCGCCGAGCTCCGGAGCCGCCTTGTTCGCGTGCACCACCATGGCGAGCGCGTTCCAGCGCACCAGCGCGCCGATGCGGCTCTCGAGCTCCAGGTTGCCCGGGTACTGCGGCTGATCGGCCAGCGTGATGCTGTTGCAGTAGGGCGTGTTCAGTACCGGCGGCAACGGCACGCGCAGCGCCCGCGCCCGCTCGAGCAGCTTGCGCAGGATGAAGGTCGCGCGCTCGGGCCCCTCGGCCTGAACGATGGTTTCCAACGCCTCGAGCCATTCGCGCGTTTCGACCGCATCCAGGTCGGGAGGCAGCACGGCCCAGGGGCCGCTCGAGTTGCTGTCGGAAAGGTCGGTCATGGCGGAAGTCGGCGATCCGGGGAAGCGGCTAGGTTAAACCAATTGCGGCTGCAGCCCCTGCGCGACGGCGCGCTAGCCGGCCGCAGCCTGCGCCGCCGCGCGCCGGCTTTCCTCGCGGATCAGCGCCAGCACCTCGCGCCTGAGCGCGTTGAACTCGGGCGAGGTGGTCACTTCGATCGCGCGCGGGCGCGGGATCCCCACCTCGATGCTCTTCTTGATGCACCCGGGGCGCGCGGTCATCACGCACACGCGGTCGGCGAGCAGCAGCGCTTCCTCGATGTCGTGCGTCACAAATAACACCGCCGGGTGGTGCCGCTCCCACACCCGGAGCAGCAGCTCCTGCATCAGCGAGCGGGTCTGCGCGTCGAGGCTGCCGAACGGCTCGTCCATCAGCAGCACCTGCGGCCGCATGATGAGCACGCGCGCGATGCCGACGCGCTGGCGCATGCCGCCCGAGAGCTCGGCCGGATAGCTCGCCTCGAAGCCCTGCAGGCCGACCTGCTCGATGATCTGCGCGGCGCGCGCAAGGGTTTCGCCGACCGGCTGGCGCTGCGTCTTCGGGCCGAACAGCACGTTGCCCATCACCGTCAGCCAGGGGAAGAGCGCCGGCTCCTGGAACACCACGGCGCGCCGGGGCGACGGCGCCGTGATCTCCTCGCCCGCCACGCGCACGCTGCCGCGCGTCGGGCGGTCGAAGCCCGCCACCATGTTGAGCAGGGTCGATTTGCCGCAGCCCGAGGGACCGAGGATCGCGGCGAACTCGCGCGCGGCGACCCGAAGGCCGATGTCCCGTAGCGCGAGCACGCGCCGTCCCCCCTTGGCGAACTCCTTCGAGACGCCGTCGACCTCGATCACGCGTGCGCCTCGAGCGTGCGCCAGCGCAGCAGCAGCCGCGACGCCCAGACGATGACGCGATCGGACAGGAAGCCGAGCAGGCCGACCGAGAACATGGTCGCCACGCAGATGTCCATGCGGCCGACGTAGTAGGCGTCCCACAGCACGTAGCCGAGGCCCGATTTCACCGCGATCATCTCGGCGACGATGACCGCGGTCCAGGCGACCCCGATCCCGAGGCGCAGGCCGGTGAAGATCGAGGGCAGCGCGGACGGAAAGACGACCTTCGCGAGTACGGTCCCCGGCCCCGCGCCCATCATGCGCGCCGCGCGCAGCAGGAGCAGGTTGGTGTCGCGCACGCCGTGCGTGGTGTTCACCACGATCGGGTAGAACGCGCCCAATCCGATCAGGAACAGCGCGCTCGCGTCGTAGATGCCGAACACCGCGATGGCGAACGGCAGCCAGGCGGTGATCGGCACCGGGCGCAGCAGCTGGATCGTGGGATCGACCAGACGCGCCGCGAGCCGGTTCCAGCCGATGATCAGGCCGAGCGGGATCGCCGCGAGCGCCGCGAGCCCGAAGCCCTCGAGCACGCGGCGCAGCGAATAGAGGACGTTGTCGACCCAGGTGCCCGAATACGGCGAGAGCGTCGCCTTGGCGCTGCCGAAGATCCACGTGTCCCAGGAGCGCAGCACCTGCGCCGGGGACGGAATGATGCCCTCGGTCACCCAGCGCAGCTCGACCGCGAAATACCACAGCGCCACCAGCGCCGCCGGCAGGAGGAGGAACCCGGGCGCGGGGAGCCTGCGCGTCGCCACGACGCTATTGCTTGAGGCCGAGCTGCTCCGCCGACCGGCCGGTCGCCTTGGAAAGGAAATCGTAGGTGTAGTACTGCGCGATCTCGCCCGACACGTCGCGCGTGATCACGCCGTTGTCCGAGAGGAACTTCGAGATCCGCTTGATCGACTCGAGCGGCAGTGTGGGATCGAGCCTGGTGACGCGGATCGATTCGGCGGCGACGTTCTCCGGCAGCCCCGCCTTCTCGGCGTAGATCTTGGCCCAGCGCGCGGTGTCGCGGCGCGCGATGTCCAGCACGTCGAGATACGAGACCACCAGGCGCTGCACCGCGGCGCGGTTCTTCTCCATGAACGGCCGGTTGACCGCGAGCACGGAGATGAGACCGCCGACGGTCTTCGAGCGGTTGTGATCGAGGGTCGGATAGGCGCCGAAGCCGTCGAGGATGGCCTGGGCGCAGAACGGCTGCCACACCACGGCCATGTCGATCTCCCTGCCCTGCAGCGCCTTCAGGTAGTTCGCGCCGCCGCCGACGATGTTGATGATCTTCAGCTTGCCGTACTGCAGGCCGTTCTCCTGCACCGAGGCCGCGAACTTGAGCCACGAGATCGATCCCGCCCCGACCCCGACGCGCTTGTCGGCCACGCTCCTCCAATCCTTGATGTCCTCGCCCCTGCGCACGATCAGGCAGTCGTTGCCCGAGCCCACCCCCGCGACGCCGACCAGCGTCTTCGCGCCCTGGCCGAGCGCGAGCGAGATGTCCTGCGGCCCGAAGGCGGTGATCTGGATGTCGCCGGACACCAGCGCCGTGCGCGCATCCGCGAAGCGCTGGAACATCACCGTCTCGACCTGGATGTTGTACTTCGCCGCCTCCTCCGGCAGCAGCCACAGCGGCGACAGCGCCGGAACGTTCAGCATCCCCTGCTTGATCGTCAGCGGCCGGGCCAGCGGGGTTCGGAGGTCGCCTTGCGCCAGGACCGGCGCGGCCAGAGCCGCCGCGACAAGGAACGCTGCCATCGTGCGGATTGGGTTCATTACGGTGCTCCTCATTCGAGAGGAAACGGGGGGATGTTACCTCTTTCCCGGCGCGTTTGCGCCGTGACGGGTTGAATCGCGGGTTCGTTTGGATCGGCGATCGGAGCGATGACGCGAGTGTCGCGCAATGCGTACCATTCTGATCGGCCGCTGCTCCACGTGCCATACCGAGAACGGCCTCGAGGGTCCCGCCCGTGAAGGCTATACGGCAGGAAGCGACCCAGGCTGTGTGAAAACGTATCGGGTCGTGTAAACAGGATGGGGCGTGTCGCGTTACTGCTCGTATCAAGGCATTGGTTGAGGTGGGCAGATGAAGCGATTTATCGAAGGCGAGGATCG
>JACXTT010002818.1_pt1 | contig 27262 bp, 21 predicted proteins | sample 9270951 | NCBI WGS metagenome assembly JACXTT01 (sample SAMN15532306, study PRJNA645909) | rock metagenome | isolation source: weathered quartz diorite | place: Puerto Rico | collected 2017-06-21 | reverse complement strand
AACGATGGATTACCGCCTCACCGACGGCTTCGCCGACCCCGTCGGAATGACCGAACACCTTCACAGCGAAAAACTCATACGATTGCCGGAATGTTTTTCCTGCTACCAACCGCCGCTGGAGGCGCCCGAAGTTTCCGGACTTCCGGCGCGGGAAAAGGGATACGTGACGTTCGGTTCCTTCAACAACCTGGCCAAGATCACCCCGGAGGTGAAGGCGGTCTGGGCGAAGATCCTCCAAGCCGTTCCCGGCTCGCGCCTGACCCTGAAGAATTCCGGTCTGGGTGGCCACACCGTGCAACAAACGGTGCGGGAGACGTTTACGGGATTGGGTGTGGCGCCGGAGCGGTTGGAACTCCTCGGGCCCGACCCATCCGAGAGGGCCCACCTGGAACGCTACGGGAGTATCGACATTGGCCTCGACCCGTTTCCCTACAATGGGGCGACCACCACCTGTGAGGCACTCTGGATGGGGGTGCCGGTGGTGGTTCTGGCCGGCCGGACCCACGCGGGAAGGGTCGGGGTCAGTCAGATGAACAATCTGGGACTTACCGAATTGATTGGCCACACACCGGATGAATACATCGCCGCCGCGTTGCGATTGGCGGCCAACCTGGACCGCTTGAGCAAACTGCGAAAACAACTGCGTTCACGCATGGCGGCCTCGCCTTTGACGGACGGGTCACGTTTCACGAAGTGCCTGGAGCAGGCCTACCGGGTTATGTGGCAAGACTGGCGTCTTAAAGGCATTTCCTAGCACATACGCTTTGACCCAATAGCTAAACGAGAACTGGTAATGAATCCGGGACGCAATTCTCCTTGTCCTTGTGGCAGCGGCTTGAGGTATAAGCATTGCTGTGGCAATTTGTCAGAAGCGGGTGCCTCGCCGAAACGCTCAGAGGCCAATGGTAGTCCCCCGCCAACGCCACAGCCCACCACCATCAGGATGGCGGGGGACGTATTGATTAAAGTTCCCGATTCATTAGAACTCATCACTCCTTATATTCTCAGAGAACAGGAAAAATGGTTTGAAGACGAAATCGGGTTTGTGAAGCAAGTTCTTCAGCCCGGTGCCCGCGTCATCGATATAGGCGCCAACTACGGAGTTTATACGCTCACGATGGCAATGGCGGTAGGCGATGAGGGCCGCGTGTGGGCTTTTGAGCCGGCGATCTCTACCATGCAGTATCTTCAGGACAGTGTTTCCCTGAATCATTTTAAGAATGTTACTGTTATTCATGCCGCGCTCTCCAATCGGATTGGAAAAGCTCACCTCCACCTGGATCACAACTCGGAACTTAATAGCCTGGTCTCGGGGGCGGACGCACGGACAGAGGAAGTCAGGATAACGACGCTTGACCACTGTATGCCGGATCTCGGACTGGGGAAGATTGATTTCATAAAACTGGACGCAGAAGGAGAGGAAAAGAATATCCTGGCAGGGGGAAGGGAATTGCTTTCCGCTGAATCGCCGTTGATCATGTTTGAACTCCGGCACGTGAATACGATTAATGTTGGTCTCATCAGTCAGTTTGTGGAGCTGGGATACTCTACGTATCGTCTGATTCCCGGCTTGAATTTACTCGTGCCATTCGACCGTGAGGAAAGCCCGGATACTTTTCTTCTAAATCTGTTTTGCTGTAAGGACGACCGTGCCGTTGAACTCGAAAACGCCGGTTGGCTGGCCAGACGCTCGCAAAGACCGGACCCCGTAAAGAGGGAAAGTTACGATGCCTGGGAAAAGGCATTGTACTCGCTTCCCTATGCGCGGCGGATGCGTGAGCAATGGCAAAGGTCTCTGACCCAGGGAAATGAATCTTATTTGGAGGCAATCGAGTTATATTTTTTGGCGCACGCGGATTCCCGTACTCCTTATGAACGATATCATGCCCTGTGTGCTTCCTATGATGGACTTAAGCGGTTAGCCGGTACCGGACATAAGTTAACGCATCTGTCCACATTTGCCCGGGTGGCGACAGAGATGGGATTTCGAGCTACCGCGCTTCAAACCATTGCCAAGCTAGGGGAGATACTGAGAAAAAAAAGATATACGCCATGGGATGAGCCGTTCCTGACGATATGCAGTCGTTTCGATCATATAGACCCGGGTATCCGGCCCAATGACTGGTTTCTTGCCTCCTTGCTGGAAGCCCATGAAACCCTGAATGTGTATTCTTCATATCACACGGGTCAGTCGAGCTTGAGAAACTTGGAAATAATCCAGAGCCTTGGATTTCAAAGTGCCGAAATGGAGCGACGCCGGCAACTCATAAGAATTCGCTATAAGATGCAATCTGGACCCGCGCCATCGTCTCTACTATCGAAAAAGACGGAGTCCAATTTAAATCCGGAATTCTGGAGCGCCGCGGGTTGAATGCCTGCGCTAATGAGTTTCGCGACGACTGAACGAATCGTGCCCAGCTTCCTTATCGAGCATGGCACTCTATGGGAACCGACAGCCATTATTTTAGGCTTGAGGGTTGCACAGTGGCAGCAGATCTACAGGTATTCAGATGAATGTTGATCATCCTAATTATCAGGCAGATGTACAAGTTCATGCCGATCGGTACCGTGCCGACGAGAGCGATACCGAGGCGTTGAATTTTCTCCGAAAAGCACGGCACGCTATGGCGCTTGCCTGCCTGAAAACCCAGAGTGGGAATATCACGCAACCTCCGGCGGACCTCTTAGGCAGGGCATATGAAGCCATCATGACCTGCGGTATGCGGAATGCGCCGCTTACTCCGGAAGAGCGTCAATTCGCGGAGAAATTGGCTGAGTCGCTCAGGAATGGCCTGGGTCGGGTAGGCGGGTACAACAGCCTTCTGGCGTGCATGCTTTATCTGGACGGATACCAAACCGATATCCGTATTAACCATTTCCAGATACCACCGTGGGCCCTGCCATACCTGTCTATATTTCTTTTCGATCGCTCAAAATGGATGTGCAGTTCCGAAGAATTCGAGCGCTTTAACAAGTTGTGCGCCGATAGCTACAGGGCGTTGCATGCCACGTTATTCGATCCCGGCAAAAATGAAAGAGAACGGGCTGTTTTCCTTCAGGAAATTTGTCTCCCGCTGCTCTCAAAAAAAATCAGTCTGGTGCCACTTTATTTTGATGATCGTTCGATGCGGGAGGAATGCACTCTACGGGCAGAGATATTGGAATATGCGGCCAAGGTTATGGGTTATCCAACCGAGCACGTTTTTGTGCCCCGTGACCCACGGCGAAAAATACGCGTGGGTATTCTGCGTTCGCATTTTGGCGAGAGTGCCGAGACTTTTGCCACCCTGCCTGTGTTCGAGCATCTTGATCCCGAGCGGTTTGAGGTATTGCTCTATACAACCGGAAAGGAACGCGGCGACCCGGTGGAGAAACATTGTGTGAGCAGGGCAGTGCGGTCGACGAAGCTTGCTGCCCCGGTAAGTAACCCGGTGTCCGTTGTCCGATCAGATGACCTGGATATTCTTTTCCTGGGCACCAATCTGACGGCTTCGTTGACGTCCAGCATGCTGGCACTGCATCGTCTCGCGCGTGTCCAGATCGCTTCATTTTGCGAACCGGCTACGAGTGGAATACGCAACATCGATTATTACGTTGCCGGGGAACTGGCGCTCCCGGCGAACAACCCTGAACAGTTCTATACGGAACGCCTGGCCACTATACCCGGTTCGGGAATCTGTTTTTCTTACGGTGGCGTCCCACCGACTTCACTGCCAATGCAGCGTGCTGATCTTGGCATTCCCGACGACGTTGTGATGTATATATCGGGGGCCAACATGCATAAGATTGGGAGACCATTATGCGAGTCATGGGCCGCAATTCTTTCGGAGGTTCCGGAATCCAGGCTCGTTCTATATCCCTTTAACCCGAACTGGACGGAAGCCTACCCGACAGAGGTTTTCGTGCGCGAACTACACGCGATTTTCGCGCAGCATGGCATAGAGCGGAAACGGGTGATTATTCTGCAACCCAGACGTGATTTTGCCGAGATTCGCGGCATCCTGAGCTTGGCGAATGTCTATCTTGACGGCTACCCGTATGCGGGCGCTACCTCCATTGCGGATGCGCTGCAGTCATATTTACCGGCGGTCGTGCTGGAAGGCAGGTTCCTGCGATTCAGGCAGGCGGCGGCGATGATCAGGGAAATGGCGTTGCCTGAATTAGTGGCGACCAACGAAGAAGAATACCGGAGAATTGCCATAGAACTTGGTCTCCACGGGGCTCAGCGTGAGAAGTTCAGAAGAAGTATTCGGGAGAACCTTGGCAAAAAAGGAAATTTTCTCGATGCCAAAGGGTATTCCGAAGCTATCGGAGAATTGTTTACCGATTTAATTCACAAGCAAGACCAGTAGTGTCCGGCTGGGCGCGAAAACACAATTCCAGGCACATGACTCATTGGACTGCTGCGCGCCGGGGAGATCAAATCGATGATACGTCGTCCAAGGTCACCGAGCTTCACGAGGCGCAGGGTCGTTGTGCTGGATCCCGGCCACAGGACGGCGGGGCCTGCGAAACAGAATAATGCGCCGTGCCCGACAGGTTCAAGGCGTGCTCAACGTCAAATCGCTCTGAGGCGAGCCCGGTTTCGCAGGTTCAGGGAGATATTTTAGTGATGGCGGGGGATGTCTGGCCCGATAAATGGATATTTCGCCAATTTCGAAAGCTGTACGCCGGCCATTTCCATTGCTGATTGAATCTGCAACGTGTGTTTATTTTTTCTGGCGGAATCCAGGTGTTGCAGGTACTCCAGCAGGTCCTGATAGAATTTGACGTTCTCAGCAAGTACTTGTTGCTCCGCCATTTCGATGAAATCAGATACCTTCTGAGGGGGCAGTGTTGAGTCAAGATGAAAAATGATAAAGCCAAGTACTTTACGTAATGCATGCGGGGCAGTCTCCTGCGGGATTAGCAGATAACCAACGTCAGCCACTCTCGTATTACGATTAATAAAAAATTGAGGCAGGAATACGCCAAGGTCAGCGATTTCCGGAGGCAAATGCTTGTTGCTCAATTGGCCAGTTGAGGTATAAACCTTCATTGTCCCAAGGCCGGGAAAGCTGACTTCCATCGGAATGGAGCGGACAAAAAATGTATTGCGTTCTACATAGCCATAATTCAGCAACAGATCGTATGCGTCATAAAAGCCGTAGCGGACGAAACACTCGGCTGTTTCGGGAAACGGACAGAACTTTTTAATCGCCAATTCGTGTTGTTTGTGCTGGTTGTCAAAATAAGTGTAAGGCGGTGCCAACGGATGATGGTTCAGGAACTCAACGACGGGCATGAGCATCTGCGTATGTCCGGTTGATGCAGGATCAAGCCTGAGCCCTGATGTCCGAGACATCAATAATCCCTTGATCAATAACTGCTCGCGCTGATCTTTCGCGTAAAGGCTGTCTTCCAGCTTCGCGTAGAAGTGTGTATTCCGGCCCGCGACGAGGCGTCTGAAAAGCTCGGGATCGCTTTCGCTCATGCTCCAAAAGGTCGTTTCTTTTTGTGTGACGATTTTTCCGGTCTGATTCCAGAGTTCAAGCATAACCTCCAGCAAGTCCAGGCGCCCTCCCGAGAGATCAGAAGTATGCGACTGAATACGGATATCGTCACCGGCCAGATTTAATTGAAATTGATCGGTCGGTAAAAGACAGGCGGGTGGCATCTTGATAATCCAATTATCATGCGCACCATTGATCTTTGCATGCGCGGAAAAACCACCACGTTCACAACGGATGATCAGCCGTTCGTCCAGCCACCCGCCATTCCTCTGCACCAAAGATACCAGTTTTCGCAGGCTACGCTTTATCTCGCCCCGATCACTGATAATCTGCACCATGCTTTTCTCTCCTGCGACACTTTCGGAACCACGGCGCACATACGCGCAGGGGCCAGAATTCGGAAGGGTGGAATTTCAATGGCCCAGGGCCTCGAGCAACGGGCCCAGGTGCTTGGCGTAATGCCGCCACTTTCCCACGGAAGAACTGTACATCGGCCGGCGCACCTGGTCATAGCTCCTGGTCGCCACCTGACGCTCGCTCTCGTAGAAACGCAAACAACCGTCCTCCCACTCCAGGCCGCAGAATTCGATCATTTTGCGCGAGACGCCTTCCTGGTCTTTGACGAGTTCTTCATAGCTCACGTCAAGCATCGGTATCTCCAGAACCTTCGCCCAGTGTGCCATCAGCCGCTGGTATTGGACGTACACGGCGCCCAAGGATGCGAGATCGTATGTGTAGGACAGATCGCCGCCGAAATCCTGGAAGTACTGGGACAGGCAAGTGTCGCGCGCGTCGCGGCGGCAATGAATCACGCGCGCACCCGGGAAAAGCATGCTGATCAGCCCCAGATATAAATAATTGCCCGGCATCTTGTCTACGACTCGTTTGGCCTCGCCGCCTTTTTCTCTGAGAAGGTTCAGGTAACCCGTCGCGAGGGTATTGAGTTCGTCGTTGTTAATACGCTCGGAAAAGACCGAGTAACCTCCGAGATGGCTGTACTTCCGTGACAGCGATCGCGCAATATCGCCCACTTCATTCAGCTCTCCCGCACCATGGACTTCCGAATGGCGTGCGAGTATCTGTTCCACCAGGCTCGTTCCCGAGCGTGGCATGCCCACGACAAATACCGGCAATGCCGATGACACGCTGGATTTTGGAATAGATACCATTCTTTCCTTGGTAAAGAATTCTATTAGTTCTTCGACATCACGGCGATGCGCGTTGACATCGCACACCGCTCCCTTGAGAGCGTTCGCTTTTTGATAACTCTCGAAGGCGATGTCGTAGTTCCCGGCAGCGTCATGAAGATTACCCAGGGTAAACATAAGAATCCTTTTCGCCCCACTTGGCAAACCGGACACTTTAAGGTGGTCTTCAATATAGGTTATTGCCTGCAGGTCCTTGTCGAAGCGACGCGCAATATCCGCGAATGCCGTTGCGAGACTGACATCATGCACGCCACGCTCGATATATGGCAGCAGCAATTCCAGGGCATCTTCGTAAAGACGCTTTCTGTGCAGGATAGTAGCTAATATACCGATCGCGCCGGTATTTTCAGGGTCAAGTTGTAAGACTTGCCTTATGTTGTCGTGCGCCTCCTGAATATCGCCTTGAACTATAAGATTGGCGCACAGCGTTATACGCGCAGCAATGTAATTGCTATTTATTTCCAATGCCTTCCGGCAATACTTCACGGTCTCTTTTCGAAAGCCGCCAATCTGCGAGCCAACCTCCGCCAAACCGAGCATAGCCTCGGCCCGCAGAGGATTAATCGTCAATACCTTTTTGAAGGATTCCTCGGCATCTCTATAGTGGCCACGATAGACGTTCACGCTTCCTTTTAACAGATAACCATCTTCAAATTTTGGATCCAGCCGCAATACCTGCTCGCTGACACTCAACGCCTCATCCCACCTGCCGCTGGCCTCCAATGCTCTACCCAGTCCGACCAGTATGGCCGGGTTAGTCGGATTTTTCGCGGCCAGTGTCTGTAATACCGCCAACGCCTCGGCGGGTTTTTTACTGTCCAGCAGGAAGATGCCAAACTGGAGTTGGGTGTCCAGCGACCCGGGATCGAGTGCAACGGCTTTGCGGTAGTGGACATCGGCCTCGTTCATTCGATTCAGCGAGTGCAATGCCGACGCCAGGCTCAAATGCACCTGGGGGTGGTTCGCACCTATGGCCAGCGCGCGCCTGAATTTGTCGATGCTCTCTTGCGTCCGCCCCTGAGCCTGCAATGCGTTGCCGTAATTGACCCAACCTTGAATGGAATTCGGCTGAAGCGTGACAGCGCGTTGCGCGCAGAGTTCCGATTCCCTGAAATCACCTAACATTCCATACAAAGCAGAGATGGTAGACCAGGCGTTGGCGTTGTCGGCATAGCGTTGCTCGGCTAGCGACCGGACGCCCTGTATCGAATGCCGTGCCTGGGGAAAATTGCCTCGACTCAACTGTTCATGTGTCTGGCGTATTAATTCGTCGATGTTCGATTTGGCCATCTGTTGCATTTACAACGGAGATTATTCGCCCAGCAGGCGCTTTTGGTGAAATCCTAATCTTGCTGAAGAATTAGGCGAGTTGGATGCCAGTCGTGAGAAGTCCATGGCGGCTTCTTCCGACGGTTGTATTTTACCTAGTTTACCACCGGAATGGCCTTATTATTAAGCGGCTTGCGGACCCGGAAGGAGTTATGGAAGAACGTTGGATAGAATATCCACCATATTAAACCCGTTCCGACGCTGCGCGCCAGGGAGAGCGAAGCGATGGCGCGTAGTCCCCGGTAGCCGAGCTTCGCGAGGCGTAGAGTCACTGTGGCGGTTCTCAGCCGCAGGACGGCCGGGGCCTGCGAAGCAGAACAACGCGCCGCGCCCGAGTACGCGAGAGGGACTGGTAAGTCCTGTCGCGTTTAGCGAGGGCCGGCGCACAACGCACTCTGGTCGCCGGCGGACGCGCGAGGATTTATCTGAATTGGGATGCCTATTCGACAACGAGCATTGATTACAACTTATATCTTTATAATGGAAACCCCGATGCTGGCGGCGTGCAGGTTTCCAGATCTGAAACCAAGCAGGCGCTCGGTTACGCCCCTTACGAAATAATAGACTACACAGTCAGCACCGCAGGCGCTTACTACATCGTTGTTAAGAAACTTCGCAGCACCATGACAAACGTCCGACTTTCCCTTTTTTCCCTCGACGCTGATTTAGGAATTCAAACTGCCTCCAGCAGTCTGGCGCAGCCGGCGGATTGTGCCAACGTCATGGCCGTGGGCGCGACCGATTTGAGCGACGCGGAATACTTCAGCTCGGAAGGTCCAACCACGGACAACAGGGCCAAGCCCGATGTGGCGGCGCCCGATCGCGTGCAAACTTCTTTAACGAGCCTGTTTGCCGGAACCTCCGCTTCGGCACCGTACGTCAGCGGAGGTTTGGCCTTGCTCATAGCGCAGAATCCAACCTTATCGCTCGGCCAGATCAAGTTTCTGCTGACCAGTTCGGCCAAGGATGTGAATACCCCCCGGATATGATTACCGTACTGGCTATGGGCGTGTCAGTCTCGATGCAGATGGCGACGGTATTAATCACGACACTGACAATTGCCGTCTGATTTCCAATCCGGATCAGGCGGACATGGATCATGACGGCATCGGTGATGCTTGTGACGACGATATCGACGGTGACGGCTTAACCAATACCCAGGAGACCGTCTTCGGCACCAACCCGCGCAACCCCGACACGGACGGTGACGGACTGACCGATGGTCAGGAAGTGAATGTGTATCACACCGATCCCAACGTCTCCAACAAAGGCGATCTTGCGCCCCGGGGTGCGCCCGATGGTCAGGTTAATGTGGCCGATCTCCTGCGGCTTACTTGTTTGGTACTGGGGCAAGATGCGCCGACGGCCCAGGAACAAATCCTTGGAGACATGAATTCCGACGGTGTTCTGGATATTCGCGATCTTCTGATACTTAGACGCAGGCTTGGATTTTAGATGTAACGCACATGGGTCATTAATGTATCGGTGGCGTTGCTACAAGGGGAGGCAGGGAAGCGAAAGGACCAGATGTCTCCGGTTCTTGCTCACTACTGTATGGGCAATCGCATGGCCAGGATGAGCGCGCGACGGCCATTCCCCAGATCCGGACCCATCAGCCTCAGCAGCGGCTCCAGTTCGGTCGCGCGTTCACGCGGGACCGCCGTGCCGTTGATCTGCAATTGACCGTCCTGAAACTGCCATTTTCCCTGTCCGTCCAGGGCCAGCGGACCGCCGGCCGTGGTCAGTTTCAGATTGGCGACATTGCCGTCGGCGGTGATTTCCAGACGGTAATCGCCCAGCGGTTGAACGCCGGAAAGACCGCTGCCGGCGTTTTGCCAGACAATCTCTCCGCTGCCTTCGAGCCGCTTCGGACCGATGGAAAGCCCGCCGGTGCGCAACCGTACCTGTCCCCTGGGTGCCAGGAGCGCGGCGGGTGGATAAAGTTTGCCGACAAGCTGCGCCGGAACGACGATATCGGTGCCGAGCCATTGCATTTGTCCGGAACCGAATTGGATTGTCGCATCGACGTTTGTGTCCTGCGCCTTTATCCGCCAGCGCATCCGCATGCGTCCGGTCAGCAGCCAGAGCGGGTTGATGTTCCATTCGGCGGTGCCGAGATCGTGCGGCGTCGTTTGTGGATAGTAAATCACGAGTCGCCCGTTGCCGTTCCACAGACCACCGTCAAGGGGGTCGAGGCGGATCGTGCCGCGGCTGTACTGATTCAGCCCCCACGCGAACCAGGAAGCCGGCATTTGAACAGCGAGAAAAAGCAGGTAAAAAACGAGGCCGAAAGCGGCATACAGCGCCACGCGTTTCATCACGTGCCGGCACCCCGCAGAACGAGACGCGCGTTGACGGTGCCGGCTGTCGCTTGCGGCTCGAAAGTAGCTTTTTCCGTGCGTACACCACCCTGGGTCTGAAGATTGCCGAGCCAGCCGATCAGGGCGTTGAAATCCACGCCGTCCAGCGACAGGCGCGCGCCATTCGACCCGTCCGGTTCCAGGCGCGTGATGCGGGCGCGAATGCCGCTGACCGTGGCGGATTGTTCCAGCCGCGCCAGCAGGTTGCCGCCCGCGATCGGCTGGCGTCCACTGGCGCGGAGCTGGTTGATTTCCATGGCCTGCACCTGCATCTGCGCCAGCTGTATTTTTTCCTGCGGGACACTGGTGCGCAGCCGTGAAAGTTCGCGCTGCACCGGCAGCCACAGCGAGAGATACAGGATCAGCAGCGCGGCCGCCGCGCCGCCGGCATAGACGAGCTGCTGTTGCGGCGTGAGTGTACGCAGGCGTTCCGGCGAGAAGTTGCGAAATGTGTCCTTGAAGTTCATGTTAAAAATGAATCAGCGTGTAAATTCCCCCTCACCCGAAATCGCTTACGCGGTTTCTGCCCTCTCTCTCGAGGGGAGAGGGGTAGGGTGAGGGTGTCTTTTTTTGTATGAGTTCTAATCATGTTCCCGCCTTGCTTGTCTGGCCCAGGCGCAACCGCCCCTCGATGCCGGCCGGCGTGCTGTTGGCGCCGATGACCTCAACCTGTATGCCGCGCGTCGTCAAGGCGCTCTTGATGGCGTCCATGGCCTGATAATCCGGCAGTGTAACGTCCAGTGTCAGGCGCGAATCGCCGTATTGCATGCCGCGCAGTTTCAGTTGCGGGCTCGCCTGCACCACGGGCGCGATGTTTCCCAGCAGCGGCAACATGTCGGTGCCGGAGGATTTGCCGCCTTTGTCCTGCATTTCCCCGACGAGCCGTTGCATTTGCAGCGCCGGATCGACCACGGTCTGGGCTTCGGGAAACGTGCGCTTGAAGAGAGACACCATTTCCTGGCGGAGGTTCTCGTGGGCTGTTTTCAGTTGCCACCATTCCCAGAGATTGAATCCCAGGCTTCCCGCGATCCAGATCGCCAGCATGATGGCCGCCGGGCGGAGAGCAGGCAGCATGGCATGCATCTGCGATGACGGCGCATAAGTGCCTTGCAACAGATTCAGGGCCGGCGCGGGTTCGTGGTGGCTCGCCCAGAAATCCTGTTTCTGTGTTTGCACCGGCATGCCCAGCTGGGTGGACCACGCCGTCTGATCGAATCCCTGCGGTGGTTGCAAGACGAGCAGTTCCGCGGGGCCCGACTCTTTCCCGCGCGCTTCGTTCAGGGCGGTCACCAGCATCGACGGCGGAGTGCGCGCGCCTGCTGTGCACACGAAACCGGAGGCCGGCCCGGTGCGGACCCAGATTTCGTCTTCATGAAATGCCGCCGACCAGGAGTCGCCGATGAGCGGGAGCGCCAGTTGTGCCGGGCACAAGCTGGCGGGGCGCAGACCTGCGTCAGTGAGTTGCCTGATCCAGGCCTGCAAACGTGCGCGGGTGGTGACGGCCACGGCAAGATCGCCGTCATCGAGCACCCGATAGGCAAAATGCAGCTGATCCGGTTCGCCGATCAGCTGGTCTTCGAGCGCGTACGGCAGGGCTTGCTGGATTTTCGCGCGCGAACGGGTCGGGAGGGTGACGCGCGTCAGCAGGGTTTCCGAGGGAGGCGTCCAGGCATGAACCCGTGTCATGGCGCTCACCCCGGGAATCTGATTCAGCTCCGTGACCTGTCCGTGAGGCGCCACTGCGGCGTCTCCGCGCAGCCGCCAGTGGATGATGCCCCGGTTTTCCGGCCAGCCGCGCGGCAGAAGCACCTCCAGCGTGTTGCCCTGGCGCGACCAGGACTGCCGCAATGTTTGCAGCATTTTTCCAAACGGACTCACATGTTTCGTCGAACCGGCTTGTCGCTTCGGCATTCTTCCCCGGGCCCGGATTATCCGCGCATCATTATATATTCCCGCCCGAAGCGGCACCGGAATTTTCCGCGGGCGGCGCGGTTTCGGTCGTGGCCGCTATCCTGGGCAGGAGCTGGCGATGCCAGAGAATACGAGAGGCGTTGTCGTCCGGTCCGCGGTGTATCAGGGCCTGCGTGGTGCGCTGGTAATGGCCGAACCGGGTTTCGACGATAACCTCGAAATAGCTGCTCTGGATGCCATAGAACGCTTGCGGCAGGGCGGTGCCGGTCGCCAGCCCCTGAAGGATTTGCGCCAGCTTGCCCGGATCGGTGTAGGGCCGCTGCGATACCAGCTGTTCGATCGCCGGCGGCGGCAGGGTATAGAACAGCGCGGCCAGCAGTTCCCTGGATGCCGTGTTGACGTTGATTTCCGTGGGCTGGGGCAGGGCCGTGATCCAGGGGCGCAGCTTGTCGACCATTTCCGGCGTGAAGCCGCGCACCAGACGCAGTTCGTCCACGCTCTGCATCAGCTGGTTCGCGGCGCGGTAAGGAGTCTTCATCTGCAGATAATCGAGGTCTTCCGCTCCGTAGGGGAGCTTGTCGCTGTCCGCGTCGATCCAGTCCACGACCGCATCGGTCAGGTTGGGGTCGATCGAGAGCGATAGAAGCAGATGCTGGAAAGTGCCGATATCCGGTGCGCTGGGTTTGCCGCCGCGCACGAGATTGTTGATATTGAATCGCGCCTGCGCATCGGCAATCTGGCCCATTACCTGGCCGCCTTCCACGGCGAGCGGAGGCAGCGGTTTGGCCCAGTTTTCCGACAGGTCGTCGCTTTTGTTGTCCTTGGCGTCCTTCACCAGGATAGTGACGGCCCATTCCAGCGCGCCGGCGCACACCACCTCGGCCTGGGCGCGGTCGGAAAGATTCTGCGCCTGACGCAACCAGATCTGCTGATCGAGACTGAGGTAGGCCGCGGTCGTGGCCGCGATGGCCACGACCAGCATGGCGGTGATCAGGGCAAGCCCCGTCTGTCTTGCGGGCATGGCGGATGTTTTTTCAGCCATTGATGAGGAACAAGCGCGTGAATTCACCGCGTCCGGTCAGCGTCAGTTTGATTTCCACGCCGCGCGGAAGGACATCCTTGATTCCCTCGCCGGGCCATTGATCCAGCCATACGCCGGCCGGTGAAAAAAAGCGCACGCGGAATTCCTCGACGTGTGTGATCAGCGTCAATTCCTGTGGTTTACTGTCCGGCCCCTGGTCGAGCACCGGCCACACCATCCGCTTCAGGGTTCCATCGACGAGGCGAAACGCGATTCGCTGCAGGTCGCTGCGCGGTCCGGAATCGAACGTCAGGACGCCGCCGCGGGTGAACTCGATGCTCGGCAAACCCGTGGCGCGCGTGTCCGTCGGTTGTCCGCGGAACGCCGGCTGGGGAAATCCGATCGCGTCGCGCACGGAGCGTTCCCGCGCCTGCGACAGGTCGTCTTCCAGACGCGCGAACGTCAATGACAGGGTGCGCCAGAATTCGTGTTCCGCGTCGAGCCGTTGCCGGTCCTGGAGCAGGCGGTCGAGACTGCCGTAGGCGATGACCGAAACCAGCGCAAAAATACCGATCGCCACCATCAATTCGAGAAGCGTGAATCCGCGCGCGCGTTTCATGGGCCCAACGGATTCGTGCCGAGCTTGTTACGCAGGTAGCCGACCAGCCGGGCGCGCGAGTCCTTGCTGTCGGCGGTGCGCCGCACGGTGATTTCGATGCGCCGGATTTTCGGCTCCGGCGTGGTCGAGACCTGTTCGCGCCAATACCATTTTTCCCCGCCCATCTCCGTTTCACCGTCGATGGTGTCCGCGGCCGGCCAGTCCTGCCGCATCTCGTGCTCGACCAGCCGGTTTTGCGCCACCCACAGCGCCACGTTGTGCTCGCGCAGGCTGGCGGTGGTATCGATGGCCTGTGCCATGGCGCGCATGACGGCGGCCAGGGCGATGGCCAGCACCGCCAGGGCGACCAGCACTTCGACCAGCGTGAAGCCTCGGGTGAGGGGGCGCATCAGGCTTTGCCCGGCGCCGACGCGATCCGGGCGGTAATTTCTCCCGTGAGCTCGCCTTTGACGTTCCAGCGCGTATTGCCGCGGGTGAAGGTGACGTTGAACGCCGGCAGCTCGCCCGTCGGCAGCAGGATCAGCCGCGGCTTTTCGGTTTCCGGAGCGCCCTCGATCTCCACCGAGGTGATGGCAACATCGGAAGGCAGCGGGCGCGGATACAGCACATCGTCCCCGGATATCGGCTTGAATTCGCCCTTGTCGTTCAGGGCCAGGAATGAATAGCCCTGACGCTCGATCACTACCGCGAGGATCTTCCCCTGCAGGATCGATTCCTGCTGGGCCGTTTGCAGCAGCAGTGCCAGCCGCTGCGCCTCGTCGCGCACGACGGAATCGCGATCCGGTTCGAGGTTGACGCTGACGATGCCCAAAATGATGACGATCACCAGCATCACGACGGCAACTTCGATCAGCGTGAAACCGCGGTGGCGATGCCTGAACTTCATGGGAAAAATATCAGTTCTCGAGATTCCACGAACCGATGTCGGCGCTGGTACCATCGCCGCCCGGCTGCCCGTCGGCACCCAGGCTGAATACGTCGATGTCGCCATGCAGCCCCGGGTTCAGGTACTGGTAGTCGTTTTTCCAGGGATCCTTCGGCAGGCGATCGAGGTAACCGCTGCCTTTCCAGTTTCGCGGGATTTCGCCGGTCTCGGGTTTCTTCACCAGCGCCTGCAGGCCCTGTTCCGTGGAGGGGTAGACGCCGTTGTCGAGCCGGTAAAGCTTGAGCGCGCTGATGATGGCGCGAATATCGCTCTTGGCGGCGACCACGCGCGCCTCGTCCGGCCGGTCCATGATCTTGGGAACGATCAATGCCGCGAGAATGCTCAGGATCACCACGACGACGAGCACCTCGATCAGGGTGAAGCCGCCGGAGATTCTTCCAGGCCATGTCGGTTGTTTCATGGAACGCCTCATTTGATAAGTTGGTTCATTTCGAAAATCGGCAGCAGGATCGCGATCACGATGAACAGCACGATCGCGCCCATCACCAGGATGAGCAGGGGTTCGAGCAGCGCGGTGAGCGCGCGCACCCAGTTCTCGAGTTCGCGCGTCTGCGCCTCGGCGGCGCGTTGCAGCATCTGGTCGAGCTTGCCGGTGGCCTCGCCGCTGGCGATCAGATGGATCACCATCGGCGGAAACAGCTTGGTCTTGCCGAGCGCACGCGACAGGCTGCCGCCCTCGCGCACCTGGCGCAGCGCGTCCTCGACGGCGGCGCGCATCGGCAGGCTGGTCACCACCTGCACGGCGGACTGCATCGCGCTCAAGAGCGGGATGCCGCTGGCGGTGAGGATGCCCAGCGTGCTGGAAAGCCGCGCCGCGTTGGTGCCGCGCAGCAGGCGTCCGACCAGCGGCAGCCGCAGCAATACGTGGTGCCAGCGCAGCCGCAGATGCGGTTCGCGCAGCGCGACACGAAACGCGAAAATGCCGGCGACGATGACGATCAGCCACCACCAGCCGCCGCCGCGCGCGAAATCGCTGACGCTGATCAGGACGCGCGTGATGACCGGCAGCGTCTGGCCCGTGTTTTCGAACACGCGCGTGACTTGCGGCACGACGTACACCAGCAGGCCGACGACGACGGCAGCGGCGACGAACGTCACCAGTGCCGGATAGATGAACGCCAGCATCACTTTTTGTTGCAGGGACTGGCGGCTTTCGGTGTAGTCCGCGAGCCGCTCGAGCACCTCGTCGAGTTTGCCGGACTGCTCGCCGGCGTCGACCATGCTGCGGAAGATTTCCGGAAACGACTCGGGAAACTGTGCCAGGCCGCGCGCCAGCGACTGGCCTTCCAGAACCCGGGTACGCACGCCGGCCAGCACCGACCGGGAACGCGCCGATTCCGTCTGCTCGATGAGCGCGTTGAGGCATTCCTCGATGGTCAGTCCGGCGTGAATCAGGGTGGCGAACTGGCGGGTCAGCAGCGCCAGCTCGGAGCCGGGAATGCCGCGCCGGAAGGAAAACGAGAAAGCACTGCGTTTTGCCTCGGCGCTCTGGTCGATGACGTCGACGCGCAACGGCGTCAAGCCCTTGTCGCGCAGCTGGGCGCGGACCTGCCGCTCGGCGTCGCCTTCCATCACGCCCTTGACGGCGTGTCCTTGCGGGTCGAGTGCCTGGTATTCAAACGCCGCCATGATTACTCGCGCGTGACACGCAATACTTCTTCAAGACTGGTGGCGCCGGCGCGTACCCAGCGCAGGCCGTCGTCGCGTATCGTATGCATACCGCGAGTCCGCGCGTAGTCGCGCAGCCTGCCTTCCGAGGCGCTGTCGTGAATCAGGCTGCGCAGGTTGTCGTCGACCGTCAGCAACTCATAGATGCCGGTGCGGCCCTGGTAGCCGGTGTTGGCGCACGCCGCGCAGCCGACCGGCACGTAGATCGGCATCGATCGGGGCTCGCTGCCGCTGACGGTGAGCAAGCGCAGTTCCGCGACGTCGGGTGCGCGCGTCTGGCGGCAAACCGGGCAGATCTTTCGTACCAGGCGCTGGGCCAGTACGCCGATCAGGCTCGAGGCCACGAGGAACGGTTCCACGCCCATGTCCACGAGCCGCGTGACGGCGCCGACGGCGTCGTTGGTATGCAGCGTGGCGAGCACCAGGTGTCCGGTGAGACTCGCCTGCACGGCGATCTGCGCGGTTTCGAGATCGCGGATTTCGCCGATCATGATGATGTCCGGGTCCTGGCGCAGGATCGAACGCAGCGCGCGGGCGAACGTGAGCTCGATCTTGGGGTTGACCTGTATCTGGCCGACGCCGTCGAGGTCGTATTCGATCGGGTCCTCGACGGTCATGATGTTGTGCTGGGTGCTGTCGAGCTTGCCGAGCGCGGCGTACAGCGTCGTGGTTTTGCCGGAGCCCGTCGGGCCCGTGACCAGAATGATGCCGTGCGGCTGGTTGATGAGCTCGACGAGGGTCTTGAGCGTGTCATCCGCCATGCCAAGCCCCGTCAGGTTGAGTCGCCCCGCCTGTTTGTCCAGCAGACGCAGCACCACGCGTTCGCCGTGACCGGTCGGCACCGTGGAGACGCGCACGTCCACCGGACGCCCCGCCAGCCGCAGCGTGATGCGGCCGTCCTGGGGCAGGCGCTTCTCGGCGATGTCGAGACTGGCCATGATTTTCACGCGCGAAACGATCACGCCGTGCAGCGCGCGTTGCGGCTCGACGATGTCGCGCAGCACGCCGTCGATGCGGTAGCGCACCACCGAGCGGGTCTCGAACGGCTCGATGTGTATGTCGGACGCGCCTTCACGCACCGCCTGGGTGAGCAGGGCGTTGATCAAGCGGACGATCGGCGCGTCGTCCTCGCTCTCCATCAGGTCCGTGGCCTGAGGCAGGTTGTGCGCCAGTTCCTCGAGGTCCAGGTTCTCGCCGATGTCGTCGACGATGTCCATGGCCTGCGACACGCCGCGTTCGTAGGCGCGGTTGAGCGCGGAATCGAACATCGCATGAGTCAGCTCGCGCACGTGGATGGGTTGTCCCAGGGCGCGATAGAGTTCCGCCAGGGTGGCGCTGGATACGCCGGGCTTGGCCCAGATTTCAAGTTGACCGTCGCGCAGGCAGGCACTGATGACGCCGTGACGGCGCGCGAAGTGATACGGCAGACGCTGGGTCCAGGTAGGGTCCAGGGTTTGGAGATCTGGCGCGTTTTCCATGCGGTCGGCCGGCAATGGATTAATCAGGGAGACGCGTCGCCGGATAAGGGTTTCGCGTCCTGTACGTTGGGCGGGCCGAATATCCTGTCCGACGGGATTTCGTCGGTGACTTTTTCATCCTTCTTTCCCTGTGACGGCCCGGGCGGCAAGGGTTCCATCGGCTTGAAATTATCCAGAATCGGAGCCGGCTGTTTGTCGACTTTGTTCCGCTCGGCGCGAATGTGCGCGTAACGGCTGGAGGTGAAGCCGTAACTGTCTTCCGGGCTGCGCACGATGACCGGGCGCAGGAACACCATCAGATTGGTCTTGGTTTTTTTCTCCGAGCGATATTTGAACAGCCAGCCGAGCACCGGAATCCGGCCGAGGAAGGGAACGGCCTGGGTGTTCTCGGTGACGCTGTCTTCGATCAATCCGCCCAGGACGATGGTGTTGCCGTCGTCCACCACCACGGTCGTGTCGAGCGAACGCTTGTTCGTGATCAGGTCCGAGGCCTGCACGCCGGTCGCTTGCGCGACGGTCGAACTTTCCTGGGAAATCTGGAGTTTGACGGTGCCGCCCTCGGATATCTGCGGCTTGATCTTCAGGGTGAGGCCGACGTCCTTGCGCTCGATGGTCTGGAACGGATTGACGGCGCCGGTGGTGGAGGTCGCCTGCGAAAAACTCCCGGTCACGAACGGCACGTTCTGGCCGACGACGATTTTCGCCTCGGCGTTATCCAGCGTGAGCAGGTTGGGCGTGGATAAAATGTTCCCGATATTCTTTTCCTCGAGCGCGCGCGCCAGCGCCCCGAGGCTGCGCACTTCGGTGCCGTCCGAGAGCGTGATTTTTTTCCCCAGGTAAGCCAGCGACAATCCGCCCGCCGAACCCAGCGTGGCCGGATTCGTGGCGACTCCGGCAATGGACGCGCCGGAGACGGGGAAATTGGTCATGGCGCCCGCGGTGCCGTTGCCCACCTGCTTGCCGCCGGCCCACTGGAATCCGAATTGCGAGGCCTTGTCGGTCGTGACTTCGGCGATGAGCGCCTCGACGTACACTTGCGCGCGGCGCACGTCGAGCTTTTCGATGACGGCGCGCAGGTTGTTGAACACCGCGTCGGGCGCGCTGATGATGAGCGAATTGGTCGCTTCGTCGGCCTGGATTTGCGAGGCTTCGGCCGCTGACTTGCCCGCGACGGGCGGCCGGCCGGGTATCGTTGCGACCGTGGCGGTTTGAGCGCGTGCCTCGCCGGCCAGCAGCCCCCGGAGCACTTCGGCCAGTTTCACCGCTTCCGCGTTGCGCAGATAAACCACGCGCGTGTTGCCGCCGACCTTGGCCGGCACGTCCAGTTTCTCGATGAGCGAGCGCAGGTCGTTGATGGTGCCCGGGTTCTCGGCGCGGACCAGCAGGCTGTTGGTGCGCAGGTCCGGCATGATGGTGACCCGATCGGCCTCGCCGACGCCGCCCGCCGCCGGCGCGACCGGGGTCGCGGACTGTGTCACGTTCGGATACAGCCGCACGATGATTTCCGCGATATCCAGCGCCGAGGCGTTTTTCAACGGGATGATGGCGAGTTCCGAGCCGCCGCGCTGATCGAGAATTTCAACGATATGCAGCAGGTTGCGGATGTTGTCCGCGTAGTCCGTGATGATCAGCGTATTGGCCGGCGGGTAAACGGAAATCTGACTGGTGGGTGCCATCAGTGGTCGAAGCAGGGGCACGATTTGCGCCGCGGAACCGTGTTGCACCGTAATGACATGCGTGATGGTCTGTTCACCGGGACGGGGGGTGGCTCCGGTCGTGACCTCGGCGGCCTGCTTGGCGTCGCCCAGCGGCACCAGCTTGATGAAACCGCTCGCGCTGTCGATGGCGGTGTAGCCCTGTGCCTTTAACGAGGCGAGGAATATCTGGTAAATCGCCTTCCGGGAAACCGGCTGGGTCGAGATGATCGTCAGCTTGCCCTTGACGCGCGGATCGAGCAGGAAATTCTTTCCCGTGATCTGCGATACCGTTTTCACCACCGCCTGGATGTCGGCTTCCTGGAAATTGAACATCATTTCCCCCGCCTTCAGCGTTGTGCCGGCGGGGGTTGCGGGGCGAGCCGGTGAAGCGACGGAAGGCGGCAGCGGGCGAACCGGCATGGCGCCCTGACCAGGGACGGCCGGAGGCGGCGCGGGCGGCGCTGCTCCCACGCCGCGTGACGGAGCAGATGGCGGCGCCTCCGGCTCGTCGCTCTCCTGTTGGGCGACCTGGACTGATTTTGTCTTTGCCGCCTGTGTCGGCGGGCAGACAAACAGAAGGCCAATCATCAGCATGCCCATCGCTGCCGTGATGGAGTGTCGGGTATCGGTCATTCTCAATCGACTCACTGGCGTCTTGCCGTGCATGTTTTTCGGATCAGTTTTGCGCAAACTGATAATAAAGAAGTTCGGGTTTTCCGCCGCGCATGATTTCCATTTGCACCGCGCCAACACCCTGCATCTGCTGGTACAGCCGTATCGCGTCTTCCGCCGAGTTGAGGGGTTGCCCGTTGACGGTCTTGATGACATCTCCGTCGCGCAGCCCGAGTTTTTCGTAAAGGCTGCCCGGTTGTATCTGTTTCATGAGAAAGCCACCGCTGCCGGACGGCATCACGGTGGCCTGTTTCAAAAAATCCGGGGTGCGCATCTGGGCCGCGAGTTGATCGCGTTCCACCGTATAACGGTTTGCCCCGGTTTCCTGAACGATGTTTCCGACTGCGACCGGAGGCCGGCTGGCAGCCGCGGGCGGGGTCCATTCTCCCGCCGGTGTTTTCTCTGCGCCTTCCAGCAGCAGGCTTTCCAGAATGCCATTGCGGCGGATCACCACGCGGTCCGGATACACTGCCTGTAATTCCGCGCCGCCGGTGACGGTCTGTCCGACGGCAAAGGGTTCCTGTGGCTGACCGTTGACGGAAATCAGCGCGTAACCGCCGCTGGCCGAGGCGATCACGCCGGTCAGCACCAGATTGAGGCTGCTGATCGGCAGATTGTCGAGACCCCGGCCGGTCAGTTCCTGGCTCACCTGTCCGAAAATATGCGCGGCCAGCAGGGGCTGGAGCGAAAAAGTATTCTGCGCCGGCGCCGGCGCCGGCGGCGCCACCACGAGCGGCGGCAGCGGCGACTTCACGAGCAACCAGGTCCATTGAGCAAGGCTCGCCGTCAATAATAACAACATGCCGCCGTTCAAAATGCCCGGCAACCATTGTCTGACGCGGGGATTGGCGAAAACCTCGGCGATATCCATTTATTAAGGTTTCAGTTGCTTGCGTCGTGCTGTGGATGTTCCTGTTTAACATTATATCTTGACCATCGGAAAAACCTAATCAATCTGGGGTATAATGCGCGACTCGCCGCCGAGGATATTCAGCTTCCCTGACCCATGGATTTACGGTCAAATACCGGCGTGAGCCGGCCTTTTGTTCATCTCAGAGTCCATACCGAATTTTCCCTGGCGGATGGCATCGTCCGTACGGACGATCTGGTCAAAACCGCCGCCCGTCTTGAAATGCCCGCCGTGGCCATCACTGATCTGGCCAATCTCTTTGGCGCGGTCAAGTTCTATCAGGCGGCGTGCGCGGCGGGGGTAAAACCCATTATCGGCGCGGACCTGTGGCTGGAAAATCCGGCCGACCCGCACAAACCGCACCGCCTGGCGCTGCTTTGCCAGAATACCGAGGGTTACCGGCGTCTCAGCCGTTTGCTTACCCGCGCCTACGTGGAAGGACAGCATTCCGGACGACCCTGCCTGAGCAAATCCTGGCTGGAAGCGCCGCTGTCCGGCCTGATCGCGTTGTCGGGCGCGCACGAGGGCGAAATCGGTCAGGCGCTGTTATCCGGCAACATGGCGCAGGCCGAAGAACTGACCCGCGCCTATCTCGACTGGTTTCCGGGGAGTTTTTATCTGGAGCTGCAGCGTACCGGCCAGCCGTTTCAGGAAGATTACAATCATGCCGCGGTCGAGCTCGCGCGCCGCATGTCCTTGCCGGTGGTGGCGACCAACCACGTGGTGTTCCTGCAGCCGGCGGACTTCGACGCGCACGAGGTCAGGGTCTGCATCCAGGACGGCCGCGTGCTCACCGACAGCCGCCGCCCGCGGCGCTACACCACGCAGCAATATTTCCGCAGCAGCCAGGAGATGGCCGAGCTGTTCCAGGACATTCCCGAGGCCATCGACAATACGGTCGAGATCGCGCGCCGCTGCAATCTGCGCCTGGAGTTCGGACACTACTATCTTCCCGCCTATCCGGTGCCGGAGGGCATGACCATCGACGTGCTGTTGCGCCGGGAGGCGCAGGCCGGGCTCGACGCACGCCTGGATCTCATGCCGCCGGAAACGCGCGAGGCCGCGCGCAAGACGTACAGTGAACGCCTGGAACTGGAGCTGTCCACCATCAACAAGATGGGATTCCCCGGCTACTTCCTGATCGTGGCGGATTTCATCCAGTGGGCCAAGAAAAACGGCATCCCGGTCGGTCCCGGCCGCGGCAGCGGCGCCGGGTCGCTGGTCGCCTGGTGTCTCGGCATCACCGAACTCGACCCGATCAAGTATGACCTGCTGTTCGAACGCTTCCTTAATCCCGAGCGCGTCTCGCTGCCGGATTTCGACGTCGACTTCTGCATGGAGCGGCGCGACGAGGTGATCGAATACGTCACCCGGCGCTACGGCCACGACCGAGTGGCGCAGATCATCACCCACGGCACCATGGCGGCCAAGGCGGTGGTGCGCGACGTCGGGCGCGTCATGGACCATCCCTACGGTTACGTGGACAAGATCGCCAAGCTGATTCCGTTCGAGATCGGCATGACGCTGGAGCGCGCGCTCGAAATCGAGCCGCAACTGGCGGAGCGTTACAAGAACGAGGACGACGTGCGCGATCTGATCGACACCGCGCGCGCGCTCGAAGGCATGGCGCGCAGCGCCGGCAAACACGCCGGCGGCGTGGTGATCGCGCCCGGGCCGCTCACCGACTTCATGCCGCTCTACTGCGAACAGGGCGGCAAGCAGACGGTCACGGGCCTGGACATGGAGGACGTGGAAAAACTCGGGCTGGTGAAGTTCGATTTCCTCGGCCTGCGCACGCTGACGATCATCGATAAGGCCGTGAAGACGATCAACGCCGGGCGCGAAAAGAACGGCGAGCCGCCGCTGGTCATCGAACAGCTCCCGATCGACGATCCCGCGACCTACGCGCTGCTCAAATCCTGCCGCACCACCGCGATGTTCCAGCTGGAATCGCGCGGGATGAAGGACCTCATCCTGCGGTTGCAGCCGGACAACTTCGAGGAGATCGTGGCGCTGGTGGCGCTGTTCCGTCCGGGCCCGCTGCAGTCCGGCATGGTGGACGATTTCATCAACCGCAAGCACGGGCGCGCGCGCATCAAGTATCCGCACCCGAGCCTCGAGCCGATCCTGAAACCGACCTACGGCGTGATCCTGTACCAGGAACAGGTGATGCAGATCGCGCAGGTGCTCTCGGGTTACACGCTGGGCGGCGCCGACCTGCTGCGCCGCGCCATGGGCAAGAAGAAACCGGAGGAGATGGCCAAGCAGCGCGACGTGTTCGTGGCCGGCGCCGCGGGCCGCGGCGTGAATCCGAAACTGGCTGCCGACATTTTCGATTTGATCGAAAAATTCGCCGGCTACGGCTTCAATCGCTCGCATTCCGCCGCCTACGCATTGATCGCCTATCAGACCGCCTGGCTCAAGGCGCATTATCCGGCGGCGTTCATGGCCGCGGTATTGTCGTCGGACATGGACAAGACCGACAAGGTCGTGACCATGATGGCCGAGTGCCGCGACATGAAGCTGAATATCCAGCCGCCCGACGTCAACCGCTGCGAATTTCATTTCGTGCCGGTCGACAACGAAACCATTTTCTACGGCCTCGGCGCGATCAAAGGCCTGGGCGAGGCGGCCATCGACGCGATTCTCCAGGAACGCAGCCGCGGCGGTCCGTTCAAGGACCTGTTCGATTTCTGCCAGCGCATCGACCTGCGCAAGGTGAACCGGCGCGTGCTCGAATCGCTGATCAAGGCCGGCGCGCTCGACGGGCTCGGCACGCACCGCGCGGCGCTGATGGCGTCGCTCAACAAGGCGCTCGCGGTCGCCGACCAGCAGACCCGTAACCGCGACGCCGGGCAGGTGGATCTGTTCGGTAACGTCGTCACGTCGACCGAAACGCATGTTTACGAATCCGCCGCGGAGTGGAGCGAGGAACAGCGCCTGACGAGCGAAAAGGAAACGCTCGGACTGTATCTGACCGGACATCCGATCGCGCGCTACGCCGAGGAACTCCGGCGCATCACCGACGCGACCATCGCCGAGCTCAAGCCGACGACGGACAGCACCGTCGTGGTGGCCGGCCTGGTGGTGGCGAGCCGCACCATGCAGACCCGCCGCGGCGACCGCATGGCGTTCGTGACGCTCGATGACCGTTCCGGCCGCTTGGAACTCGCGGTGTTTTCCGATCTTTACGCGCAGAGCCGCGAACTGCTGGCCAAGGACACGTTGCTGGTGGTGGAAGGGCAGGTGAGCATGGACGAGTACTCCGGCGGGTTCAAAATGTCCGCCGAGAAGCTCTATAATATGGACCAGGCCCGCGCCGTCTTCAGCAAGAAACTGGTGATCGACGTCACGGCCGATCTGGCGGGCAACGGTTTTGTCGACGAGCTGAAGGAAATTCTCAGTCCCGTGACGCAGGGAAAGTGCCCGGTGTACCTGCATTACCACGGGCAACGGGCGGAAGCCGAGATTGCACTGGGTGATGAATGGAAAATCAGTCCGACCGATACGCTGCTCGAACGCCTGTCGCGCCTCGCGGGTGAGAGCAGCGTCCACCTTGTCTACCGCTGATCATTGATGATCCCTGAATCATGAACCAGAACTACCTCGACTTCGAACAATCCATCGCCGATCTGGAAGCCAAGATCGAGGCGCTGCGATACGCCGACAAGGGCGGCGCGATCAACATCAACGACGAGATCAACAAGCTCAGCGCGAAAAGCCGCAAGCTGACCGAATCCATTTTCCATTCGCTGACGCCATGGCAGATTTCACAACTGGCGCGTCATCCGCTGCGCCCGTACACGCTGGATTACCTGGCGCGCGCGTTCACCGATTTCGAGGAATTGCACGGCGACCGCGCGTTCGCCGATGACCCGGCGATCGTCGGCGGCGTGGCGCGGCTCGACGGCCGGCCGGTGGTCGTCATCGGCCACCAGAAGGGGCGCGACACGCGCGAGAAGGTGCGGCGCAACTTCGGCATGCCGCGACCGGAGGGTTATCGCAAGGCGCTGCGGCTGATGCGCCTCGCCGAGCGCTTCAAGCTGCCGCTGATCACGCTGATCGACACGCCCGGCGCGTATCCCGGTGTCGGCGCCGAAGAGCGCGGCCAGAGCGAGGCCATCGCGCGCAATCTCTACGAGATGGCGCGCCTTCAGGTGCCGATCATCAGCGTCGTGATCGGCGAAGGCGGTTCCGGTGGCGCGCTCGCCATCGGCGTGTGCGACCGGTTGCTGATGTTGCAGTACTCGACGTATTCCGTCATTTCCCCCGAGGGCTGCGCCTCGATCCTGTGGCGCTCGGCGGAAAAAGCCTCGGAAGCGGCGCAGGCCATGGGTATCACCGCCGACAGCCTGAATCGCCAGGGACTGGTGGACGAGATCGTCCCGGAGCCGCTGGGCGGCGCGCACCGCGACATGGATGAAATGGCCAAGACGCTCAAGTCCGCGCTCATTTCATCGCTGAACCGGCTCAGCGCCATGCCGATCGAGCGCCTGCTCGATCAGCGTTATGACCGCCTGATGCATTACGGCGAGTTTGAAGAGCATTGATCACGTGTTTTCTCCCCGGGCACTGGCGGAAATTCTGCATCGCCTCGGCCTCTCCGCGGAAACGCCGCTGAAAGTCGCTTTCAGCGGCGGTCTCGATTCCTGTGTATTGCTGCATGCCCTGAGCGTCCTGCGCGGGGAGCTGTCGTTGCGCCTGAGTGCGGTGCATGTGGATCACGGATTGCAGCCGGACTCGGCGGCGTGGGCGTGCCGCGCTGAAAAATTCTGCGCGGAACTGGACATTCCCTGCATCGTGGAGCGCGTTCAAGTGGCCACGCTCCACGATCAAGGTTTGGAAGCGGCGGCACGGCAGGCGCGCTATGCCTGTCTGACGCGCCACGTGGGGGCGGGGGAGGTGCTGCTCACGGCGCATCATATCGACGACCAGGCGGAAACGGTGCTGCTGCAATTGCTGCGCGGGTCCGGCACGCATGGATTGGCCGCCATGCCCGAAATCGCGCCATTTTCATCGGCGCGGCTCGCGCGCCCCTTGCTGGGCTACACCCGGGCGCAGCTCGCGGATTATGCCGAGCGGGAAAAACTGCATTGGGTGGACGACCCCAGCAATCGCGATGCGCGTTTTTCGCGCAATTACCTGCGACAGGAAGTATTCCCGCTGCTGGAAGCGCGCTGGCCCGGCGCCGCACAGAGAATCGCGCGTGCGGCGGGTTTATCGTCCGAGGCGGCGGGATTACTCGACACGCTCGCGGAAACCGATTTGCAAACCTGTCGCGGCATGCAAGCCTCGGCGCTGTCGATCGCGGCACTGCACCGGTTGCCTGCTCCGCGCCAACGCAACCTGATCCGCTACTGGCTGCGCCGGCAGGGATTCCAGGCGCCGTCGGCGATGCATCTGGAGCATATCCTGGCGCAGGTGGCGCACGAGCCGCGCACGCGGCATGCCGAGGTGCGCTGGCCGGAGACGGAAGTCCATCGTTATCGGGATGAGCTTGTGGCGCTGAGACCGCGACCGGAAACGGATTTCACCACGAGTCTGTTCTGGGACCTGAGCCAGCCGCTGGAGATTCCGGGCGTCGGCCGGCTTCGCGCCGTGCCGACCCGTGGCGACGGTCTGTCGCAGGATCGCATCGGTCATGCGCCGCTCACCGTCGGATGGCGCCGGGGCGGCGAAACCTGCCAGCTGGCGGGACGCGTGCACCATCATAAACTCAAGAAATTGTTGCAGCAGGCCGGGGTCCCGCCCTGGGAGCGTCAGCGCCTGCCGCTGGTTTATGCCCACGGCACGCTGGCGGCGATCGGCGATCGCTGGGTGTGCGAACCCTACGCCGCGCGCGCCGACGAAGCGGCGTGGAAGTTGCGGTTTGAGTTGGTAACATAGTCGAGCGGCCTGCGGCCGCAGTTTACTTGTGGGTGGCTGACCCGCGGAGATTATTTGTGCGTGCG
>JACXTT010002817.1_pt1 | contig 27263 bp, 7 predicted proteins | sample 9270951 | NCBI WGS metagenome assembly JACXTT01 (sample SAMN15532306, study PRJNA645909) | rock metagenome | isolation source: weathered quartz diorite | place: Puerto Rico | collected 2017-06-21 | reverse complement strand
AGTAAGTGCCATTGGTCCGCCCTTGAACCGCAAGTGAGCCGCTGAATGATAAGGGCGCTGAGGTAATTGGAGCGGGAGTCGCGATCGTGTGGAAATCATCCGACGCGATACGAATGTCTTCGATGTACCAACCGGTAGGAGCTCCGTCAGTAGGATCCGCGCCCGAGGGAGCGTTCCCCAAGTCACTGACCATCCGGAAGCGGACTTTGATGGCCTGGCCGGCATACGACGAAATGTCAACGGTGCGCCGGCCCACATAATCCCCCATGTAAGACCCTACCGGATTATAAGAGATCCCGCCATTATTGCTGATCTCGACATAGACAATATCACAACAATTTTCCAAATTCTGGCTGGTAAGGAAGCTGAGTGTCGCTGCCCCGGGCGGAAGATTAAGATTGTGCAACATGAAAAGGCTCGAGTTTTGTTGGGCGGTATCGGGAACATAATAAGCCAGCCTGCCGCTGTTGGGATCAACCTGCGAGCTCCAATCTGACCCCGACGGAGCCGGCGGCGAACTCGAGCTCCAGGTAGTGTTTGATGGCGAAGCCAAAGGGACACTGGCATCGTCAAAAAACACGTCCGCGGTGCGCGTGGCTTCCTGCAGGCGGAAGCCAACAGGGTCTTTAGCCGGCGGGTCATTATCTGGCCCAGCGGGGGGGTCGGTATAGGTCCAAAGGACCGTGAAGCTACTGTTGGTGTCTCGGACGCAAGTGCTCGGGGCCTGGGCAGGCTGGTCCGCCTGAATCTGTGCCAGCACCGGCGAAGTGATATTTGTGATCGCCGGCTTGACTGCTCGGTAATAGAACGGCACTCGCAGTTTTTGGCCGCTCGCTGCGTGGGTTGCCGTGACAAACCATTGAAATTCAGTAGGGTCCGCATTAATGAGACTCCCGTAAGCCGTAACGCGAACGGCAAATGACGCTTCGCCGGCCAGCGGTACGGTTATTGAGTTGGTCGGCGACCCCTGCATGGAAACCAACTCGATCTGAAAACCAGGCTGATCCGCGTTGCGGTTATTCTGGTAACTCAAACTATACGTGCCGCTGCCATCGCCCGCTGTGACGTCCCGCAGGACTACTTGCTGCGTAAGCACGATCGAGCCATTGACTCCAACGATGGGCACTGCTCCGAAGCTGGCGCTCGGAATTGACACGCTCAAATTTCCATTGGTGTCCACGGTTGGCGGATCATTGCTCGGAAGGTCAAACTCGTTAGTCAGAAGCAGCGTCGGCGCGACCATGATGGCATTAGCGTGCAAAGCTCCATCTACATTGATGTGGCCGGCTCCGAAGTCGTTGATCGAGGCGACCGAATTCGTGCCGTCGCCCTGAGCTGCGCCCAATCCGCCACGGAGATTCGAGGCCGAGTTCATCAGGAACGCGCGAGCAATCGTCACTGCATCAAATCGGGTTGAGCGGTAGTTCGCGGCTGAAAGGTTCACTGCATCCAAACCCAGATCGCGCACGCGCTGCCGCACCAAAGCCATCGTGCCGGCCGTGATTGGCGAGGCAAAGCTTGTGCCGCTGGCCTGAACGTATCCCGTAGGGTCAGCCAAACCGATAGTTGCAGAAGGCAACCCGTCCGGCGTTGCTGCGCCGAGGATGCCGACGCCCGGAGCCGATACATCGGGCTTCACGATCCGGAACTTCGCATTGGAATGATCGCTGGGACCACGCGAACTGAAGCCGGCCATGCCCGGCTGAAAGGAATCGAGCGCGGCGCTTTCCGCAAGGCGCATCGGCAGTCGCGAAATCGTTCCCTGCGGCACACTCGATCCCGGTAAATCAGTGGTCATCTGGTCGAGCAAGTAATTGGCGTCGTCGGGGCCAATCGTGAAGGTCGGAATGTTGCCCGCGACAGCCACTGCTGTGGCGCTCTCGGTCGCGGCGATCAGCAAAATCGCAGCCGGCATGAATGGGGCAACTGCGTTGGCATTTTGGAAGAACGTCGTCTGACTCGCCATCTTAACCAGAGCGATGCGGTTTTGAACCTCTGGCGGGACCGTGTTGGCAGAATCGGTCCGATCGACAAGGACGTAAAATGCCGACAAAGAACCGCCGGGAAGTGGGCCGCCGCCGGCTGCTGGAAAGAGCCGCATCGTTTGGCGCGTGCCCGGTTCCGGAGTATTGGCAGCCGAGATGGGACCGGTTTCAGGATTTGGTCCAACCGATCCGGGCAGGCGAGTGTCGCTGGCAATTTGATTGGCCGCCAGCAACCCACCGACGGACAAAGAGCCTGGGTCATAACTCGCAGCGGCAGCAATCGCCAAAGTGGCGGCGGCAGGTGAGCCAAGCGTTCCGGGACCAGGACCGTCGTTGCCGGCCGCCGTGACCACAATGGTCCCGGCCAAAGCAGCATTGTTACACATGACCGAGGTCGAGTCGGCCGGATCGCCCCCGGAATTTCCCAGGGACAGGTTGATTACGTCTGCGATCGGTTTTCGAACCATGGTATTCGTGACTGTCCCACTGACGGTGCTTCCCGCCAGAGTGTACGGAGAAGCCGCGTCCTCGATTGCTAATTCGATGTCACCTGCGCAGGCATTTGCAGGGCCGCATACTTTGTAGGCCATCACTCGCGCCTGCGGCGCCATGCCATGGAGGGATACTCCATTCGGAGTTGGGCCGATGCCCATATTGCCAGTTCCGGTTCCGTATCCCAGATTAGCGGGTGTAGCGCCATCGACTAAGTATCCAGCCGCGCAGGAGGTGACCAACGTGCCATGACCAAAATCGTCAGTCGGATCACCAGGCGATGAAAGGGCGTAATAATAGATAATCTTGCGGTTATCATTTGATGAAGTCGCCGATCCGGAAACATAGGGGGTAGGAGTCGTCAGCCCGGTGCCACCGAACATCGGATGCCGCCAGTCCACCCCGCTATCGATGATCGCGATGATCATGCCTTGCCCCTCAACGCCGTCGATGCGGTTGGTTTCCGGAGTCTCGGGATGGCCCGAGGCCACGTCGGTGCCGGCAGGCTTAAATTCCAGCGTCGAGCCATACACCGCCGTTCGGCGGTCTGCTAAATTGGTCTGGGTGCCCAGGCTATAGTCGATTGCTTTATCCAAGAGCAATCGGACCGGCGGGATGTCCAATACTCGCCGCACTTCAGGAAGCGCCCGCAGCCGCGGCAGATCGTCTTTTGCTACGAAGGCGACGAATCCGTTCAAGAGATAAGTGAGCTGATATTGGACGTGCCGGAGCGAGCCGTCGCTCTGGCGCGTGTCAGTCTCGCGCAGCAGCGCCCGCACCCCGCGGCCAGGCAGCGAGGCGATGAACGCTTTCTGCCTGCCCACCAACTCACCACCATGGGCCATCAAGTCTTTGACAGTCACGCCGCGACCGGCCTGTTCGGCCGTCATTCGATGCATGAGCCCGGGCGGCTCTTGTAATTCCACGATTACAGGGACAATTTCGCCCCTAACGAATTCGCGAAAGGCGTCCAGCCCAATGGCCTGGGCGCACGTCGGACAAGGTTCTTGGCGGGCGGCGGCGTTGGCGGCGATGGTGGGAGTGGCGGTTAGAAACAACCAGCCAGTAGCGAGACTGGCGCCGGCAACTTTCAGCAATGCTTGCTTTGGCATAGGAACTCCGGTTGAAGGTTTCACAATCGAACTTTGTTGAATATGGCAGCTCCTGATAACTCAGCATGAGGTTACCCCCTGAAATCTTCGGACGCCCAAGGCTATCAGTCCTGGCGGGGCGCAAACGGTAGAAGCGCGTATTGCCCGACTTTGGCGCCACCACCTTTTCGACCCCAAGGTCGGACACGGCAGCGGACACCGCGGCGGTCTCGACGGAGTAAGGTCCGCCGACGCTAGTGGCGGGTTCCAGCGCCAGCGGCCCTACCAACTCCCTGGCGCCGATTGTTAAGTTAATCCAATACCATTCCGCCTCCTCCGCGCCGCCCGCGACTTCGGAATCGAGCAGCCGGACGTTATTGACTTTGACGGGCGAAGGTACGGTACTGGGTCTTGGTCGATGGACACAGCTCTGCATCGCCTTTTCATTCGGTCCCCGTGCATTTTGACCGCTGGCTTCTCAAACACGGGGCTCAGGCACACCGGGTTTCGTACATCTTCGTACCAGCCTGCTCGCTCTTTCGGCCGGGACTTCGAGACTAAAACTAGCAGCCTTCAGGAAGGTTGCATGTCACCTAAATACGCGACACGATTTGTGTGGGTCTGGCCCGCTTCTTTCGCGCTTCGAAGCCGCCGGCGTCAGGACGTGTAGCCAGGGACGACTGAGGCTGTAGGCAGTAGTTGAGCGCAATCGGCAGAAGAGCGTGTTCCCAGATTTGGGCACCGCCACAGTCCTAGCGCCGGGATCGAACACGGCAGCCGACTCGACGGAATAAGGTTCGCCGGCGCTGGCGGTCAATTCCAGCGCCGGCGGCCTCACCAACTCCTTGGCGCCGGTCGTTGCATTAATCCAATACCATTCAGCCTCCGCGCTGCCTCTGACATATGAGTTCCCACGAAAATCAGTCTGTTTGGCCATAGTTAATGGTCGCTGAGCAACACGAGCTCTTGATTTGGTCCCCGTGCATGACGACCGGAGGGTCGCCCTGGACGGGGGTCATGGACGCCTGGGAGGCTTCTATCAAACCCGCTGCCCGCTTGCTCTCACTCGCGGCGCTGACTTCGAGCGTAACCGTAGCAGGCTTGCTGGAGATTTCATGTCCCCTAAGTACGCGACATGATTTGTGTGCACTCGAAGACCTGGCGGTTGTTCGGCGGCGCTCAGTGAACGCTGCTGGAACGGGGGGGGGAGTTGAGAAGAGCAAAGAAACTCCCCCCGACCGTTCCAATCGTCGTCAGGTGACGGGCGCCCTCCAGAAGGCCAGAGCCCGGAGGGCGCAGACCGGGCTGTGCCGCCGCACACGCGCCGTCGAGTGAGACAAGCCAGCGAAGGAGGCGCGCGCTTTGGCGATCACAGCCCGGTTGATCTTTCGTTTTTCCTGCGACCCGCGGAAGTCGATCCTACTGTGTGGTTTTTCATGGCCGGTCGTGTTGTTTGCCGGCGCTTATTCCACGGGCCGTCCTTCGAGCGAAACTTTTTGATGACTCAGTAAAATGTAATTCGCGGAAACTACCGGACGCCTGAGGCTGTAATCCCTAGAGGAGCGCTGGTATCGCGCATTCCCAGACTTCGAGCTCCTCGAGGCGCATGTCACTGCAACTGGAATCATAAAGCTTGCCTTGGCTTATGGGTTCGCCAACGCGCGGTAAAAGTTAAGGGCGTTCGTGGCATTGGTATCCATAATCGCGAAGGAGCTGCTAGGAGCGTTGGTGGTCAGGATAGATATCCAGTTCGTCAAAGTGGAGGAGGACTGGATGGTATAGCTTTGACCCGCCGTTCCGAGAAGCGTGAACTGAAATGCTGTACTTGAAAGGCGCAGTGGAGAAGCGAGAGTTGGCGGAGTGGGTGGGACGGCGGCAGCCGGAACAATTTCGCCGGTCCCTGCCAGGTAAGCTGCCCCAGGCAAAAACCCGGTGAAACGGACGTTGCTCAAAAAAGAGGCGGAGGGGGTAGCGTTAACGATGATCCTATCGTCTGTGCCGCTTTGCCCCCCCACGCCGGTCCAGCCGTTGACGGTCAGACTGCCACCGCTAACCGTAGCGCTGGAGAAAGTGAGGACACCGGCAGGAGCATTGGTATTGAGGTTAATCGTTGAATCGCTTATCAGGCTTAATGCGCCAAAAGTTTGGTTCGCGTTGTTGGCCTCCAATGTCCCTCCGCTAAAGTTAATCGCCGCCGGGTTATTGAGGGTTGCATCGGCGCCCAGAAAAAGAGTGCCGTTATCATTTAAGATGACCGCCGTACTCGACAGGACACCGGCGCGCGTGAGATAAAGCGTTCCGCCGCTGATGGTCGTTGGCCCGCTAAAGGTGTTGGTGTCTGAAAGGCCCAAAGCGGCATCGCCAATCTTGGTCAGGCCCCCCACGCCGCTAATGATTCCCTCGTAAAGTGTGCCTAAATTGTTGCCGCCAACGCGCAGAGTCGCGGACCCTAAAGCAACTCCGCCCCCTTCGCTTCCGCCCCCGTCCAGGGAACCGATTTCGAGGTTGATGTTGTTCAAATCCAGACTGGCGCTGCCGGCAACGGACAACGTTACTTCCGAGTTGATGTCCAGGGCTGCGGCATTATTGACAAGAATTTTGCCTTCATTAATCAGCGTCGGTCCGGTGAAGATATTACTGCCATCCAGGCTCAGAGTGCCGCTGCCGGTTTTGGTCAGCCCCCCCGAGCCGCTGATCGTCCCGTAAATCCTGTTTGGAGCGCTCGGCGCGCCAAATATCCTGAGCCGAAAGCCGTTATTATCCACCGCGCCCCCGAAAATGAGAGGCCCCGCACCGGTGGTGCCCCAGTCCTGGTCAGCGACAAGGACGATATTGTTTGAGATGGTTTGAACGTTAGCTGACTGATTGACAACACCGCCTGCTTCAATCTTGAGCTGCATGCCGCTATTGGTGAAAGCACCCGCGGTGTTACTGTAGGTAATGCCATAGACATCCCAATTTACGTCTGTTTTGGGAGTCAAACGCGTGGTTCCGGCAAAAATCGGTTGCGCGGTTCCATCGTTCGGAAGCGGTGTTCCTCCCGCTCCCGCGCTCCCGCCCCAATTCGCCTGCGTGCCCCAGTTATCATCGTTGCCTCCGCCGTTCCAAGTCTGGGTCACCGGCGTCACGGACGTCGGCGACGCGTCCAGCCGGACATTGTCCATATAGACCTTGACGGGAACGGTACCGGAAGACCCGCTGCTGGCGGACAGCCGAATGACGAGCGGCGAACCTATCGACGGGTGGCCGGGGGGAATCACATATGTCCTGACCGAATTGCTGAATGTGTTCTGCGCCGGCACTTGATGGTCGGTCAGGGTCGGTACTAGAGTCGTTCCTCCTGCAAGCAATTCAATTTCATAGTTACCAAACGTGAACTGCTTGTCTGCCCCCACCGCCACCGTGAGGGTGTAGGTCAGGTTGCCTTCCAGGTTGCCGAGCGGGACAGTGTTGGTAATCGCAGTCAGGGGCGTGTCTTCAAAAGTAAGCGCCTTGGCGCCCGCGGCCGGGGCGGGCAACGGCCCGTTCCCGCCCGCGCCAGTAAACTGAGCCTCCGACGGGTTAGCCGTCTTAAAATTTGCAAAGACGGGAGAGGTTTTGGAGAGATCCACTATCCAACCCGTCGCACCGTTGTTCGCATCGCCGTCGTTTACTGAGTCAATTTCAAAGCTAAAGTTGGGAACCGTGATTGGAGCCGCATGCGCGATCCTGGTCAGCCCAAACCAGAGCAGAAGTGAAACAAGGACAATCCGTTTTCCGCTCGGAATGACATTTCGCATTGTTCTCTTTCTCAGCGGTGACTGCCAGGGTCCTATCGGCGGCAACACCCACCCTGCGCCCGGTCTGTTATCGGGGGGGGTGTCCCACCGAGAGTTGGATATCAGTTTGTAGTTCACGACATTAAGCAGCTTTTCTGAGAGCTTCGAAGCTGTTTGCGAATGATTGTACGCATAAGGTCAGTCGCTTGACTGATGTTTCTTACCCTAGCTGTCTCGACGGCGGTCACGTTTAGTCTTTCTAAAGGTATGATCTTTAAAGCGTTGTTGAGTGTGCCTGGATTAATTCATCTTCACGCGGTAGAGGCGTTTGGCCGGACTGCCCGTATTATCCGTCGCAGTTTTCACGGTGCCATCGCCGTTGATTGACGGCAGGTCGGTCCAAGTGGCGTCGGTCAACGCATTCTTGTATTGCGGCGTGTAGGTCTTGCCGGGGCAGGTCGCGAAGTCGAAGCTAAAATTGCTCCCGCTTCGCCTCGGATTGAGAATTCGGACGCCGATATTTCGATAAGCCTTGATTGCGTTCGGGTTGCCAGGGTCATTGATCAACGTCGGCAGTCCTGTGGCCGGATCAATCGAGTAGAACTCGACATCGGCGCCTCCGGTCCCTTCGTAGTACAAGAGGCGGAATGGGTAAAGGCCACTCACTGGCGCGATGAACTCAAACTCGGTTGGGGAACTGGCGCGAGCTCCGTCGAAGGCTCCCACAATCAAATTCGTGGCGGGCAACGCTGAACCGGTGGTCAACCTGAATCCGTCATCACTGCGCACGCCAAGGACGTGAGACCCGGCCGTCAATTCGAGGTAGGCCGTCGCCGCCATGGAGATGTGATTCGGGTCGCCGCCGTTCCAACCGGGATCAGTCGGGCCGATCCCTGGAAAATATGAGTCGGCGCCAAAAAACCCGGCGCAACAGCCGCTTTGATTAATATTGATGAGCGAAACATTATAAAAGCCGTTGTTGGTCCCGGCAGCTTCATTAACGTAGGGCTGACCTGTATTCGCATCAATGAGCTGGCCAGCCAGATGTTTTTCCGCCCGATCCGGGGTGTCGTCGAAGTCTGGGGTATCCGGGGCGTCATTGCGCGCCTTGGCGATTTGAACGGTAAAGCCAGGGTCACCACCAGCGCCTATCGGACATGTGCCGGCTGGAATCGAAAGCACTGAAACCAATCTCCTGGCTCCGTCGTAACGACTGATCCAATACCACTCACAATCGGCGTTGCCGCCGCCTTGCTCCATCACCAGGCGAAACATATAGACACCGCTGGTCTGCACGGCGAATTCAAACTGCCCGTCACCGCGTGTGTTGGGGATGGACACGTCGTTGCAGCCCAACCAGACATTCGTGCCGTAGGGACCACCGGCCGTCACTTTGAACCCGTCATCGCTAGTGACGCCCATCCGATACACACCGGGTGATAATTGGAGCTTGACTGTCGCCGACTCCGCAAAGTGCTGTGGGAAACCTTGTGAACAATCCCAAAATTCAAGCCCTGGGAAAATCCTGGCACCAGTAAAGAACGGCAACGTAGTGCCGCATCCGTCAACCCAATTGACCGCGTTCGTCTCGGTGTAGAGCCCGGTAACACCATCGGGCTGGTTGGCGGCTTCGTTCGGATACGGCTGGTTCGCATTATCCGAATTGAGGCATCGCCCGGCCAACTGCACCTCGGCCCGGGCGAGATTATTCTCCCAGGGACCATTAACAGCACAAGAGCTGGGATCGGAGGTGTTAGGCGACTTGTTCAATTTGAGACTGAAGACCGTATCGGCTGAGCCTCCGACGGCATCACTCGTGGAAAGCAGAGGCAGAAAAGGATCTACCGTGAAAGTCCACTGGTTGGTCTGCGTCGTGGCGCCGTTGCCGAAAACCAGGTTGATGGAGTGGACGGTGTTCGGCAACAGGAACGGCGGACGGTAGGTGACCGTCGCCCCCGACCCTTCGGGCGTGGACCCGGTGATGACCGGCGAGACGAGGCTGCTATCAAACTTCAATTGAATAGTGTTGGTGGCAACAGGTGTGCCGCGATCGAGGATCATAAAAGTCGCGGGCGCGTTGGGTCCGTAGGCTGCCGTGGGACCGAATGGGTGCGCGTTGGGCGACTGGCGATCCGGCAACGACACGAGCGTGCCCGCGCCGTCGGGACTGAATTTTTCGGAGTTGGCGGATGGATAAGCGTAGCCAACCCACGGACCAGAAGAAGCCGGAGCCGTCGTGGGGACGAAGAGGATCCAATTGAGCTGCAAATCGCCACTATCCAGGACACCTTCTTTGAAGGCTTCATAAGCCGTCAAGCGCAGGGTCTTGACGTCCTCCAAATGTATGGTCTGGAGGTTTCCTGCACCGTCAGTCAGCGGAACATACCGGAAACGGGTGATGCTCGCCGTGTTGGGCACCAGGAATTGTCCTCGCAAGACCGTAGTTTGGTTGGACGTGGTTCGGTCGCTGGTAACCTCATCCAGGCGCACGGTTTGCGCGGCCTGGCTGGAAGCCCGGAGATACACATTGTAGTTATTGGTGGGAAAGTTGCGGGTATAATTCATCCAATCGCCCGGATCCATGCTAGCGACGATATAATCGGGCACGTAAGAAAGGCCGGCAGAATTGTTGGCGAGGTTCGCGCGGTAGGCTCTGGGCGTGTCGGCGCCACCATTTTTGGTGCCTTGGACTGTGCCGACACGATCCAGGCTGCGATACTGATTCCTTTGGAGGGGGTCGATCTTTTGGTAGGTGTTGTCATGATAATCAACGTCCTCAATCCCCTGCAAATCGAAATAACCAATTCCATTGCCGTTGACCTGGGGGCCGAGGTTTTCGCTAGGAGGGGGTCGGGAAAGAGTAGTGGCATCAAAAATGGGATAGTCAGAGGTCGTCGTATCGTCCGTCCCCGATACGGGCGGATTCGGCTGAAAACTCCCGCCGTCGTAGTTATAATCTTCGGCTTCCACGAGAAGGAAACCGGTCGTGTTGGCGGGACCGGGAACGAAGTATCCGAAAGTGTCGAAGTACCAGTTGTTGGTCGTACCCCTGCCAGTGGGATCTTTGACAATGATTTTCCCGTGGTAAACCGTGTTGCTGGCGAGACTGCCCGTGTAAGTCACCAGGTAGTTGGTCTTGGCGCTGGCGGTTCCCTGAGGGGCAAAAGTCAACTGCGACGTGACCTCATTGGTGACATTGTTCGCGATCAAGAACATTTGGAGCGTGTTGGTGTCGATTTGATTGGTGTTCAGGGCGGTTGCCGTAAAGTGAATCGGGTTGTTTGAAATGGTATAAAAGAGAGCCTGCGCGGGCGGGATCAGGCCCAACACCTGAGGCGTTCCAGGGAAACCAATCGGAGTGGTGCGGGTCCCCGTCTCGCGAAAGTTGTCCCACGTAAAATCGCAGACCTCGTCAGCAGAGAGATTAAGGCCCCCGAGGATATTTTCGCCGACGGTGCGGTCGCTCTCATGTGCGGTGGTGTCCTGCCAATTGATCTTGGCCAGGGGCTCCAACAGATCGAAGGCGTCATAGACTGCGTATTGGAAGCTGTTAGTGATTCCGCTCAGGACCATGCGCAGCCTTCTCGAGGGGGGGAATTGGGCCGTGACATTAAGCCCACCGCGGAAGCCATCGACGATGGTGGACGTAATTTCCTGGAAGAACGCGATATTCGCCATTAGCTCCAGGCGTTGCAACGGAGTCCCAAGACTGATTAAGCCAAGATAGCCTTGGATATTGACTGCCGAGCCGGGGATTTGCTTGAACCGTGCCGACATACCCGCCGCGGATCCAAGTGTGTATTTCTCAAAATTGATGACGTCCGCCGCCACGAAGCATTCTGTGTACTGTTCAGACCGGTAGACGCCGCCCACGTTTATTATGTTGACGCAGGCACCGGGTCCGCCGTACGTCCGGAAACCCTTGCCCGTGCCTGGGAAAGTGTCATTGGAGTTGGTCGGAAAAGTGTAAGTGTACACCTGGGCTCCGGCCGTGCCAAGATCCAGGTGCCCCCAACCGTTAGCCTGGTCATCACCCGGATTATTATAGGAATTAAAATTATCGCTGAAATCTGTTTGGCCTTTTACCATGCCTGGCAGGACGATGCTGCCCAGCAATAGACTTAATGCAAAAACTTCCCGCACACGTCGAATCCGGAGCGAGCGAACCGCCCGAGTGTTGGACTTAGAGGTGGATGTAATCATGTGTTTCATTTGCTTCGTCTGGTTCACTTGGTTAAATGGTGCGCTGCCAATCTTTTATCGGGCTTGGGTGCTGCCCTAATTTTTCGGGCCTGGGTTATCATCACCGTCGAATTCGCGTCGCCTTGTGTGTGCGTTCTTCCAGTTCTCACCTCACCGGTTCACCAGGACTCGGTAGAAGCTCACGCTGTTGGTGGCCGTGTCATCAGTAAACGTGAACAAGTTACTGGGGGCTTTCGTCGTCGCGATCGAGACCCAGTCGGTCAAGTTGGTGGAGGATTGGATCGTGTAGGTCTGGCCAGCCGATCCCGCAATGCTGAATTGAAACTGCCTGTTCGAAGGCCGGCTGAACGAGCCAAGCACGGGTTGACCTGCTGAAGCCGTGGCGAGCGCGGCCCCAACCGGAGCGTTCGCGGTCGGAACGATCTCGCCGGAATTTAGACGGAGCGCCCCCGGCGCGAAAGGCACCCCGTTTTGGTCGGTGAATTGGACCGCAGGCAAGAAGGTGGGATCAGTGGGGGCGGTAGTTATCATGATCTTGTCGTCCGTACCCCCGCCCAGGAGGCCGGCGGTTCCGGTCCAGCCATTAATCGTAAGTGTGCCAGCAGTGCGTGAAGCGCTGGCAAAGGTGAGCACGCTTGCAGCATTGCCAGCGTCGAGGTTAATCGACGAGTTGGCGGCCAAAGTGAGCGCACCGAAATTTTGCGACTTGCTCGAAGCCTGTAAGGTACCGCCGCTGAAAGTAATATTCTGGCCGCTGAAGAGATTGTTCATGGACGGTCGAATTTCGCCCTGGTTAAGGGTGATGGGGCCACCGAAAGCCATCGGAGTGCTGATGACCAAGGTTCCATTGCCATTCTTGATCAGGCCGCCCGAGCCGCTCAATCCGCCGGCGACGAAGGAGACGTCCTGATTGCCGTCAACCGTGAGCGTAAACCCACTATTATTGTTTGCGCCACGAAGTTGAAGCGGACCGGATGTCGCCTTCCAGGTTTGCGCATTGGAAACCGTGATGTTGTTGGCGATGATTTGGAGCGTGCTGCTGTTGTTGACAATCCCAATGCCGGCATTACCACGGATGGTGAGGGCTGAGCCGCTGATCGAGAACGCCATAGGCGTGTTGCCGAAGACGACACCCAAGACATCCCAACTAAGATCGGTGACGGGCGTTGGACGGTTGGTGCTATTGGGGCCAAAAAGGATAACCTCGGTGCCGTTGTTCAGGGGGGGAACGCCTGCCTCCCAATTCTGCGGTGTGGTCCAATTGTCATTGACGCCGCTGAGGCCGACCCAAGTGGCGAACGGTGTGGGAACGATCTCGCCGCTAGCGAGGCGGATCGCCCCCGGTGCGAATCCGGTGAAATGAATTGCGTCCAGGAAATCAGAACTCACAAGAGGCGAAGTGATAAAAATCTTATCGTCGAGGCCGCTATTACCGTTCGTGCCGGTCCAGCCGTTGATGGTGAGCACGCCGGCCGAGAATTTGCCCGCCGCGAAGGTAAGAGTCCCCGCACCTACGTTAACACCGCCGGGAGGATCCAAATTAATCGTAGAATTGGCGGCCAGGATCAAATTGCCGAAAGTGTTCGTCCGGCTTAAGCCCGATAATGCTCCTCCGCTAAAGACAATATTTTGATTGTTGAAGACGTTATGCGCGGCCGTTTCAATGGTGCCGCCGAAATTGGTGATCGGCCCGGTGAAGGCCAGCGGAACATTGACGGTCAGGGCGCCGGTGCCTTGTTTGATCAGGGCACCTGTGCCCGTCAATGCGCCGGAGGCCGCGCCGTAGATTACGCTGGAACGGGCATCAATGGTGAGCGTGAAGCCATTGTTGTAGTTTGAACCGGCAACCAACAGCGGGCTGGCCGTGGCCTTCCAGGTCTGCGCCCCGCCCAGGACAAGATTATCTTGGATGCTTACCAGGTTGCTGCCGCCGCAATTTCGATTGTTGAGGATACCATTGGTGCCGATAACGAATGACGCGCCGCTGTTCGTGAAGCCGCCGGCAAAAGTGGCGCCCACGACGGTGGTGTTGGTGTAGGTGATTCCCTGGACATACCAATCCGCCGGGGTGGTAAGTGGCGCCAAACGGTTCGTTCCATCGAAGATCAGATTGTATCTGACGGTGTTGTAAGCATCTCTGGGGACCACATCGCCGACCCAGTTCTCAGGCGTGTCCCAGTTGTTATCAAACCCACCGCCGTCCCAGGTAGCGGACAGTCCGGGGACAATCTCGCCGGTGGCAAGGCGCATCGCCCCCGGAGGATAACCCGCGAAGTTGACTGCGCCCAGGAAAGCTGGGTTGGGGACGCCGGGGGTGATGACAATCCGGTCGTCGCTGCCGCTACTACCGGGGGCTCCGAGCCAGTTGTTGATTGTCAGTGTGCCGCCGTTCCTGATGCCGCCGCTAAAAGTAAGCACCCCAACGCCATTGAACGCCTCGAGATTTATGCTGGAGTCGCTATTTAGCGTCAAAGTTTTGAACGTCTGCGACTTGCTGTGAGCCGTCAGAGCGCCGCCGGCAAAGATGATACCCTTGTTGTTCAAAACATTATTAGCCAGGGTTTCGATGGTTCCGCTGTTATTCGTCATTGTTCCCGTGAAAGCCAGCGGCGAGTTGACGCTCAACGTACCGGCGCCATTCTTGGTCAGCCCGCCTGTGCCGTTCAAACCGCTGCCAGCCAGGAAACTGATGTTCTTACTACCGTCGAGCGTGAGCGCGAAGCCCGCATTATTATTTGTGCCACTAAAGGAGAGGGCGCCGGAGGACGCATACCAGGTCTGGGCTGCCCCCAACACAATATTGTTCGCGAAGGTTTGGCCATTGACACTGGCATTAAAGACGCCACCACCCTGAATTGTGATTTGCGAACCGCTATTGGTGAAGGGACTGGTACCGGGGTTAAACGTGATGCTCTGGACATTCCAGTTGGCATCGGTAAACGGCGTCGGGCGGGTACTGCCAGCAAAAACGATTCGGGCGACACCATAGTTGACGGGCGCCAGCAGATTGCTCCAGTTGTTGGTCGTACTCCAGTTGTTATCGCTGCCGAGACCCGTCCAAATGGAAGCATCCGGGAACGGAACGATTTCGCCACTGGCCAGGCGGGTCGCTCCTGGGGAAAACCCTGTGAAGTTAATTGCGCTCAGCAACGCAGCGCTCGGCGCGCCGGTAATAAAGATCTTATCGTCGGTGCCACTTCTGCCCTGGATTCCGCTCCAGCCGTTGATCGTAAGCGTACAATTGGTTCCAGTCGAACCGCTGCCAAACGTGAGAACACCAGCGGCATTGCCAGGATCCAGATCGATGGTCGAACTTGAATTGTCGGCCAAAGTAATACTGGTAAACTTTTGTGTCGTGCTTAAACTCGATAATTTCCCTCCGTTAAGAGTGAAACTCTGACTATTGTTGAAGACGCTATTAACGGGGGTGGCAATTGTGCCGCTGTTATTAGTGATCGCCCCGGAGAAGGTCATCGGAGCGCTAACAGTCAGGGTTCCACTGCCGTTCTTGGTCAGGCTCCCCGAACCACTCAAGCGGCCGCCCGGACCGAAGTTAACGCCAGCGCCATCAATCGTGAGCGGAAAGCCGCCATTGCTGTTTGTGCCAGTAAAAGATAGCGGCCCGGCTGAGGCGTTCCAAGTCTCCGCCGCGCCGATGACGATATTATTCCCGAAAGCCTGGCCGGCGCTGCTGTTATTAACGATGCCCCCACTACGAATCGTCAGGGGCGAGCCGCTAATGCTGAACGCGGTCGCATTGTTCGAGAAAGCGATGCTCAGGACATCCCAATTGGCGTCAACAAACGGAGTTGGACGAGCACTGCCGGCAAAAATGAGGCTGGCGACACCGTAATTGACGGGCGCCAACCCACTGAGCCAATCCGTCGGTGTGCTCCAATTGTCATCAGGCCCGAGACCGGTCCAGATTTCAGGGATTGGGGCGGGAACAATCTCACCGCTCGGCATGCGCACCGCCCCTGGGGAAAAACCGGTAAAGTGGATTGCGTTGAGCAAGGCAGCGCTTGGGGCCGTCGTCATAAAGATCTTATCACCGGTGCCGCTCCTGCCTTCCTGTCCGGTCCAACCGTTAATTGTTAGCGTGCCGCCGGTCTGCGAGCCACCGGCAAAGGTAAACACACCCGCAGGAGAGCCAGGATCGAGGTTAATAATTGAATCAGACGCCAAAGTTAGAGCTCCAAAAGTTTGCGAGTTGTTCGCGCTCAAAAGCGTGCCGCCACTGAAAATAATCGGCGGGCCATTGATGACATTATCAACGTCGGCCACAATTGTGCCGCTGTTGAGCCTGAGCGGCGCGGTGAAAGTGACGGGCGCGCTGAAAGTGTTGGTGTTTGCTCCGTTTTTGGTGAGCCCTCCGGAGCCGCTCAAACCGCCGCCCGGGCCAAAGTGAACCGGAAAACTGCCGTCAATGGCCGGCGAAAACCCAGCGGTGTCGATTGTGCCACTAAAGGAGAGGGAGCCAGCGGCCGCGTTCCAGGTTTGTGGAGCGGCCGCGACAATATTGTTCGAAATGGATTGGGTAGCAGTGCTGTTGTTGGTAATGCCGTGACTACGAATCGTGATCGGGGAGCCGACGTTTGTGAACGCGCCTGCGCCGCCGGCATAGGCAAGGCCCAAGACATCCCAATTCAAATCTGTGTTGGGAGTCAAACGGTTATTCCCACCAAAAATGACAAGGCCGGTGCCATTGGCGGACGGTGGACTTGCGCCGGCCCAATTATTCGCTGTGCTCCAATTGTTATCTGAGCCGCCACCGTTCCAGGTTGCCGGTGCCGCTGCTGGAACGAGTTCCCCCGTAACGGTGTTGCCGAGAGGCAGCTTAACCGTGTCTCCCAAGCGGGCCGCTCCGGCTCCGGGAAACGCCGCGAATTGAATTGCGTTCAGGAAGGCAGCGTCGGGAGCGGTAGTTACGTAAATCCTGTCATTCACGCCGCTACTGGCTCGTGCGCCTTGCCAGTTGTTAATCGTCAGCGTACCGCTGCCCGTACTACTGCCGCCCGCAAAGACCAGTGACGCTTGCCTCGGATTGGCACTGTCGAGATCAATGCTCGAACTGTTGTTGGCGATGGCCAAAGTGCCGTAATAGTCCGCGTTTTCCGGAGAGCCCGGATCCTCCAAGCCGGCCAAAATCATTAACTTTCCCCCGTTAAATGTCATCGGAACAGTAGTGGAACCGATCGCACGATATTTATTTAGAGCAAGGACGCCGCCGTTCAACGTCACGCCAGAACTCTTTCTCACCGATCCCGGCCCGTCGAATTCCACGGTACCGGTGTTATTCGTGATTGTGCCAGTGAAACCATCATTAAACGTCCCGTTCGCACCAAGGAACAAAGAGCCAGTCCCGTTCTTGATCAGTCCACCCGAGCCGCTCATCCTGGCTTGAATGGTAATGTTCGAGCTGCCGGATATCGTAAGGGTGTTGCTGTTGTTGTTAATAGGGGTTCCGCTGCCGAGAAAAATCAGATTCCCTAAGTTGGCGGTCCAGGTCTGCGGTGCTCCCAACGAAAATTTGGTATTTTGTATTGTTTGGTCATTCAAACCGTCGTTGCCAATACCCCCCGCTTGAATCGTCAGCGTGTTGCCACGGCCACCACAGATGAAAGCCCCCGCAGCGATGTTGAAGCTCACAGCATGGACGTTCCACGAGTCATTCATATCTGGAGCCAATCCTACCGAGCCTGTAAACACGATATCGGCTGACCCGTTGTTGGCCGGCGCAGCCTGTTCCGCCCAGTTTTGGGTATTGCGCCATTCGGCGCTTCCGGTGAGGGGGACTTGGGAGCCGGCTCCGGTCCAGGTATTGGTTGCGGCGAAAACGGTGAAGGAGAAGTGCGCGGCCCATGCCATGGCAAGGCAGCAAACGAGTTTCTTAAAATTGTGCTGCAGCAAAGTGCTCGAGAGCAGGTGGCAGGTTTTCATCCGGTTCGTTGCGAGGTCAGAGTTTGACGTTAGCCAACTATTTGGAGAGAAATGGGTATGACGGCCGAGACGTGGAATATGGTCGGGACGAGCCGAATACCGGCTTGCGTCAGGGCCGAGCGCCGCGGTTTTCGTTCCGGTGCGCGGCGAAAACTCCTTAAGGGCGGTTTGCGCGTCAGCGGGAAGCGGAGCAATGCCGGGCTTGGCTCCAGAAGCTCCATCCACTGATAATTCGACGCGAGCGCCCTGCGGAGGCTTGCCTGGGCTTGCTGCGAATGGTTTGCGTGATGATCTAGCTGAACCGTGTGTAAGCTGGCTTCTAGTTTTTTCATATGTCTCACTCGGGCTTGCACGCTAACCGTAGCAGATTTACAAAAACGCGCATGTCACCTAAATACGCTACACGGCTCGATCACCCACCAGGACCGCATTTTCACCAATGATGACCGCATTGGATGAAGGTTGAACCCCCTTTCGATGCCCACTAATTCGTGCGGGAATTTGCAAAAGAGATTTGACCGATGCGAACAATGCGCCTTGATAAAGGGCCGCTCAGAGAATAAAACGGCCGCGCGAGCGGGGGGGTCCTGAGGGCTCCTGCGGCGGTTGAAGGTGTGGCCTCCAACCGGCCACCTCAATCCAGAACCTTGCGGTAGCTCGGAGGCGCTCGGCGAACACGCCCGCCCCGCCATGCGGGAGAGTGCTGCAGCCCTGTCCACCTCTCGCAGGGTTTGTGCGAATGGCTAAGCTGGAGAGGGTTCTAACCTTCGAGGGCGATACCCAAAAGCGCCGCAGGAGCGGTCTCACCCCAAGACTTGGCACGGTTTGGTGGAAGCGCGGCGACGTTGCTGGAAAGGTGGAGGGAGCAGAGAAGAGCGAAGAAACTCCCCGCGGCCCGTTCAGCAATCGTCGTCACCTGATGAGTGCCCTCCAGAACACCAGGCCCTGGGGGCAGAAACCGGGCTGCGCCGCCGCGCGCGCGCGTTGTCGAGTGAGACAAGCCAGCGAAGGTGCGCGCGTTTTGGCGATCACAGCCCGGTTGATCGTTCGTTTTTCCTGCGACCCGCTGACGGTGATCCTACTGTGTGATTTGTCATGTCCGGCCGTGTTGTTATCCGGAGCTTATTCCACAGGTCGCCCTCGAGCGAGAATTACTGATAACTCAGCACCACATTCCCACCCGACATAACCGGTTTGCCGAGAGTGTAACCAGTGCTGGAGCGCAGGCGATAAAAGCGCGTCGTCCCCGACTTGGGCACAGTCACTGTCTTCGCGCTGGGGTTGAAGAACGCCGCCGCCTCCATAGCGAAGGGGCCTTTGACGCTGGCCGCGGAATCGAGTGCCAGCGGCCTGACCAATTCTCTGGTCCCCGTCGTGCGATTGACCCAATACCATTCACAGTGAGCCCCGCCACTGCCTTCTTCGTGGATCATGCGAATCTGGTAAACACCGTTGCTTTGGACAGCGAAGTCAAACTCCGGCTGAACGCCCTGGCGGAATTCTCGTTCGCCGGGCATAGTTTCGGAACTGCCCAAGTAAACATTTGTGCCAAAAATGCCGCCGGCTGTGACCTTGAACTCGTCATCAGAATTGACGCCCATTCGGTAAACGCCAGGCCCTAACTGCAGGTTAATAGAGGCCGCGATCGCAAAGCGGTTGGGATCAGTCCCGGTGGCACAGTCGTAAGTGCCATTGATGGTATCGGAGGTAGGAATTCCTGGATAAGGCGTACCTTGCCCGAAATTTGGAGTACTGCCGCCACATTGTTCATATTGGACAGCATTGGTTTCAAGATTTTCAGTATAAAAATGACCATTATGGGCGCCGGTGGCCTCGTTCGGAAATGGCTGCAAGGTAGTGGGATTGATGATGTCTCCGGCCAGGTGCCGCTCTGCGCGCGCCGTCGTATTACCGAACGGGTTCACGAGGGTGCATTCGGTACTGGTATCGTTAGGTCCTTTGACCGATTTAATGGCAAAAAGCGTGTCAGGTGGCCCCCCTGAGGCGTCGGCTGGAGTAATTAAGGGCATATTCGGGTCGATCGTGAAGCTCCACTGATTAGATCGGATTGTGCCATCGTTAAAAACCACCGCCAGCGTGTTCGTGGACCTCGGCAGCGGCATCGGTGGACGGAAAGTGACCGTTGCGCCGGGGCCGTCAGTCGTGGTGCAGGAGATGCTGGCGAAACTGGTGACATTGGAGCCGTTTAGCCACAATTGGATGCCGCCAGGGCAACTGACGGTGCTGCCGCGATTAAGAATGCCAACCGTTATGGTCGAGTCCGGACCGAAATTGTCGGAATTAGCGGAGGGCGACACCGAAGCCAGCCAGGCGCCGGTTGAGGCCGAATCTGTCGTTGGCACAAAAATAAAGTAGTTGAGCTCCATGTCACCCAGTTCATCACCGACAACGTTTGCCCATCTAACCTGATTGGCGGTCAGCCGAAAGGTGGTGACCCCTGAGATAGAAAGCGTCTGAATATTTCCCGCCTCATCGGTCAGCGGCACATAACGATAGCGGGTGGAGCTGCCGGTGTTCGGCACGAGGAATTGACCGCGGAGAACCGTCGTTTGATTGGAGACACTCCGGCTACTGGTCACTTGATCGAGCCGCACGTCCTGGCGGCCCTGGCAAGCCGCCCTCAGATACACTTTATAGTTGCCGCTAGTAAACGTGCGAGTGTAGTTCATCCAATCGCCAGGATCCATGAAGGCAACAGCATAGTCAGGAACATTATTCGTCAGATATTGAATCCGGGGTGTATCGCCGGTCCAATTGCAGCCCTGGGCAGTCCCAACCAGGTCCTGCTGTCGATACTGGTTTCTTTGGTTAGCGTCAATGCCCCGCTGGTTGTTGTCATGGAAATCAATATCCGGAGAGCCAACCACGTTGTAGTAACCTTGTCCATTCCCACCGACGATGCTCCCAAGCACCGTGGATTTATTATCAGAGCTGGTCGTGTCGTCCGCTCCCGACACTGGCGGATTGTCCTGGAACGTGCCGCCAACGCCGTTAATGTCCATATAGTTGTAGTCCTCGGCTTCAATCACGACCGTGCCGGTGGTAGGAAACGTATCGAAAACCCAGTTATTGGTTGTGCCCTTGCCCGTGCTATCGAGAACGATGATTTGCCCCTGGTAAATGGTGCTGAGGGCCAGATTCGCAGGATAGCGAACGAGGAAATTGGATTTGGGAAATAATACTAAAGAAGCGTCGTATATCAACAGTTGTGAGGTAACCTCAGTACCGTTAAGGAACATTCGCAGAGCGCTGGCGTTGGTGTCAATCTGAGTGCTGCCGAGTGTCGTCGCGTAAAAGACGATATTACTGCCATTTTGAGGTGGCTGATAGAACAGCGTTTGCGCTGCAGGCACCAGGTTGGTCACTTGCGCAACGCCTGGGAAACCGACCGGTGTGTTTGCGATTGCCGTCTCACGATAATTATCGAAAGTTAGGTCGCAGGTCTGATGCATGTCGAGGTTAAGCCAGCCAATGAGGTTCTCACCGCTGGAGTGGCGATCGGTTCCGACACTAGGGCCGTTACGAAACCTGACCCTGGCGAGCGGCTCCAACAAATCGGTCCGATTGTAGATTTCTGAGGTGATCACCCCTTCGGCACTAGCGTCATTCGTTCCGAACATCGTGAAGCGGAATTGTCTGTTCGTGCCAGGCTGCGATATCAGGGCGGCCCCGCCCCGATAGGCAAATGGTAGAGTCGATTGAACTTCAGCAGTAAACTCGATTGCCAAAGCTATTTCCTGGCGCGCGCGCGGATCGCCAAAGGTGTAGCCGACGACATAACCAACGGTCGTCCCAGCCCCCTCAGAACCGTGGGTGAGCCTCCCTCCCAACAGCATTGCGGACCCATACTGACCGACAATGTAATTCAACAGGTCAACACTCTCGAAGAACTCGGTGTATTGCTCGGAGCGGTAGCTGCCGCCCCGGTTAAAAGCGCCGGCGCAATTCAGCGGCGGCGCAAACATCCGATAACCAAAGTCTCCCGGACCTTGGGATGGAAACGACCAAGCGGTTTGCTGACCGCCGGCCGTGCCAGGGTCGTAGTGGCTCCAGCCGGCTTCAGTTTGGTTATTGAAATCGGTCGAGAAATCCACTTGGCCCCACGCAGGGTGGGTCAGCCCAAAAACGAGCGCAACAGAAACCGAGCAAACAACGAGACGAGTTCGAGGAGAGGGTGCGAGAATGGCTCGCACTGGCGATTCAGACTTTAACTTATTCATAGGCTTTGATGTTTTGTTGAGCGGTTGACGATTTAAGGCACGCCCGCACCTAAAATAGTCGGTGATTGCTGCTTAGTGATTGGCGAAAGCCGTCGATCGTTGGTCGGTTTAGGGTAGGGCGGGTCTGTCCTGCTCTGGCGGCTGAGCAAACCTTCACGTGGTAATACCAAGTCCTTTTCATTGGTCATGGGTTCGACAACACTCGGTAAAAACCGATGTCGCCGGTGGCACTGATATTGACGTAGTCGAATGTGACGCTCGAGGCCGTCACGGTGGCAATGGAGGCCCAATTTATCAGGTCAGTGGAGAGCTGGACGGTGTAGCTTCGCCCAACCACTGCGCCGTTAATCGTGAATTGAAATTGAGTATCCGAAAGCCGCTTGGCTCCGCTTAGAGTAGCCTGCGGTGGCGGCGGAATCGGCGGGACGATCTCATTATTCGGGGCCGGCAAGTACACCGCCGGGGCGTCCGCAAAGCCCGTGAACCGGACGGCGTTCAAAAAAGAGGGTGGAGGGGTAGCGATGACGATGATCTTATCGCCTGTGCCGCTTGTCCCCCCCACGCCGCTCCAGCCGCTGATGGTCAGACTGCCACCGCCAACCGTAGCGCTGGAGAAAGTGAGCACGCCGCCACTGCCCGACAAACTGATTGTCGAATTGGCCGCCAAAGTTAACGCACCGAGCGTTTGAGACTTGTTGAGCGCGGTGAGTGTCCCTCCATTAAACGTTATGTTCTGCCCGCTGAGTACGTTGTCGAAGTTCGGTTGTAGTTTGCCGTTGTTGAGGGTGATAGGCCCAGTGAAAGGCTGGTTCGTATTATTAATCCTCAGGATTCCGGTGCCGGTTTTGGTGAGGCCTCCGTTGCCTGTGAGACCGCCATTGAAGGTAACATTTGTTCCGCCATCAATTGTCAGCGTAAAGGCGCCATTGGTAATGAACCCACTAAATGTCAGCGGCCCCGCCGCGGCTTTCCAGATTTGGTCGGCCCCGAGGACGATGTTATTACTGATGGTTTGCTGCGCGGGGCCGTTGTTGACAATCGCAAGTCCATTGCTGCTAATAGTCAGTGGCGAGCCACTGTTAATGTAGGACCTGTTCGTGGCGCCATAAGTGAGATTCAAGATATTCCAGGCCAAATCTGTTACTGGTTGTTTAAGGCCCTCATTAAAGACGACAGTCGCACTGCCGTTGTTGAGGGGTGGCACGTTGCCGAGCCAATTGGTTGGCGTGCTCCAATTGCCATCGGCACCGTAGCCGGTCCAAGTGAAGTAGAGTGGAGGAACTATTTCACCGGTGGATGGCAGGCGAACTGCCCCCCTGGAGAATCCGGGGAAGCGTATTGCCGCCAGGAACTCCGGGCCTGGATCCTGCGTAAAGATGATCTTATCGTCGGCGCCAGGTTGACCGGCAGTTCCGGTCCAGCCGTTAATCGTCAATGTGCCGCCGGTCCAGATGCCGCCGGAAAAAGTGAGGGTACCCAATCCGGGAGGATTATTGGTGCTGGGCGCAGGGTCGAGATTGATGGTGGAATTGCCGGACAGAGTTGCTGTGCCGAAGGTTTGGCTGCTGCTTAGGCCGGAGAGTGTTCCCCCATTAAAGGTAATTCTTTGACCATTGAAAACGTTGTTGACAGCGGTCTCAATTTTGCCGGCGTTGAGGAAGATAGGGCCGCTAAAACTCAATGGCGTATTAGCCGTCAAGGTGCCCCCGCCGTTCTTGATTAGGCCTCCGGACCCAATCAAACCGCCTGAGCTGCCTGAAGGGCTGACCGAGCCCAAAGTGACTCGTGAACCGCCATCAATGGTGAGCGTAAAGCCACCGTTGTCATTGGCGCCGGCAAGGAGCAGGGGGTTAGCCGCGGCATTCCAGGTCTGTGCTGCGGCCATCACGATATTGTTTGAGATGATTTGGGTCTTACCGCTGTTATTGACAATGCCGCTCGCACCGGTGGTTATGTCCGAGCCTGTATTGATGAACGCGCCGGCGTTAGCCGCATAAGTGATGCCCTGAATCTGCCAGGGGATACCCGTTACTGGCGTTAACCGCGTTGCATTGTTAAAAATTATTTGATAGATCGGAGGCAAAGGAAAAACACCATTAAAGGGGGCGACTCCCCCCGCCCAATTCGCGGCCGTGGTCCAATTGTTATCGCCGCCACCGCCGGTCCAGGTAGCCGTCAGTCCCGGCACGATCTCGCCGCTGGCCAGGCGCATTGCGCCGGCGGGATGGCCAGCAAACGTGATGGCGCTCAGCAAGGCAGGGTCCGGGTTGGCTGTGATGAAAATCTTGTCGGTGTTTATTCCGCCAGGTTGCCCCGAAATTCCGTTCCAACCGGTAATGGTCAATGTGCCGCCGTTGGTTGTCCCACTGGCGAAGGTCAGGACGGCCTGGCCGGCTCCGAGGCTGAGGATTGAGCTGGAATTGGCAGCCAAAGTTAGATTACCCAAATTCTGTGAGTTGGTTGTCGCTGAAAAAGTGCCGCCGTTAAAAGTGATATTTTGGTTGATGAGAACGTTGTTTGCGGCGGGTAGCAATGTGCCGCTGTTGAGGGAGATGGTCCCGGCGAATGTCAAAGGCGTATTGATAGCGAGTGTACCACCGCCTTTTTTGGTTAGATCGCCTGAGCCGCTCAACCCTCCACTGAAGGTGACATTTGTGCCGCCATCAAAGGTGAGTGTAAACCCCGCATTGTAGTTGCTACCCGAAAAGGCCAGCGGCCCAGAGGCGGCATTCCAAGTCTGCGGCGCCCCAACTACGATATTATTGGCAAAGGTTTCAAGATTGGCGCTGCTGTTGACAATGCCGCCATCGCGAATCGTCAATTGCGAGCCGCCATTAATAAACGGGCCTGCCGAGGACGCAAAGGTGATGCCGGTAACGTCCCAAGGCACATCGATGTTTGGGCTTAAATGGGTAGTGCCCGCGAAGAGGACCCGGGCCATGCCATGAGCCGTGGCCACGTTCTCGGGTGCGATGCCATTGACCCAATTAGCTGTAGTGCTCCAGTTGCTGTCGGTAGGACTAGCACCATTCCAGGTTGCGTATTGCGCGGGAACAATTTCACCGCTTGGTAGTCGGGCTCCCCCGGTTGCAAAGCCGTCGAACTGAATCGCGTTCAAAAAGGCGAAACCAGGATCAGAAGTAATGAAAATCCTGTCGTCAGTGCCAGTCGTGCCTGCCGTTCCAGTCCAGTTGCTAATGGTCAGGAAACCGCCAGTTCGTGAGCCGCCGGAAAAAGTCAGCACACCCGCGCCACCGCCGGCCTGGAGATTAATAACTGAATTGGCGGCCAAAGTTAAAATGCCCAAACTTTGGGTAGTGTTCAGGCTCGAGAATGTTCCTCCAGTAAAGGTAATATTCTGATTATTGAAGACATTGTGAACAGGCGTTTCGATTTTGCCCTTGAGGACCAGACCGCCCGGGCCAATCAAGCTGCCGCCGAAACTCACGCGGAAGCCGCCGTCAATCGTGAGCGTAAATCCGCCATTGTCGTTGGCGCCGCTGAGGATAAGCGGTCCGGCCGCCGCGTTCCAAACTTGAGGAGCGGCCATAATAATATTGTTTCCGATGGTTTGGGCAGCGGTACCGTTGTTGGTGATTCCATGACTACGAACGGTCAGTTGCGACGAGCCGCCATTGGCAAACGGACCCGAGTTGGCCGTGTAATTGATACCCAAAATATCCCAATTGGAATCGGTGGTGGGCCCTAAGCCGGTTGTCCCGTTGAAAACGACCAGCGTGGCGCCATTGTTGAGAGGAGGCGTCATACCTGCCCAGTTGGCGGGGGTGCTCCAGGAAGTATCGACGCCGCCGCCGCCATTCCAGATGGCGGCATCCGGGACTGGAACGAGCTCGCCGCTGGCGAGCCGGGCTGCGCCCGGTGGAAGCGCGCCGAAGTTTATGTGATTCAAGAAATCAGCATTCGGCGCAGCAGTGATAAAAACCTGGTCGTCCGTGCCGCTGCTGCCGCGGCCACCCGTCCAGCCGTTTATCGTCACGCTGCCGTTGCCAGTGCGAGAGCCAGCGGCAAAAGTATTGGTGGCGTGGAAAGTATCGGCCGGCGCCAGCTCGATGGTGGAATTGTTATCAGCGATGATTAAAGTGCCGTAAAAGTCCGAGGGCTCGAAAGGTATCGGATTGGGGCCGAAAGCCTGCAAGGTTCCGCCACTAAATGTCATGGGGACATTGGTGGAACCGATTGCCAGTGTCAGGTTTGCAATCAGAGTGACGCCGGCGTTCAAGGTGACTCCGGAGGCCCGCGCGATCGGTTGCTGCCCATTGATCTGAACTTTACCCTGGTTAACAGTAATCGCCCCAGTAAAGTTCGTATTCTGGAACCCGCCGAGGAACAAGGTGCCGGGCCCTTCCTTGATCAAAGCGCCCGAGCCATACATTCCGGGAGAGATGGTCGTGTTGGCATTGCCGGCGATGGTGAGAGTGTTGCCATTGTTCAGAAATGAGTTAGCGCCGGCATCGATGAACAGATCGGCCGTATTTGCAAACCATGTCTGTGCCGCGCCCAATACAATATATACGCCGTTTCCGCTTTGGCCCAACCTTTGGGGGTTGGAGCTATTGTTGACTATACCGGCCTGATTAGTCAGAAAGCTTCCGGATGGGTTGTCGCCAAGAAGCACGAACGCTGCGGCCGCGGTATCGAAGAGGATGCTTTTGACGTTCCAAGCGCCATCAACTTGTGGTGATTGCGCCACTGCCGTCGCAAAGACCAGGTCAAAACTGCCATCGTTTTTTGGTTTGCTCTGTTCGAGCCAATTCTGAGCGTTGCTAAATCTGCAATTTCCCACACCCCCAGCCTGACACGAGGCCCCGGACCAATGATTGGTGGCGGCGAGAACGGTGGTGGAGAAAGAAGCGGAGCATCCCATGGCCAGGCAGCAAAGGAGATTCTTAAAATTGTGCCGGCGCAACATACGCGAGAGCATCTGACAGGTTTTCATCAGTTTCGTTTTGGCGTCAGCTTTTGACCCTAGGTCAATACGAATTCTCTTTGGCCATAGTGAATGGACACTATTTTGCTATTCCGTTTGACTGATTCCCCGTGAGTTGTGACCGCACGATCACCAGCGACGAGGTTCCCCCACACCAGGGTGGCTCCTATTCGACCACGCACCTGGTACCTTTCACATTTGGGCCTGATTTCGACACTAACACCCTTGACGAAATTTGCATGTCCCCTAAATACGCTACACGATTTGTGCATCGTCTGCTCTCCTACCTCCCGCTTCGTAGTCGCCGACGTGAGTTGCTCCGATCTGGCGACAGGGAAGAGCGCGCCGACTGACGCCTGACTGGCGTCAGCGGCTACACCCTATTGGGTAGTCGCGCAGAGCGTGAAAAATCTGGCCCAGACTTGCACTTTCCCCAATGATGGTGGCCCCGGCTACAGGTTGATCCTCTGAATACTATCGGCCGGCTAACCCAAGTTCGTCAGTAACTGAGCCAAAGCAAGATTTTTTGGAAAGAGATCTGTAAAAACGCGGTTGATTGCGCAACAACCAGCTCCAAATCAGCCGTGTAGTGGATAAGAGGCCAT
>JACXTT010002816.1_pt1 | contig 27263 bp, 18 predicted proteins | sample 9270951 | NCBI WGS metagenome assembly JACXTT01 (sample SAMN15532306, study PRJNA645909) | rock metagenome | isolation source: weathered quartz diorite | place: Puerto Rico | collected 2017-06-21 | reverse complement strand
ATGGACTTCATCAGTTCGTAGGCGTTCAGGACGCCGCCGAAACCGGCTTCGGCGTCGGCCACGATGGGGGCGAAGTAATCGATATCGTCCTTGCCTTCCGACCATTGGATCTGGTCAGCGCGGGTAAAGGTATTGTTGATGCGGCGAACCACCAGTGGTACCGAGTTGGCAGGATACAGGGACTGGTCAGGGTACATTTCACCGGCCACATTGGCATCGCCCGCAACTTGCCAGCCGGACAGGTAGATCGCCTTGAGGCCCGCTTTGACCTGCTGCATGGCCTGGTTGCCCGTCAGCGCGCCCAGGGCGTTGACGAAGGGCTCGTTATTGACCAGGTTCCACAGTTTTTCAGCGCCACGCTTGGCCAGGGTGTGCTCGACTTGCACGGAGCCGCGCAGGCGCACCACGTCTTCCGCCGTGTAATTGCGCGTGACACCCTTCCAACGTGGGTTGGTGTCCCAATCTTTTTGCAGGGCTGCTACTTGCTGTTCACGAGTTGCCATGGTGATCTCCTAAGGGGTCAAACGATTTAAGAAACGAAATCCGTTAGACAAATCATAGGCCTATTGGTGCGAAGCAGCAAGACTCTTATATAAGACATATAACTAGATTTTAACCGTTTAATTTCAACGACTTAAATTCTAAATACCATGATACGAAATGCTTTTTCTCAGAATGGGAGAAACTGGGCAATAAAAAAAGGGGCATTTCTCACGATATGAAACGGCGTTCTCGCCTCGTGAAAAAATGCCCCGGTTTTGGAAGGTTTACTCGACCAAACTCTGTGGGTCGCAAGCAACAACCCGGTGAAACAAGAAGACTCCTATGCCGTTTGTAGGGCTTTGCTGCGCGTGCGCCTACCGACGCCGACGGCGGTGGCAATGGCCAAGAACTGGAACAAGGCCACGCAGACAAACAACCAGGCCGGGTGGTTTGCATCCATCATCATGCCGAACATCAACGGGCCGCTGGCCAGGCCAATGTCCAGGCCCGAATACACCACGCCATACACCCGGCCCGTGGCATTGACGGGCGCTGCGGCGCGGATTAGCAGGTCGCGCGATGGCGCGGCGATGCCCGAACACATGCCGATCAGGCCCATCAGGATCACGGCCACCAGTGGCGGCACGGCACCAGCGGCCAACACCAAGGCCATGATGGCGGCCAGCGTGAAAGCGCCGGCAATGGTGCGGTCATGGTTGGTACTGCGAATGGCAAGGAAGCCACCAAGGATTGCCCCTGCGGCCGATGCCATCATGAATGCGGTGTAGGCCGACGTGGCCCAGGCCAGCGACATGCCATACAAAGACACCAGGCTGGAGGACGAGAAGCCTTGGATGGCGCCCAAGGCCAGCGCCGTCAGGAAGAAGTAGGTAAAGATCATCCAGACCGCAGGCAGGCGCACAAAGTCAAAGGTGCCGCCACTGGAGGCCGTACGGGCCGGCGCTGGTGCCGCATGCAGGTGCTGGCGATTCAGCGCGAGCAGGCCAATCACGGTCGCCGGCAACAGGCTCGCTGCCAGCAAGGCGGTGCGCCAGCCAGCCAATGCTGCCACGCCGCCAAGGAAAATCGGCGCGGCTGCCCAGCCAAGGTTGCCGGTAATGCCGTGCACCGAAAAAGCGTGTGGCAGGCGTGGCTTGGAGACGCGCTGGTTGAGGATGGTGTAATCGGCCGGATGGAAAACGCCATTGCCCAGGCCGGCCAGCATGGCGCCGGCCAATAGCATCGGATAGCCAGTGGCGCCAGCTAAGACCAACGAAGAAGCGGCCAGCAGGCCAAGACCGCCACACAGCACGCGCAGCGCGCCGATGCGGTCCACCAGGAAGCCAGCACTGGCCTGGCACAGGCCGGAGACAACGAAGAAGACCGTCATCAGCAAGCCCAATTGGGCAAAGGACAAGTCGAAGGCGACTTTGATCCAAGGGAACAAAGCGGCCAGGATCAGGTGGTAAAAATGGGACAAGCCGTGTGCCAGGCCAACCAGGCCAATGACGCGGGCGTCCTGTTGTAAGGGCGTTGAATTCATGTCAGTTCCTTTCGTTTTTCTCTTTGATGTGTCCCCAGTGTAGAAAAAAACGGATCGACAGATTTCAGCAAAATTGCCATAATTTGTCGAAAACCTGCCAATCGAACGATGACCGTCACCATTATTAAAGACATTGGCCCCCACCCGCCGGGGCACGCGCCAACACCGGAGCGTCCTGTGCGCGTGCGTGCACGCGATATGGATGCCGATGTCCTGCTAAAACGCCACCAGCATGTCTGGGGCCAGGTCACGATTGCGATGAGTGGCGTGTGCCGTGTGACCGCTGGCGATGGCACATGGATCGTGCCGCCACAGCGGGCCATCTGGATCCCACCCTTTGTTGACCATGAAGTGACAGCGATTGAACGCGCCCTGCTGTTCCCCTTGTGTGTACTGGCCGAGCGTGCGCCCTTCCCTGGCAAAGACTGCAAGGTGGTCGACGTATCGCCACTGCTGCGCGAACTGCTGCTGGCCTTGAGTGAATGCGATGAAGGGCCGCGCGAATCCTTGATATCCAACTTGATCCTGGACGAACTGGCTGCCTCAGCGACCCGCGCGATCCACGTGCCGCTGCCGCGCGAGAAGCGGCTCCTGAGCCTGTGTGAAGCGGTCATCGCTGACCCGTCAGCACAAGTGACATTGGCCGAGTGGGCCAGCAAAGTGGGCGCTTCCGAGCGCACCTTGGCGCGCCTGTTCGAACGCGAATTGGGAATGGGCTTTGCAGCGTGGCGCCAGCAAGCCCGCCTGGCCCATGCAGCACCACTGATTGCGCGCGGCATGCCGCTGTCGGTGGTGGCGACGACGCTGGGCTACGCCAGCCAGTCTGCCTTTTCAACGATGTTTCGAAAAACCTTCGGCAGTTCGCCGTCGACGTTTTTCGGAATGAAGAAGGAAAACTGAGAGCCTAACTGACGCGTCCTTCTAGCGTCAGTAAGGCCCATTCCATCAAGCTTTTTCGAAGCGCAAGCCATGTGCGTCAGCGACCACCTTGATGGTGTCCTTCGGCCCGAATTTTCCGGACAAGATTTCCTTCGACAGCGGATTTTCGATCTGCTGCTGGATGGCGCGCTTCAAGGGTCGCGCACCATACACGGGGTCGTAACCCGCTTCGGCGATCTTCTGCAGCGCCGCGTCGTCGACCACCAGGCCCATCTCCATCTTGGCCAGGCGCTGCGTCAGCGTGGCCAGCTGGATCTTGGCGATGGCGCCGATATTCTTCTCGTCGAGGCCATGGAAGACCACCAGCTCGTCGATGCGGTTGACAAATTCAGGACGGAAGTGTGAACGCACTTCGGCCATCACGGCCAGCTTGACGACACCGGGATCGTCGCTTTCCATACTCTGGATCTTGTGCGAACCGAGGTTCGAGGTCATGACGATAACGGTGTTCTTGAAATCCACTGTGCGGCCCTGCCCGTCCGTCATACGGCCGTCGTCGAGCACTTGCAGCAGCACGTTGAACACGTCGGCATGGGCTTTTTCCACTTCGTCCAGCAAGATCACGCTATAGGGCTTGCGGCGTACGGCTTCCGTCAGGTAGCCGCCTTCGTCGTAACCCACATAGCCCGGTGGCGCGCCGATCAGGCGGGCGACCGAATGCTTCTCCATGAATTCGCTCATGTCGACGCGGATCAGGGATTCCTCGGTATCGAACAGGAAGCCGGCCAGCGCTTTGCACAGCTCCGTCTTGCCCACGCCCGTGGGGCCGAGGAACATAAAGGAACCATACGGACGGTTCGGGTCCGACAGGCCCGCGCGCGAACGGCGGATGGCATCTGCCACCGCATTGATCGCTTCGTCCTGGCCCACCACTCGCTCATGCAGCTTTTCCTCGATATGCAGCAGCTTGTCGCGTTCGCCCTGCATCATGCGCGACACGGGGATGCCGGTAGCACGTGAGACGACTTCGGCGATCTCTTCGGCGCCCACCTGGGTGCGCAGCAGCTGGGGCTTGTCGCTACTGCCCTGCTTTTCGGCGGCTTTGTCGGCGCTTTTCAGTTTAGCTTCCAGTTCCGGCAGCTTGCCATACTGGAGCTCCGACACTTTTTGCCAGTTGCTCTTGCGCGTCGCTTCCTCCATCTCATGGCGCACGCGTTCGATTTCTTCCTTGATGTGCGTACTGCCTTGCACGACGGCCTTTTCCGCCTTGAGGATCTCTTCGAAGTCGTTGTACTCGCGCTCAAGGCGGGCGATCTCGTCGTCGATCAGCTCAAGGCGGCGGCGCGAGGCCTCGTCCTTTTCCTTTTTGACGGCTTCCTTTTCGATCTTGAGCTGGATAAGGCGGCGCTCGAGCTTGTCCATCACTTCCGGCTTGGAGTCGATCTCGATCTTGATCTTCGATGCCGCTTCGTCGATCAGGTCAATGGCCTTATCGGGCAGGAAGCGGTCGGTGATATAACGGTGCGACAGTTCGGCTGCCGCGATGATGGCAGCATCGGTGATCTCCACCTTGTGGTGCAGCTCGTACTTGTCTTGCAGGCCGCGCAAGATGGCGATGGTCGCCTCCACGGTCGGCTCGTCGACGAGGATCTTCTGGAAGCGGCGCTCCAGGGCAGGATCCTTTTCGATGTATTTGCGGTATTCGTCCAGCGTGGTCGCGCCGACGCAATGCAGCTCGCCCCGGGCCAGTGCTGGCTTGAGCATATTGCCCGCGTCCATGGCGCCTTCGGCCTTGCCGGCGCCGACCATGGTGTGCATCTCGTCGATGAAGACGATGGTCTGGCCTTCATCCATGGCCAGTTCTTTCAACACGGCCTTGAGGCGTTCCTCAAACTCACCGCGGAACTTGGCGCCAGCAACAAGGGCTGCCATATCCAGCGACAGCACGCGCTTGCCTTTGAGGGAATCGGGCACTTCGTTGTTGATGATGCGCTGGGCCAGGCCTTCGACAATGGCAGTCTTGCCGACGCCAGGTTCGCCGATCAGCACGGGGTTGTTCTTGGTGCGGCGCTGCAGCACCTGGATGGCGCGGCGGATCTCGTCGTCGCGGCCAATAACGGGGTCCAGCTTGCCCTGGCGGGCCCGCTCGGTCAGGTCGATGGTGTATTTTTTGAGGGCTTCGCGCTGGCCTTCGGCGTCCTGCGACTGCACGCCTTCGCCGCCGCGCACGGCGGCAATGGCCGCATCGAGGGCCTTGCGGGTCAGGCCCGCTTCGCGCGCCAGTTTGCCTGCGTCCGATTTATCTTCGGTCAGCGCCACCAGGGCCATCTCGCTGGAGATGAACTGGTCGCCGCGTTTTTGCGCTTCCTTGTCGGACAGGTTCAGCATTGCGATCAGCTCGCGGCTGGCCTGTACCTGGCCGGCATTGCCTTCGACTTTGGGGAGGCGCTCGAGCGCGCTTTTGAGTGCCTGGGACAGGCCACCGACGTTGACGCCGGCGCGCTGCAGCAGGGAACGGGCGCCGCCGTCGTCCTGGTTCAGCAGCGCCGTCAGCAGGTGGACGGGCTCAATATAGGAGTTATCGTTGCCGACGGCCAGGCTTTGCGCATCGGCGATGGCTTCCTGGAATTTGGTGGTGAGTTTGTCTTGCCGCATGGTCTGTCCCGCCTAAGTTATGTCTTGATGACAACAAGATAGGGACGACCATGCGGTTTTCAAGACTGGGAATTAATGATGTGCCATTCCCATGATCATCATGGCCATACCGACAATGCTGGCGCCCCAGACGACCGTGCGGACATACACCAGGCCCACATAATAGACCGGGATAAAGGCGACGCGCGCCCAGAAGAACAAGGTTGCACCCGACAGGATCTGCGGATCGTTTGAGCCAGACAACGCGGCGGTAAAGGCCAGGGCGCTGAACAGGACCATGTTTTCCAGCGTGTTGCTGGCGGTGCGCGTGGCCCGGCCCGCAAATGCCGACGGTTCCGGCGCGTTGTCGCGGTTGCCGAGGGCCCAGATAAAGCCAGGCAGGGTCCAGCCTTTGGCCCGGATCAGGCTCGCTGCCAGCAGGGTGAACCAGGTCAGCAGGGCCATATGGACAACAACGTACAGCAATGGGGTCATAGTGTCTCCAGTTTTTGTGCGTGAAATGGGAAAACCACCCTCAGCGGCCTTCTGCGGACCAGTCTGAGTTGTGGCACATAGTAGGTCGAGTGACCGACTGCGTCAACGATTCAATGGAGGGAGGTCCGGTGCGACCCGGCGCCTAGCGGCTCAAGGCTTGCCAAGTGGCATAGCCGGCGACGCAGCAGGCTATGGAGCCCAGCAGGTGGGCGACCGAATGGGCCAGCGCCCAGCCATAGGCGCCCCGCTGCAGCAAGTTCAGCGCCTCACCGGAGAAGGCCGAAAACGTGGTAAGGCCACCCAGGAAGCCGGTGATCAGGAACAGCCGCCATTCAGGCGCCAGGTTGGGATAGCTGCTGAACATGCCCATCAGCAGGCCAATCAGGTAGCCCCCCACCAGGTTGACCAGCAAGGTGCCGGCCGGGATGTGGCTGTGCAGGCCGGACAACTGGACCGACGCCATCCAGCGCAGCCAGGCGCCAATTGCCGCGCCCGCGCCCACAGCAATCCAACCCAGTGCTCCGCCCATCAATGGCTGCCCTCGATGGACCATTTGCGCAAGGCGGCGTCGTCACTGACGCGCGCATCGACCCAGCGCGCGCCAGCGGGCGTTTGCTCTTTTTTCCAGAACGGCGCTTCGGTCTTCAGGTAGTCGATGATGAACTCGCAGGCGGCGAATGCTTCGCCGCGGTGTGCGCTGGTGACGGCCACCAGCACGATCTGCTCCTGCGGCAGCAAGGGGCCAATACGGTGAATCACCAGGGCGTCAATAATCGGCCAGCGTGCCTTGGCTTGCTCGACGATCTGCTCGAGTGCCTGTTCCGTCATGCCGGGATAATGTTCCAGTTCCATTTCGGCCACGCTGGCGCCATCGTTCATGTCGCGCACGGTGCCGACGAAGCTCACCACCGCCCCCACCTTGGGCTGATTGGCCCGCAGTGCCGCTACTTCGACCGCCAGGTCAAAGTCCTGCGCCTGGACGCGCACGGCGCTCACTTGCCGTCCTTGCTGAGGCGACGGAACAGGTGCTCGATGCGGGTGGCCGTGCGCGCATCGGCCAGGGCGGGCATGGCGCATAGCTGCAGCAACTGGGCCTTCGGATTGGCGGCCTGTTTGCCGGATTTGAGGGAGGACTGCAGCACTTCCACCTGCAACTTAAGGCGCTCGCGCGCGAATTCGCTGCCGCTGTCGACACCGGCCACGATTTCCATGCGCAACACTTCACGCAGCAAGGTGTCGCGGTTCTGTTCCAGTTGTTTGGCGTAGGCTGCGCGGTCGCCTTCGAGGGCGCCCAGGGCTGCCTGCCAACGGCCTTTGAGGGCGCGCTCGACGTCGCCAGCCAACGTGGGCAAGGTGTCCCATTTGGCAGACCAGGCGCCGCTGTCGGCAGGCTCCCCGGCACCCGCGCTAGCCGGGGCACTGCCGGCGCCATCCACGATGGCCGACTCGATCGCCTGGCACAGGCGCAGTTTGTCGCGCAAGGCAGTCACCTGGGCCGCGCCGGCCTGGCGCCTGGCCTGGTCAATGGTGCGCTCGAGCGCACCAATGGCTGCCTGGTGGCGTTTTTCCAGCTTGGATTCAGCGGCGCGCGGAACGGCGCCGATAGTGCGCCATTGTGCGGCTACGTCGCGCAGCAGCTTGCCCGCTTCAGCCGGGTTGGCGCTTGCCCCCTGCTCCAGCGTGGCGCACAGCGCTTCTTTGGCAGTGAGGTGGGCCTGGCGCTCGGCGTCGGCAGCGTGGGCATTCTCTTTGCGCTGGGCGAAAATGGCGTCGCAGGCAGCACGGAAGCGCTGCCACAGGGCTTGCTCCGCCTTACGCTCCAGCGGTAAGGCCCGCGCCAGTTCCTGCCAGCGGTCCTGCGCGCGGCGCAAGGCATCCAGGCTGCCGCGGTCGCTGGGCTTGAGCGCGCTGACGTCGGCGATAAGTTGTTCCCGCCGTGCGCTTTCTTCTTTGCGGCGTGCTGCCAGCGGCGTTTGCAGCGCCGTCATGGCGGCGGCAAACTGGCTGTCGAGCTTCTTCTTTTCCTTGCGGTCGATGGCACCAAGGTGGCCCCAGGCCTGCTTCAGGCGCTGCACGGCTGCCGCCATGGCTTTAAAGTCCGGCGTCGCATCAGGCGCGGGCGCTGCGGCGATGGCGTCAGCCACCAGGGCGCGCGCCTTGACTGAATTGGCCTGGCGTTCGTCGGCCAGGTGCTTGAAGTGGGCTGCCGCCGGCGCATACGCAGCCGTGCAGGCCTTGTCGAACTTCTCCCACAGGCCCTTGGGCGCCGCGCCGGACACGCCGTCGAGGCCCTTCCAGCGCTCGCGCATGCTGCCCACTTTTTTGGCCAGCTCGCTCATGGCCAGCTTTTGTTCAGGAAGCTGTTCAACCGCCTTGATCAGTTCTTCGCGCGAGACATTGGCGCCCCAGCGCGCCCAATCGGACAGGCGCTTCAATTCGGCACGGGCATGGGCCAGCCGGTCGGCCATGGCTGGCGTCAGGCGCGCTGCTTTGTTTTCTTTGAGTGCTTTGTCGTGGTCTGCAGCGATGTGCAGCGCGCCTTCTTGCAGCGCAGCCTCCATCGCTTCGATGCCTGCCATGAAAGCAGGATCGACGGCCACGGCTGGCTTTTTGCGCGCTGCCTTGTTCTCCTGTGCGCCCGCGGCTTTGGCCGGACTGCTTGGCGCCGCAGTCGCCCCATTGGCACGCTGGGCGTTACCGGCTTGGGACAGCTGGGCCGTGTTGGCCGCCGCGTCACCAGGCTGCTGTGGCGCGCCGGCCAGCTGGACACTGGCCTGTTGCGGTGACGCTGCCAATGCAGACACGCGGGCGTGTTCAGCGGCGAATTCCGCCAGCAAGTGGCGGGGCAAGGAGGGGTGTTCTTTGTCGGCCTTGGCTGCGGCGTGCTGCTGGGCCATCGCCTCCAGGCGCTGCGCCAGGTCTTCTTTTGCCAGGCCAGCGCCGGCCAGCTGGCGCAGGGCAGCCAGGCTGTCGATGACGCTACGCTGCAACGCCGTCTGGGCGTCGAGGCGGGCATTGATGGCCACGCGCAGGCGGGCGAACTCGCTTGTCAGTTCCGGCGCAGTAATGACGGACCAACTGCGGTCCAGGTCTGCGACATGGTTGGGGGTCAAGTGGGCTTCGTCGAGGATATGGCGGGCCTGGTCCAGGCAAGCCTGGCCGCGCGCCAGCTCGGACTGGTGGTGGCGGATGGCGTCCAGCCTGCCTTGCAGCAGTTTGGCGACGCGGCGGTCAAGATTGCGGATGGCGCCATGCACGCGTTCAAGTTGCTCGCGTGAGTGGATCAGTTCCGCTGCGGCCAGGCGCAATTCGGAAAAGTCAGACTGCAGCACGAACTCGGCGGCGGCGGCCTCGTCGCCATTGAGGTTGCGCAGGCGTTCCAGGTCAGCAGCGCGCTGGGGATTGGCGTTGGCGGGCAAAGGCGCCCCGGCAGCCGGAGCGCCGGCCTCGTCTGCCGGTCGCTTGAACATGGAATCGAACATAGGTGAACCCAAACCCGGATGGGGTCAATTTGCTAAACCACCATCATAGCAAGAAGTCCGCCTACCATGCGCCCCGATAGGGCCCTACGCCCCGGCAATCAGGCTGCACCGGCCGGAAAAAGCTCAGCTTGTGCCGCGGCAGCAACGGCCGCTGGCGATCCGGGCGGCTTGGCCGCCTTGGCTTCTTGCTTGTGAGCATCGCTAGCCAGCATGCGGTTGGCGATCGAAAACCAGGCTTCCCCGGAAATCAGGCTGCGCGCCAGCGGGAACAGCGTGGTTTCTTCCAGCTCAAGCCGGCGCAGCATGGTGCTGCAAAAGCTGTCAATCGTCTGGCAAAACTGCAGCACCTTGGCCTCCGAATCGACCCGGTGGGCGAGGCGCCACTGGTCGACGGTGGACAGCAGGTCGGCGCCGGCGCGGCTGAGCCCTTCGAGTTCGGCAAAGACATGGATGGGGGCCTGGGCCACATGGCGCAGTGCCGGGACCAGGAAAGTGTCGATCTTGCGCCAATGGCAGGCGTCGTAGAGGCGCTGCAAGGCGCTCCAGGCAAATTCAACCTGGCCAGGAGTCAACGCGCTTTGATACTGGAAGTTGACCTTCAAATACTGTTGGAACGATTGCAGGCTCACCCTGACGCTGGCCTGTTCAATGGACAGCGCGACGAGTGTATAAGTCGCCGTTAACATGAAGTCTCCTCTTGCGGATGCTGGACCTGCTCCGGCAAAGCGGGCGGCCTCGATTTGTCTTGCCCGGCGCTGTGCACCGGAGAGACTAGTGTAAAGATTGGAGACAGTCAGTACTTGATATTGCGCAAGTGCAGCAATGCATCACCAACGAGAAGCGTGGTCCTCGGTCACGCCGACCAGTTTGTCGACCTGCCGCGCCGGCGCACCAGGGAACGCGCGCACCGTGCCGGAAAAGGTACCGATCGGCTGCACATAGCGGCTGGCGGCGATGAGCAGGTTCTTGTCTTCGCGGCGTGCGCCTTCGGGTTCAAAGTGCAGGTCCAGTAAGCCGTCATCCGTACGGACGTGCCAAGGTGACAGGGGATGGACGGGGTCGACAGTGAATTGTGCGGCACCAAGTGCAACCAGCTCGCCATCGAGCCAAAGTGCGTTTTCGTTGGCGCCAAAATAGCCAGCCTGCAGGTTGAAGCCGATATCGCGGCCATGCGCAGACGCCCAGCGCCACGCCGTGTTGCGCGCCAGCAGGCCGTTGGAATAATCGACACTGGCAATACCGCCGTCGAGCAAAATGCGCTGCGCACCGAGATGCAGCTCGCCCGTCAATGCCATCGCCCCCGACTTTTGGGTCGCATGGACGGCACCGCCATCTGGTGCGCCAACGGCCAACAACCAGGGCGTGCTGGCACAGAAGGCCGCGTCAATGGCGAAATCGTTGGAGCGCAGGTGCAAACGGCCGTCACGCGTGATGACGATACGCTTACCGAGGAAGGCAAAACGGCTGCCTTCGCCCACACGGTTGGCCAGCCTTGCCGTCAGGCCGGGCAAGCCGTCCTGGGACATCGAAGCGACCACCTGGCGTTGGCGCCGGTCAAACACATAGGCAAAGGCGGTGTTGGTCCAGCCCAGGTCGACGATGGCCGCAGCGCAGAAATAGTCGCCCGCCGACAGCGCGATATAGTGCCAGCGCTTGTGGTGGAAATGGCGCCACCAGCGGCTGCGCTGGAATGGCCCGGCCAGCTTGGCCCAATCAAAAGACGCAGCCAGGCCGGTGAAGCGCCCAAGTGCGGGCAAACCGTCGGCACCGACGATGTGCTGCGGCGCCGGTGGGAGCAGGGGCAGGCGCTTGCTGTCGTCCGTTGTCATGCTTCGGCGATGTCGTTCAAGGCGTCGACCAAGGGGTCGCAGAAGGCTTCCGGCGCCGTGTGGGCGACGTGAATCTCATCGCAGCCATGCCAGCGCGCGCAGCGCCATAATGCCGCTGCGATATCCGCCGTCAGCGCAGCCGACAGTTTTACCGATGGTTCGAGCACCAGGGACTTGAGTTCGAAGATGCCGCTGCGCCGGTGCGCCTTGGCATCCACCCGCCCCACCAGCACGCCGCGCCGCAAGATGGGCAGGCAGAAGTAGCCGTACTGGCGCTTGTGTTCCGGCGTATAGCATTCAAGCCGGTAGTCGAAGTCAAACAGGTCCGATGCACGGCGCCGGTCCCAGACAATCGGATCGAAAGGCGACAGGATGGATGTGGCACTCGGCTTGAGTTTTCCGGCAGCAGCCTGCGCTGCCAGGTCCCCGTGCTCCGGGTGGATATAGACGGCATCCTTCCAGCCTTCTACTCGGGCGCGCAGCAAGGCGCCCTCCTCCACCAGCACTTCCAGGTCCACGTGCGGGCGTTTGGTGCGGTAGTAGTCGTGTACCCAAGCCGCCTTGGCCAGGCCCATGGCCTTGATGGCCTTGAGCGCCAGCGTGCGGCGGGTCTCATCGATGTGGGGGAGCTGGCTGTCGTCCCAGCTTGGGTGGACCCGCTCGGCCAGGTCGTACACGCGCTGGAAGTTGTGGCGCCGCGCGATCATCAGCACCCCTGCCGTAAACAGGACTTCGAGCGAGCGCTTTTGCGGCTTCCATTCCCACCACCCGCCGCCCTTGCCGTCCTTGCGCTCAAAATCGCTCGATCGCACCGGGCCATTGGCACGGATATGGTCCAGCACATGCTTGACCTCGGCGCGCCGTTCGCGCATCCAGGTGGTCGAATACTTCCAGCCCATGGCAGCCGGGTCCAGCATACGATGGCGCAGCAAGCCATAGTCGGCAATGGGGACGAAGCAGGCTTCATGGGCCCAGTATTCAAACAGGCGCCCTTCGGCCAGGTGCTGGTCCAGCCAGGCGGGCTCGTAGTCGCCCAACCGGCTCCATAGCACCAGGTAGGGGCTGCGGGCGACGACGCTGATGGTGTCAATCTGGAGTACACCCATGCGCTCGATAGCGGCCATCACATCGTCCTTGCCAGCCTTGCGCCGGGGCGTGCACAGCATGCCCTGGGCAGCCAGGTGCAGGGCCCGGGCTTGCGCTACGGAAAGAGTCAGGTCGACCATGGGTGTGCTTTCAGGAAAGATGCTTATTCTAGTAAGAAAAGCGACAGCGCGGTGCGGTAAAAGTTCCCCACTGAAATATTGTGTGATTTTTTCACCATAGCAGCGCCGCTGGGCCTGTTTTGCGCGCAAAATACCCCTTAGCAAGTTTGTGATATTGATCCGATCGACGCCCACTTCGGCCAACACCTTGACCACTACCGCGCGATTCAAACTTGGATTCCTGGGCCGCTTGCAGCGGCGACTGCTGCTGCCCTTGTTCGGGCTCGCCCTGTTGTCGGCAATCTGGAGCGCCGTGCTGTACCAGATCGGCGTGGAACGCGCGCTGGCCCACCAGGGCGTGGTGGCACACAGCCAGTCGCTGGCGCGCACCCTGGCCGACCATGTCAGCCACATCCTGCGCCAGACCGACCACGCGACCCAGTTGTTCAAGCTCAAATACGAAGAAACCAATGGCGCCCTGCGCCTGCCCGAATTCGTCCGCCACAACGGCCTGATGGAGAGCGTGCTGCCGGCCCGGCTGGACCTGCCGGTGGCCCTGGTCAATGGCAGCGGCCAGGTCATCGACGTGGCACATGGCCTGTTCCCGGACTCGGTCGCTGGCGAGCCGTATTTTGAAGCCCTGCGCGAGAGCACCGCAGATGCCCCCATGTTCAGCACGCCGCTGGTGGAACCGCGTACCAAGAAGTGGCTGATCCAAGTGGCCCGCCGCCTCAATGACAAGAATGGCGACTTCGCCGGCGTCATCCTGATCCACCTCGATCCGGCTTTTTTTGTCGACGACTACGACCGCCTGAATGTCAGCGATGAAGGCGCCCTGGTGCTGATGAGCCGCGACGGCGGCTACTCGGTTGGCCGCACTGGCGAGCGCCTGTTCATCAGTGACAGCGTGGACTTCGTGCCAGCCAACGGACCGCAGGCCAGCCCGGACGAAGTGGTACCTGGCAGGCCGCTGGACCAGCTGGCCCGCGTCTACAGCTTCCAGGACATGCCGCGCTATGCGCTCACTGCCATTGTCGGCATTCCCCTGCACGGCGCGATGGCGCAATTTGAGCGGCACCGCCAGCTCTACCTCGGCATTTGCATCGTCGCCTCGATCCTGATCCTGGCCGTACTGGCGCTGTTGATGGAGCAGGCCACCCGCCTGCGTGCCAGTATCCGCGCGGCGCAAGACGCCCAGGCGACGCTGCGCGCTGCGGCTGAAGGCAGCCTGGACTCCTTCTTTGTGCTCAAGGCCTGGCCGCCCAATAGCCGCCCGGCGCAAGACTTTGTGGTGGTGGACGCCAATGAGTTGGGGGCGGCCCAATTTGGTTTTGAGCGCGACAAACTGATTGGTGCCAAAGTGGGTGACTTGCTGCCGCAAGTTCGCGCACTGGGCTTCTACGACATCTACCAGCAAGTGATGGACAGCAGCCAACCGCTGGAAGAAGAGCGCGAAATTCGCCCCGGCGACGCCGATTCGTGGTGGGCGCATTACCAGATTGTGCCCATTCCCGGTGGCGTCGCCATCACCTCGCGCAACATCACGGACCGCAAGCTGGTTGATATTGAGATCCGTGAAAACCGCACCTTCCTGCAATCGCTGGTGGAACACCTGCCCTTGCTGATTTACGTAAAAGTGGCGCGCGGCCCCGAATGCGGCAAGCTCATTGTTTGGAACGAGGCGGCCGAATCGCTGACTGGCCTGCATGCCAACGAAGTGATCGGACGCCTTGACCGCGACTGCCTGCCGCCTGGCCTGGCCTTGCTGGCCGACCCAGGCGCCTGCCCCAAGGCCGAGGTGCTGGACTTGCCGGAACAGGTAGTGGAAAGGCCCGATGGCAGCATGAGCTACCTGCACGCCACCTCGGTGCCATTGTTTGACGAAGCAGGCGCCGTCGAATACCTGTTGTGCATTGCCGAAGACGTGACGCGCCGGCGCGACGCCGAACTGGCGCTGCGCGAGAGCGAGTCGCGCCTGCGCACCATTGCCGATACGGTGCCCGCCATGGTGGCTTACATCGACGCCGACCTGGTGTATCGCTTCCATAACATCGCCTACGAACGCGAGTTTGGGCGCGAAGGCACCGAAGTACAGGGCCGCCCGGTGCGCGATATCGTCGGCGAGGGTCGCTATGCAGTGCTTGAGCCCTACCTGATGCGGGCGCTGGCCGGCGAAACGGTCACGTTTGAAGAAGTCGATTACCCGCATGGCATCGAGCGCAACCTGCAAGTGATGTACATCCCGCAGCACGGCGAAGGCGAGAGCGTCATTGGCTTGCATGTGATCCGGCAGGACGTGACGACCCAGCAGATTGAGAAGAAGCGCCTGGTCAAGCTGGCCCAGGTCGACGCGCTGACGGGGCTGACCAACCGCGCCGGCTTCACCATCAAGTTGACCGAGGCAATGGCAGCCTGCAAGGAGCACCGCAACCTGATGGCAGTGATGTATATGGACATCGACCATTTCAAGCCGGTCAACGACACCTATGGCCACAACATCGGCGACGCCCTGCTGAAGGCCTTTTCGGGCCGCCTGACCCATGCCCTGCGCGCTTCCGACACGGTCGCCCGACTGGGCGGCGACGAGTTCACCATCATTATGGAAAAACTGAGCAAGACCGAGGATGCCTCTTCGATCGCCAGCAAGATCGTCGCTGTCATGCGCACGCCCTTCCACCTGGACGGGCTGACCGTGTCGGTCTCCACCAGTATCGGCCTGGCCTTCTACCGGGGTGGCGACCAGACGCCGGAAGGCCTGCTCAATGAAGCCGACGTGCAGCTGTACGCGGCCAAGCAGGCCGGCCGCAGCACCTACCGCACCGCCGCCTGAGCGGGGCTGATAAAATACCGCCTTCCCTTTTTTCAGCCTACTTCATCATGAACAAACCTGCCCGCGTCCTGAACTTCAAGTGCGAACACTGCGGCAAGATGGTCAAGGTCTTCCTGCAAAAGGTATCGGCCTGCTCCCATATCCAGCCTTACCAGGGCCTGTGCAGCTGCGGCCAGCTCAAACGCCATGCGACTGGCAATGCCGATGCCGTCAAGTCCTTCCTCGAGTCGAAGGATGGCAACTGGACCCACCATCATCACCACTGATCAACTAGCCTGAATCTACTTTCGGTGGCTTTTTTGTAGCAACCGATTCAAGCTTTGCGCAGACCTGCCGTTAATGTCTTATATACAACACATTGACGCCATGACTGCCCTTGCCGCCCTCCCCGCCAGCGCCCCCCGCCTGGCCGAACCGCCATCACCGCCGCCTACCGCGCCGGCCAGTGGCCCGGCGCCCCAGCTGGGTGGAGGACGCGCGCCCATTGCCCTGTCGGACCTGGGGATTAAGCTGTCGCAGCAGGCAGCCAAGCGCAGTGAGCTGGTTGGCCAGCGGACAGTCGACCTGGCGCAGGACTTCCTGAGTAACTTCACCAGCCGCTATATTGGCGAAGGCGCCACTGTGTCCTTTGATTCTGCCGGCATCGACACTTCGTCGAGCCTGCAGGCAAGCGGCAGCCACACGGAAGGGCCCGATGGGACGGTCGATGCGGCCGGTTTCAGCCTCAAGGACAGTGCCCATTTCATCGGCAAAGGCAAAATCACCACGGCCGATGGCCAGACCTTTGAATTCGAGATTGAGGTGCAGTACGAGCTGTCGATCGAGGCAAGCAGCAGCCGCAGCAACGGCGCGGCGGCACCAAATGCATCCCCAGCCCAGGATGTGCCGGCGGGGCCAAGCGCATTGGCAGGCCTCCCTTCTACTGGGGACGCAAGTGGCCAACCTGGCGTTGCGGACGCCAAAGGAAACGGAAAGCCCGTGCGTGAACTGCCGCCGCTTGATTTCAAAGGCGACCTGGAAGACTTGTTCAAGCTGCTTGGCCGTGAGCTGCGTGCCGATATCAAGCCGCAGAACGTCGCTGGTGGCGAAGGTGAAGGCGGCAACCTGACCCTGCGCCTGATCAAATTGATCTCGCCCCAGACTGAAAAGGCGGGGCCAGCCAATGACATCACGCCGGCACAGCAAGCCCTCAATAAAGCGGCCACCGACAGCTACGCCACGTCCGCCAGCACCGCCCAGCCTGAGTCCCAACCGGCAAGCACCTGAGCCCCTGCCGCCTTCCCAGCACGTATAATGGGGCCCCGCGCGCTGCGCCGCCATGTGCCCCCCACCATGTCCTTAGCTCACCCTGTCACTGAAAGTCGCATCGTCTGGAAAGAAGGCGAGGCTGAGCATTCCGCGCGCTGGCGTTCGGAAAGCGGCATGGCAGTGCCCAAGCGCGTTGTCGTGGCTGACGACAGCATGCCGGCCGACGTCGCCTACAAGCTCGCTTGCGAAGGCAGCGCCCTGCTGTGGCGTGGCGACTTCCAGAATGCGCGCCAGCTACTGCAGGCACTGGCCCGGCGCGCAGACCACAAGGGCAGCAAGGCGAAGAAAACCAAATCTGCCAAGGGCAAATCTGCGGAGGGCGCACAAGGCAAACCGCCTCCCACCATCACCGAAGCCTTTCATTTGCACCGCCAGGCCCAGTCCCAGCGCGCCCGCGTGCTGGCCATGCTGCTGATTCCATTTGAAGACGGCTACACAGTCCCATTGCGCCGCGCGCCAAATGTGCAGCTGGCCTGCAATGAGGCTTATGGCCGCTATGAAGAGCCCTTTGTCACTTCCTTGCGCGAGCTGCTTGGCCTGATTGGCGGCCACGAATGGCGCAAAGCTGGCGTGGAGATCCCCGCACTGGGCGGCCGCATCCATCCGCACTACGGTGTGTTCTCGCCGATTCGCGGTGAATATATTGAGCTGGTGGCCAAGGCCCCGCTGCCAACCGGGGCGACACTGGCATTTGATATCGGTACCGGTACGGGGGTACTGGCCGCCTTGTTGGCAAAGCGCGGCCTGGCGCGCGTGGTGGCGACCGACCTGGACGCGCGCGCCCTGCGCTGCGCCCGCGACAACCTGGAGCAATTGGGCGTGGCGGACCAGGTTGAGCTGGCAGAGGCGGACTTGTTCCCGCCGGGCCAGGCCCAACTGGTGGTCTGCAACCCTCCCTGGCTGCCAGGGCGCCCTAGTTCGTCGATCGAACACGCGATTTATGATCCGGACAACCGCATGCTCAAGGGCTTCCTTGGCGGCCTAGCGGCTCACCTGGCGCCGGGCGGCGAAGGCTGGCTGATCCTGTCGGACCTGGCCGAGCATCTGGGCCTGCGCCCGCGCCAACAGTTGATGGAACTGATTGAGGCGGGCGGCCTTCGCGTGGTTGACCGGCTCGACATCCGTCCTACTCACGCCAAAGCCAGTGATCCCGCCGATCCTCTGCATGTGGCCCGCAAAGCAGAAGTGACCTCCCTGTGGCGGCTTGCTGCGCCCAGTAGCTGACGCTAGCAGATAAGAACTCGGCCCATGCCACGCGGCGGCGGCGCCACGAAGCCTGCCCCAGGCACGAGGTTTCCATTGGTCCTATCCAAAGCGCCGTTCTTGCCAATTTGCCCACGGCAGCAGCCAATTCCAGCATGCCCCGAATGTTCCTTGTGCGATGCGCCATTCATCTGTATAATTCTGCCCGCGGGGTGGAGCAGTCTGGCAGCTCGTCGGGCTCATAACCCGAAGGTCACAGGTTCAAATCCTGTCCCCGCAACCAATACCTGCCCATCAAGCCCGACTACTGTAGCCGGGCTTTTTGTTTTTTGGCCGTACGCGCTCAAATCCGCGTAGACTCGACCCACCAGCAACAAAGCCCGCCTGCTATGAATCCAAACGCCTTTGCCACCCTGCCCCTCTCTAGCGCCATGCTGGCCAACTTGGACACGCTGGGCTTCAAAGAGATGACTGCCATCCAGGCCCAGAGCCTGCCGCCCGTGCTGGAAGGGCGCGACCTGATCGCGCAGGCCAAGACGGGCAGCGGCAAGACGGCAGCTTTCGGGCTTGGGATCCTGCATAAACTGAACCCGGCCTGGTTTGCCATCCAGGGCCTGGTGCTGTGCCCCACCCGCGAGCTGGCCGACCAGGTGGCGAATGAACTGCGCCGCCTGGCCCGTGCCAGTGCCAATATTAAGATCCTGACCTTGACGGGCGGCGTAGCCATGCGTCCGCAGATCGCTTCGCTTGAACATGGTGCCCATATTGTCGTGGGTACGCCAGGCCGCATCCGCGACCACCTGGGCCGCGGCACGATTAACCTAGACAAGGTCCAGACCCTGGTGCTGGACGAGGCTGACCGCATGACGGACATGGGCTTTTTCGAAGAGATTGCCGGTATCGTCAGCGCCTGCCCGAGCCGTCGCCAGACCTTGCTGTTCTCGGCCACCTACCCCGACGATATCCGCCGCGCCACCGCCGACTTCCTGATTGACCCGGTTGAAATCAAGGTCGAGTCCCAGCACACCAGCAGCCAGATCGAACAACGCTTCTACGAAGTGGGCTTCGACGAACGCGACGCCGCCTGCGGCCGCCTGCTCAAGCACTTCAAGCCAGTATCGGCACTGGCCTTTTGCAATACCAAAGTACATTGCCGCGAACTGGCGGCCGAACTGCGCGCCCAGGGCTTTACGGCGCTGGCCCTGTATGGCGAACTGGAACAGCGCGAACGCGATGAGATCCTCGTCCTGTTTGCCAACCGCAGCTGCTCCGTGCTGGTCGCGACCGACGTGGCTGCGCGCGGCCTGGACATCGCCAGCCTGGATGCCGTCATCAATGTGGACGTCTCCAAGGACACGGAGGTGCATATCCACCGCGTGGGCCGCACGGGCCGTGCTGGCGAATCGGGCCTGGCCCTGTCCCTGTGCGCCCCCAATGAGAAAAAATGGGTGCGCCTGATCGAGGAATACCAGAACGCCCCGGTCAGCTGGTACCCGCTGGACGAACTGGAAGATGGCGACCACGAAGCGGCCCCCGCCCCCATGGTCACCTTGTGCATCCAGGGCGGCAAAAAGGACAAGCTGCGTCCTGGCGACATGCTGGGCGCCTTGACGGGCGACGCTGGCCTGGCCAAGGAACAAGTTGGCAAGATCAATGTGTTCGAATTCCAGACCTATGTGGCGCTGGACCGCCGCGTCGCCGAGGACGCGTTTAAGCGCCTCAATGCAGGCAACAAACTGGGCCCGGACTTTGGCAATATCAAAGGGCGCAGCTTCAAGATGCGTTTCATCGAGGCTTGAGCTACGCCTTGCCGCTAAGGCTGATGTCTGATGTGTGGCATAAACTCAACAAGAATTAACATGTTGCCAAGGGAGCGGCAAAAACCCTTACAATCTTCAGACGACCCGCCTACCCGCCTGAAGACAGCTCCCCTATGTCCGATAACCGCCTGTTCAACCACCTGATCAACGACACGGCCTTCAAGAAGTGTAACTACCAGAGCCTTGCCCGCCTGTTGCCGCAGATTGTAGAACGCCGTTACGCCAATGGCGAACGTATCTATAGCGAAGGTGCACCGGCCGACTACTTCTGCCTGTTGATGGAAGGTGAAATCGACCTCGTCGCCCCCAGTGGACGCCACTCGCCCCTGATGCACCCGCGCTTTGGCGAAGAAGCTGCCTCCGATTCCGACCATTACCTGACTGACGCCTACGCCGTCGGTGAAGTCCATGTGCTGGCCATTCCACGTTCGGCGATGGCGATGATGGTGGCGGCCAATCCAGGCTTGACCACCGACTTGATGTTCTCGCTGGCCAGCCACCTGGCCGGTGAAAGCCTGGAGCGCGTAATCGCCCCCCGCCCACCAGCCAAGAAGCCCGCACTGAAGATCATTCCCTGGGCCCTGTGCGTGATTGCGCCGCTGCTCACGCTTTGGCTGGGTAATTACTACGGTTTGGCCCTGAACGTCACGATTTTCACTGCCATCTTCAGCGCCACCGCCATCATGTGGGCCTGCAGCATGGTCGACGACTACATCCCCGGCCTGTTTGCGCTACTGGGCATACTGGCCACGGGCCTGGTGCCGGTGCCCGTGATCCTGTCCGGCTTTGCGTCTGACAGCTTCCTGATGGCCTTGAGTACCCTGGCCCTGAGTACCGTGGTGGTGACATCCGGACTGTCTTACCGCTTCATGCTCAAGCTGCTGCTCAAGTTGCCCAATACCCAGTTCTGGCAGTTCTTCGGCCTGTTCATCTCTGGTGCCTTGATCACGCCGATCATCCCGACTGCCAACGGCCGGATCGCGCTCGTTGCGCCCTTCTATGCCGACATGCTGAGTAGCCTGCAGTTCAAACCGCGCGGCAAAGCGGCGACACGGCTGGCATTGGCCTGCTTCTCCGGCATCAGCGTGCTGTCGGCCATGATCATCACCTCCAAGTCCGTCAACTTCGTCGTGTTTGGCCTGCTGACGCCGCAAGGCCAGGACTACTTCAATTTCATGAATTGGTTGCTGGCTTCGGGTGTCGTGATGGTCATCGTGCTGGCCATGACCTTTGCTGCTGCGGCGATCTGCTTCCGCAATGAAGAAGTGGCGCAGCTGTCCAAGGAGCGCGTGGCCGAACAGCTCAAGTTGATGGGCACCGTCAAGCTGCGCGAATGGGCTGCCATGGCCGGCATCGGCTTCCTGATGTTCGGAATCGTGTCGTCGTCGATCCACAAAATGACGCCGCCGTGGCTGGGCTTTGCCGTGCTGTTCTCGCTGCTGTTGTGCGGCACCTTGCGCAAACAGGAATTTAAGGAAAACGTCGACTGGACCTTCCTGCTCTACCTGTCTGGCATTACCGGCATTGTCGCCACCTTTAATCACCTGGGCATTGACCACATGCTGGGCAAGATCATGCCCGGGATCGGCGCGCTCATGCACGACAATATGCCGCTATTCATCGCCGTGCTGTTTGGCTTGATCAATGTGATCCGCATCGTGGTGCCCACCAATGCCACCGTGGTGATCCTGGCTGCCATCTTCATGCCGCTGGCTGACATCAACGGTATCAACTCCTGGGTGGTCGGCTTCTTGATCCTGCTGTTCTCCGACTGCTGGTTCCTGCCATTCCAGAACACCTTCTACATCCAGCTAATGGACTTGAACCGGGAAAAAGACCTGTATGACGAGCGCAGCTTCCTGACCGTGAATGCCTGGCTCAATATCGGCCGCCTGGTCGCCGTCTATGCCACCCTGCCTTACTGGAAAGCGCTTGGCCTGCTATGACCAAACACAATCTGCAAAACCTCCTTATCGCGATCTTCCTGGCGGGCGCCCTGTGCCTGCTAGTGTGGTTCAATGTCAGCAAGCCCAGTATCCTGATCTTGCAAAGCTATGACAGCAAATATGCCTGGTCGCGCGATATTGATGTGGGCATCAACCGTGTACTCAACAGCCCTTATCGGTACCGGACCCGCTGGTTCTATATGGACACCAAGCGCCATCCCGACAATGCCTATAAAGAGAGCGTTGGCGTGGCAGCGCGCCGCATGATCAATGAGATGCAACCGGACGTCATCATCGCCATGGACGACGACGCGCAGGAATACGTTGCCAAACACTTCGTCAATGACCCCAAGATCAACATCGTATTTGGCGGCGTGAACCGCGAGGCCGAGGACTATGGCTACGACAAGGCCAACAACGTCACCGGCATTCTCGAGCGCGTACCGACCAAGGCTATCCATGAGACCCTGCAGATCGCGACCAACTTCAAGAAGCTGGAACGCCCCGTGCACCTGTCCTTTATTGCCGATGCGTCTGAAACCACCCAAGCCGACCTGCAACAGGTGAAAGCCTATGACTGGGCGCCGGCCCAGTTTACTGCCGAAGCGACGGTATCGACTTTCCCGCAGTGGCAGGCCGAGATCAAGCGACTGGGCCAGCAGAGCGACATTATCCTGCTGTCGAACTACCGCAAGGTGCGCCGTTCCGACACCGACAAATCCCTGGTGCCGCCAAGGGAAATCGTTGAGTGGACGGAAGCCAATTCGACCGTGCCGGTGGTGTCGAACAACGGCTTCTATACGGAAGAAGGCGGCATGCTCGCGATCGGCGCTTCGCCGTTTGAACAGGGTGAGGTATCGGCCCGCATGGCGCTGGCCATTATCCTCAAGGGCAAGAAGGCCAAGGACATCAAGATTGAACGGACCAGCCATTTTATCGTCACGATGAATGGCTCAAAGATGAAGGCACGCCATTTCGAGCTGCCGATGGTCTATGAAGCTGCTGCCCGCACGGGCGACAAATACATCCCTTAAGGCCCGGGGTTTGGACCCGCCGTTCCATTTGGCGCGGCGACCGGCGCAGCGTTGGCGGCATTAGGATCGGCCGCTGGCGCCATGGCCGGTGCGGGCGTAGGCTCAGCGCTCTTGCTCATCCGCTCCATCATCATCCGCTTTTGCTCTGCAGCGGCAGCACCGCGTGCGACCGGGTCACGCGAAGCGATGCGGCGTGCGCCAACCCGCTTCTCATTCGGCACATACACCTTGGGTCCGGCAGGCGCTGGGCCCTGGGGCTGCTGCATGCCCGGTTGCTGGCCGCCGGATCCGCCGTTGAAAATATTGATGTTCGTCGTCGACGATGGCGCTTGTTGTTGCTTGCCACGGCCTGACCAGTTCAGCAGCCACTGCCCCATGCGGCCGGCAGCGTTCTTCACGCCTTGCTTCATGCGGCCAAAGAATCCCAGCTTTTCCTGTTTTGGTGCTGGCGCGGGTGCAGGTGCGTTCCCGTATTGCATCGAGTAAGCAAGATGGGGCGGGTATGGCATTTGCGGCGCCATCCCAGCTTGCGCGCCCTGCGGCCCGGCCGGCGCCCGTGCAGGCGCCGCTGCGGGCTCTTCATCGCCCCAGGTGCGGACAATGGCAAACTGGCGCACGCCATCAGCCGCATTGTCCTTAGCCGCCAACTGGGCCGGATCAGCCTTTTGCTGGACGGGCGCCACCTCTTCTTCGGGCTCAGTTGGATTCTGGATCGGGTGCTGCACCGGATGCTGCACGGGTGCCTGCGGCGGCGCTTCAGTGCCGACCTGTTCCTCGGCCCCTGCATTGGCGACCGGCGCTGCTTCCGCATTGGGGGCGTCACCAAGGACCTGCGCTGGCATGGCTGCGGCGTCCGCGTTGGGGTCCTGCTGGCCATTCGGATCCTGCACGGCCTCCGGTGCCGGCGCCGGTGCTGGCGTGCCAGGCACTTCCCCTTGTTCCACCATGGCCTGCTCCGCAGCGACCTGCTCTGGCGCAGTCTGCTCCGCTGGCACCTGCGGGTGCTGGACGGGATGCTGTGCCTGCTCCGGTTCGTCCGGCACTTCAACCCCGTCAATCACCGCGCGCTGCACCGGCTCCATTTTGCCCTGCAGGGACTCGTCGTCCTCCTCCAGTTGGGCCGTGCCATGGTGGATCACATTCATCTGGCGGCGCTGGGCCACCACCTTGGGCGCTGCTTGCGCCATCTGGGCGAGCTTGAGCTGGGCTGCAGACGAAGGCCGGTTGTCGACGAAGGGTGCTGCGGCACCCCCGGTCGACACCTTGAGCTGCCCGGCCTGTGCCGGGCGCTCGGGCGCCTTATCTTGTATGGATTCCTGCATCCTGCAGCTCCCAGCCTGCTGACTTCAATCGACCCGATCATACGCCGGGTCCCCCAACCCCACAACCGCTATGGCCGCTCGTCCCGCATCTTGAACTGGCGGCGGTAGTAAATCACGATAGCAATGATCACCAGGACCAGCATCACGGAAATCAGGTTCCCCTGCGCCATATGCTGCAAATACGGGTCAAAGCGAATCAACAGGCCAGTGTCGATTGCGGCAAAGGCCAGCACGCCCAAGAAGAAGTAACGGAAGCGTTCAAACTTAGGACGCCAATGGCAGAACTGGTAGTACAAGGCTGCCGATATCGCCAGGAACAGCAGGCACAGGCCAACCAGGAAACGCAGCACCCAGCGGTTCTCGCAAATGAAATTGGTGAAGGCGAAGGGCGAATAGCCAGCCTTGGTCTCCATGAAATCTTCCAGGCAGCGCTCCACGGAACGGCTGATATCGCAGCTGCGCACCCCCGTACCGCGCGCCACGGAGGCGGCCGACTCTTTGCCAACCTTATTGACGGTGACTGGCCAGAAGCCGATGCCGCCAAAGTTATCGCCAAAGTAGATCATGTCGTCTTCCAGTTGGGCCCAGTCCTTCTTGCCAAACTCAATAACCGGCACGATCTGGCGCAGGATCCGGACCCGATTCTCACCGTGATAGGCACTCTCAATATCGGCGCGCAGCTGCTTTTTGCTCGCGCTGGTCGGTTCCTCAATGAACACCAGCAGCTTGGGCGGCACGGCTGCCGTCGCGGGTGTGCCGGGCAGGTGGAAGGTGATATGGCGCTTGGGCGACTTGTCGAGGATGCTCAACAGGCTTTCATACGAATGGATGCCGCCGCCCTTGCCCATTTCGCTGCGCCGGAAGGCAATCGTCAGTTCCTGCCCATTGGCGAACAGGCGTGCATGCAGCTTTTCGACAAAGGCCGAATACAGGGCGACGGAGCCTTCGTCGCGCGGGAAACCGTCAAAATACAGGGTCACGCCGTCGCCGCGCGTGGGCACGTCGGCCAGGCCAAACGACAATAGCGGATCCAGCGAGGAACGCCAGTTGTTCATTTTGGTGTTAACGAAGCTGACGATATTGTTCGACAGGGTCTCCAGTATTTGCCGCTTCTTCAGGTCAGTCGCGTTGGACCAGTTGTCCCAGTCCGTCTTGTGAACCACCCAGTCGATGCGAGTGCGGTGACGCCGCGCCACTTCAATGAAGGCCAGTTGGGCACTGTCATTGTTGGACAAGATCTCGCTCATGGCGCGGCCATCATTGGCCATGCGAAGGGTTCCTTGTTCGTCAAACGTCATGCCATAGTAGCCAATGCGCGAGGTCAGCCTGAAATTGATTTGCTGATTGCTGCCGGCCAGCCAGAATGGATAGAAGCTGTAGACCTGGCCTTCAAACTGGTCAGCCATGCAACCACAGCCCTGGCCCGTCCAGCCAATGGTCTTGCCTGCATTGAAGCGCGGCTGCTTGCGGGCCTGCTCACCCAACGAAGCTTTGACCTTGTCATACACTTCCGCCAGGGTCGCATTCATCGATTCGACCTCAGCATCTTCGCAGCTGGTGCCATCGTACAAGCGGTCCAGTTTGGCACCCAAGGTGGGATCCAACGACGACTTAAAGACTGCCAGTTCTTCCTTGCTGATTTTTTGTTCAGCGAGGCGTTTGCGCGCCCCAGAACCGCCACTCGGGCAGGCACCGAGGCCGGCGCGCAGCTTGAACAGCACGGCCTTATCGAATAGAGAACGGCGCGGATATTGGACGTCGCTAATATTGGCGACCATTTTCAGCAACACAGGCGAAACTGGTGCATTCTTTGGATCGTCAGACAAGGTCTTGATCGACGCATCCGTCAGCGTGTAGATCTTGACCTGCTCTGCCTCCGCCACCACCGCAGGCATCATCGCATCCCATTTGGCGCCGGCCTTGTCTGCCAGTTCCTTGATCGCTGCCTGCAAATCGGCACGCTCAACGTAGACATCATGGCGCAAGCTTGTCGCCGCTTCCACCAGCTCGCGCGGCAGTTGCATATTGGCGCGCAGGTTCTGGATCGATTTGCCGGTGAGTTGGTAGCCATTGCCTTCGGCGCTGCGTGCGATCGACGGCAAATACGGCGCGGCCTGCTCTGGTGTGAGCTTGATGGCAGCCAGCACGGCGGCATCAAACAGGGCACGGTTGGCGAAGGATTCGTCCTTGATGCCAGCCAGAGCCGGGATCATGCCGGCCTTGGCGCCTAGCGCCTTCAGGTCATCCGCGGTCAGGCCATACCAGAATGCCGAAAGCGGCGCTTGCCCTGCATCCGTGTCGTAACCGGAAATATAGTCGCTGCTACCGTAATAGCGCTTTAACAGGCCGGGCAGGCGCTGTTCGTCAAAGTTGCGGACGATGCGGAAAGCGTCGTACTTCTCGCGCTTGGGCTTGGCATCAATCCAACGCACAAAGCCGACACCGAGCACGTCTGCCTTCCATTGTGGATACTTAACCAGCATCTCAGCAAAATGCAGCATCGTATCAAGGGAGTTCTCCGTCACGATGGAGGTCGAATCGGCGTTGTAATACATCCAGAAGCGCGTAACGAAGGACAAGGTGATCGGGCCAACCACCTCGTCTGATAGCGGTTTCGATGGCAGTGCACGTGCCTTCAGGTAGTCGGGATCGCCGCCGAAGATCTCCAGCAAGGCGGCCTGGATGCTCTTGCGTTTGGCACGGTCATAAGTGCGCATGAGTTCAACAGTCAGCACGGGCGATGCATCCGCTGCTTCACCACCGCCCCCCTCTTCAGCGCTGCCCTTGCTGCCAACGACTTTGCCGCTTGGCTTGTCCGGCAGGGGTTCCCCATTGGTCACGGTTGGAGCGCCACCGGGCTTGGCCTTGAGCGCGCCAAATGGCGCCCCCGGCCGGATCAAGGTGGAATTGACGCCCATCGTCACCACCGCTTCCGCTGCGCGCACAACGGGCGCCACCTGGGCCGGGACGGCGCCAGCAACTGCATTGGCAGTGGGTTTGATGACTGTTGCACCTACAGTATTGGCGGCGCCGACTTCCGCAGCGCGGACCACCGGTGTGGCGGCGGCTGTCGCTCCACCACCGTTCAGCGTGCCGGAATTGACGACCGGTAGGCCAACGGCATTGTTAACGACGGCGCCTGCTGCACGAACAACGGGGGCTCCCGCCGAGGTATTCATGGTTGGCGATGTGGCAGCCGGCGCATCGTTTGATGCGGCAGCTGCTGGTGCTGCTGCGGCGGCAGGCGTAG
>JACXTT010002815.1_pt1 | contig 27265 bp, 25 predicted proteins | sample 9270951 | NCBI WGS metagenome assembly JACXTT01 (sample SAMN15532306, study PRJNA645909) | rock metagenome | isolation source: weathered quartz diorite | place: Puerto Rico | collected 2017-06-21 | reverse complement strand
TCAAACGACTTGGGACGGCGCGAGCGGCCGCGTCTAGAGCAGGAGCTCTTCCAGTTCCTTCAATCGTCGCTCAAACAAGCCAAGCGTGCTCTCGATCGGCGCAGACGTGCTCATGTCTACCCCTGCTTCTTTCAACGTTTCCAGCGGAAACTTGGAGCCGCCTGACTTCAGGAAGCCGAGGTAGCGCTCGACTGCACCCGGCTCCTTTGCCAGCACGCGCTGCGATAGCGTAACCGCTGCTGAGATCCCGGTGGCGTATTTGTAAACGTAAAATGCGCCATAAAAGTGCGGAATGCGTAAACACTCCAAATCGAGTTCCGGATCGAGGACGAAATTTTCGCCAAAGTACGTCGCGAGCAGCTTGTGATATTCGGATTTGAACAGGTCGAGTGTCAGGGCATCGCCACTCTCCTCGATTTGGTGGATCACCTTTTCGAACTCGGCGAACATCGTCTGCCGGAAAAGAGTCCCGCGGATGTCGTCGATCTGCCGATTAATGATGTAAGCGCGCATCTTCGGATCGGGTGTTTCCTCGAGCAGATAGTGCGTGAGCAGCTCTTCGTTAAAAGTCGATGCAACTTCCGCGAGGAAAATTGGATAATCGTAATCTTGGAACTCTTGCGATTTTTGCGAGAACCAAGTATGCATGGAGTGACCGGCCTCGTGCGCGAGCGTGTAAACGTCGGCGAAGACATCCTCCTTATAATTCATCAGAATGTAAGGTGGCGCGCCGTAACTGCTAGACGAGAACGCGCCGCTGCGTTTGCCTTTCGTTTCATAACGATCGCACCAGTGCCCGCGCAAACCTTCCCTTAGAGGTCCGATATACGACTCTCCCAGCGGCTGCAACGCCGCGATCACTTTGTCGACCGCTGCATCGAATGAAATGTGCGTTTCAATCTCAGCAACCAGGGGCACGTAGGTGTCGTAATGATGAAGCTCCTTCAAGCCGAGAACATGGCGTCGCAATTCGAAGTAGCGAAAGAGGGGCTCGAGATGTGCCCGCGCCGAATCAATGAGGCCGTGGTAAACTTCAACCGGGACATTGTCCGGAAACAGCGCCGCTTCGAGCGCTGACGAATATTTTCTCGCCCGTGCCCGAAAGACATCAGCTTTCACCGAATAAGCGAGCGATGTCGCAAGCGTGTACTGATGATCCTGGAACTCGGCATAAAACTGATGAAATACACGTTTCCGCAACTCGGGATCCCGCTTGTTTAGAAACGAACTGAACGAACTTTGCGTGAGTGGTTTTTCACGGCCGGCTTCGTCAGCTAGCCAGCCAAATTTCATGTCCACATCGGTCAGCTGTGAGAAAGTGTCGTCGTATCCATTGAGCGCCACGGCGCCTAGCGCCAGAATGCGTTCCTCTGGTTCAGAGAGCACATGCGATTTGAGCCGGCGAATCTTACGCAGCTTGATCCGCCAACCTGCAAGGGCAGGATCGACCATGAACGTGGCAAACTTTTCGTCGTCGATTGCTTGGATCTCCGGAACCACAAATGCGGCTGTCTCGCCGATTTTGGTCAGCAAATTCTGAATCTGTCCGACGCGTGCGAGATATTCGTTGTTCGCGCTGTCCTCCGCCAGTTGGAGCGAGGCAAAGTGGTAAAGCCGTTCCAGTTTCAGATCGATGGTCTTTTCGAACTCCAAAAAGTCGGCCAGCGACTTTGCCGAGTCGCCAAGCTTTCCACTCCGTTCCTTCAAACGCGGAAACGTCTGTTGCACCCACCCGAAATCCTCTTTCCACTTGTCGATACTGGCAAAGAGATGGGTGAGATCCCATTTGTCGGCTTCCGGCAGGTCAGCGCGGGTTGGGACAGCAGAAGCCATGAGAAAACGTCCAACGCCCAACGCTCAACGTCCAATGTCAAATGCAAAGCAGTTTACTACCTCTTTCATTCGATATTGGGCGTTCGATGTTCGACGTTCGGTGTTTTCTGCTAACTCATCGGAATCCTTCCTCACCCTCCTTGTGCATGCGCGGACCTTTTTGCTCGAGCGGTTCGCACGCTTCCGAGATCGGAATTTGTGGACAACTGTCGACCCACTTCTTTGGATCGGGCGCAGCCCAGCGGACGGCGTTTCGCAAAACGAGCCGGACGCTGGAATTGAAATAGATCGAATACATTTCGTGTCCCGGGGCGAAATAGAAGATTCTACCGTTACCGCGTTTCCACGTACAACCCGACCGGAAAACATCGCCGCCTGCGTACCACGACATGAAAACGATTTCGTCCGGCGCCGGAATGGCAAATGGCTCCCCATACATCTCCGTGTTCTCGATTTCGAAATAGCGATCGATCCCGCAGGCAATTGGGTGCGCTGGGTTGCACACCCAGACGCGCTCTTTTTCGCCCGCCTCACGCCAGGTCAGCGAGCAACTTGTACCCATCAGCCGTTTGAAGATTTTTGAGTAATGCGACGAATGCAGAGCGACGAAACCCATCCCCTCCCAGATCCGTTTGACCACACGATCGACAATTTCTTCCTGAACTTCTCCGTGCGCAGCATGGCCCCACCAAAGGAGCACGTCGGTCTCCTCAAGAGTTTTCTCAGTCAGGCCGTGCTCGGGGTCGTCCAGAGTGCCCGTGCGAACGTGGAATTGATTATCGACCTTGAGCGCGTCGGCGATGCAGCCGTGAATTCCTTTCGGATAGATTTTCGCAACAACTGGATTTTTGCGCTCGTGAACATTTTCGTTCCAAATCAACACACGCAACGCGGAAGCCATCCAGAAAGATCAATCTGGAAACCAGGAAACCAAGAAGAGTTTTGGATTAACTCCTGGTTTCCTGGATTCCAGACTTCCCTCTGTGGCTCAGCGCACGAATAGCCGGATGGCGCGCGATCAGGCGCATAGCTTTTTCCAAAAGTTGTTTGCCCGGCGCGATTTTGTGCCAGGGCGATGCCCCGGAGGGATGCGGCAATGGAATGAGATCAAAATTGTGTCCGGCGCGGCGAACACGAAACTTGCGGCCGATCACTTTATCCAAATGCGTGCATTCGATGAACTGTGCGATCGCTAATCGGCCTACTGCAACGACGAGGCGCGGCTTTAAGATTTCGATCTCTTCGTTCATCCACGGAGAACAATTGCGAATTTCGTCCGGGGCGGGGACGCGATCCGTCCCGCTCGGAGATTTGCCCGGAAAACATCGACAAACCGCCGCAAAATAAATGCTTGATCTAACCGCAATCTCGTTCATCCCGCAAAATTGCTGGAACCAGCGGAAGAGTGTCTGACCCGCTGTATGGGCGAATGGCCTTTGTAGAACCGGCTCGCGCGGGCCGGGTGTCTGCCCGATCAACATTACATCGCTCACTACTGTTCCGCCCGAAACGGGCGTTGATTTCATACGCGCACACCGTCGGCATTTAAGCAGCCGCGCGATATGATGGTCGAGCGCGACCTGTCCGCGGGGCGCGGTAGGGGTTTTCAAACGATCACCGCCGGAAAATCGATAGCAGAATACTGAGCACGATGCTGACAAGGATGCAGGTCACAATCGGAAAATAAAATGCGGAGTGCCCCCGCTCGATTCGAATGTCCCCCGGCAATCGCCCGAGCCCCTTCGGCCCAAACCCACTCCATAGAATCAAGCCGACGATTGCGAGGGTGACACCAACGATGACCATGAATTTTCCGACCTCGCTCATGCAGAGAGAAGGTTGCGCCGATTGGCGAGAGGCACAAGGTTGAACGCGATGGCGGTGCAGTTCAGAGATTATTACGAGACGCTAGGGGTTTCGAAAACGGCGACGGATGAGGAAATCCGGAGTGCTTTTCGCAAGCTGGCCCGCAAATATCATCCAGATGTTGCGAAAGATAAAAAGGCGGCGGAAGAAAAATTTAAACAGATCAACGAAGCCTACGAAGTCTTAAGCGACCCGGAGAAGCGAAAGAAATACGACCAACTTGGCGCAAACTGGAACCAGCCGGGCGGATTCCAACCCCCACCTCAATGGGGCGGGCAGCAGCCGGGCGGTGGATTTTATCAGTGGGGCGGCGAGAACGGTGGAGTTGAATTCGAATTTGGCGGAACGGGTTTCAGCGACTTTTTTGAAGCGTTTTTCGGCGGCGGGCGCGGACGATCAGCTTTTGGCAGATTCGGTGGACGCCAGGCTACCGCAGAGCGTGGGGCCGATGTCGAGGCGGACATCATGGTCACGCTTGAAGAGGCGTTAAATGGATCGACCAGAACCGTCTCGCTCCGCCGGGCCGGCTCCAACAAGGTCGAAACCTATCAGGTCAAAATTCCACGCGGCGTTCACGAAGGCCAGCGCATACGCCTTGCCGGTCAAGGCGAGGCTGGCGCGCGCGGCGGAAAAAGCGGCGATCTGTTTTTGCGAGTTCGATTGGCGAGACATCCCGATTTCACGGTAGAAGGAAGCGATTTGATCCACGAAGTAAGAGTCGCCCCGTGGCAGGCCGTTCTCGGTACGGAATTAAAAGTTCCCACCCTGGAAGGAAGTGTCCGCCTGAAAATCCCCCTGGGCACGCAGGGTAGTCAGCGGTTTCGTTTGCGCGAACGCGGTCTGCCCGGAATTTCCAGCAAACGGGGCGACCTCTACGTGCAGGTCCAAATCGACATTCCGAAAAAATTGACCGACCGCGAATGGGAGATCTGGCGCGAACTGGCAAGATTACACGGTGCTTAGCCATGTCATGTCGAGCGAAAGTCGAGACAGCTCTTGCTATTTGCTTCTTGCGACATAAATCAGCCAAACAATTAGAGATTCCTCGACTCCGCCCGGAATGACAGATACATGAAAATTTCACTTGGCTCTGATCACGCCGGTTTCCACTACAAAGAGAAGGTAAAAGAGTTGCTCGGTTCGCTTGGGCACGAAGTAAAGGATTTCGGAACGTTCAGCGACGAACCGGTCGACTATCCGCTGTTCATTCGGCCTGCGGCAGAAGCAGTCGCGGGCGGTCAATGCGAACGCGGAATTGTCTTCGGCGGGTCGGGGAATGGCGAGGCCATGGCCGCCAATAAAGTGCACCTCGTGCGCTGCGCCCTTTGTTGGAGTGAAGAGACCGCGCGACTTTCGCGCCAGCATAACGATGCCAATGTTCTTTCGATTGGTGAACGCGTGATTCCGGAGGAGCTCGCGATGAAGATCGTGCGTATCTGGTTGGAAACAGCTTTTGAAGGGGGTCGACACCAAAAACGTGTCGATCAGCTGAATACGATGTGAATCGTTCAGGCAAGCCGATCGATTAAGATGGCCACGAAAAAAACGGCACTGACAAAAGCATTGCTCTGAAAAAAGGCGCGATTAATCCCCGCAACATCGAGATCTCGGGCACTGCGATGCTCAAAGAGAAGGGCCGCTGCCACCAGCGGCATGGCGGCAAAATAAACGGGGCCGAGCTTCGCCACTAAGCCAAACCCGATGAGGGCGACGAACATGATCGCGTGAAGCACTTGAGCAAGCCGCAGGCTTTGCTCGATGCAAAGTTTGACCACCAACGAATGGATCTTTGCCCGCCGGTCAAAATCAAGATCCTGCGTTGCATAGATCAAATCAAAACCGGCAACCCAGCAAATGACCCCAAGGGCGAGAACCACCGGGGGGGGATCGACCGTTCCGGTTTGCGCAATCCAGGCACCGACCGGTGCAATGGCGAGGGCGAGGCCGAGGAAAAAATGCGTCGCGGCCGTGAAACGTTTGGTCAGAGAATAAAAAAAGACGAAAGCGAGGGCGAGCGGTGACAACAAAAATGTCACCGAATTAATCGTGGCGGCGGTGATAAGAAAGCCTGCGGAGCTTAGCAGCAGTAAGGCAAGAACAGTTGGTTTTCGAAGGAGCGAATGGCGCGCAGCCGTGCGGGGATTGCGCTGATCGAGCGACCAATCAACCAAGCGATTGAAAAGCATCGCGGCCGTGCGCGCGCAAACCATGCAAATGAGAACAAGGAATGAAATTCTCGGCGAAGGCCGGCCGTTGGCCGAGACGATCAGCGCGCCGGCTGCGAAAGGCAGCGCGAAAATGGTGTGCGAAAACCGGATGAGTCGAAGAAATCGTTCAACTGGTTCGCCCAAAATGCTTCCCATTTCAGTTCGTCGATTCTGAAGATACATCAGCGAATCAATGATCTGAATTTAACAGTTGCCGCAATTGCGCGCTCGCGTGGGAGAGGATAGGAATGCCGTGCGCAAAAAGCGGGCGCTCGGCTTGGCGGGCCAGACCTTCTCACGGGAACGGTGCTAGTCAGGAAACCTTCAACAGGGCGTGGCATTGGGGCTGCTATATTCTCTATAGCTGTCACAAATATGATCACCTTCTCCTATCAGGCTCGCGACGCCTCCGGCCGGATCGTCTCCGGGATCCAGGACGCGCTCAATGAAGATAATGCCGTGACCAGTCTCATGGCGCGGGGGCTAATGGTTCTCTCCCTGCACAAAAAAGCCATTGCCAGCCGTTCGCGCAAGCGGGCCTGGTCGGTCAAAGAGACAGACATCGTGCTCTTTACCCGGCAGCTCGCCACGATGATCGAGGCCGGAATTTCACTCGTCCAGGCGCTCACCGCTCTATACGAGCAATGCGATCCCAAGCGACAGCGTAATCTTCGACACATCATCAGCGATGTAACGTCACGGGTCCAAGGTGGAGAAAGCTTTCACGAATCAATTTCGAAGCACCCACGCGTCTTTAATCGGCTTTTTGTCAGCATGGTCAAAGCGGGTGAAGCCGGCGGTTTGCTAGCCGAGATTCTAGACCGGCTGGCTGGCTTTCTCGAAGCCAGCGCAAGACTACGCAAGAAGATCAAGTCGGCCATGACCTATCCGGTCATCGTCGTCTGCATCGCCTTTGCCATCACTACGTTTCTTATCGTCAAAGTCGTGCCGATCTTTGGTGAGATCTTCCAGGACTTTGGCGCGAAATTGCCCGCCCCGACTCAATTCCTCATCGATGTGAGTAATTTCGTTCGCAGTGAATGGTACCTTCTCATCTTAGGAATCGGCGGAGTCATTTTTGGTACGCGTGCTTTCCTGCGTTCCAAGCGTGGCAAACAAATCTGGGATCGCTGGCGGCTGAAGCTGCCGGTGTTCGGCCCACTGGGGCAGAAGATTTGCATGTCAAGATTCGCGCGCACTTTCGCCCAGCTGATCCGCAGCGGTGTGCCGATCCTCGAAGTGCTCGACATTGTCGGCGCCTCCTCGGGCAATTACGTCATCGAAACAAGCATCCACTCCGTCAGTCAGGACGTCGAGACAGGCGACAATCTCTCCGCCGCGCTGTCCAAGCGACCGATCTTTCCGCCGATGCTGTTACGAATGGTCGCCGCTGGTGAAGCGACCGGCAAGATCGACGCCATGCTGGAAAAAATGGCCGATTTCTGGGATGAGGAGATCGAAGCCATGCTCGACGCACTCACCTCGTTAATCGAGCCGATGCTCATCGTTTTCCTCGGCGTGATCGTGGGTGGCATCGTCATCGCGATGTTCCTACCAATTTTCAAACTCAACGAAGTCGTTTCTCAGAGCAAGAGCAACTAAGGAGAAGCTCGTAGACAGGGGGGCGGATCGCAAGGTCCGCCCCTTTTCTGCTTTCTGACGCGCAAGCTAAACACAAAGACTCGACACTTGGGTTCCTGGGCTACCTGGCAGTCGTGAAAATCCTTGTCGTGCCTTCCGTTCGGAGTGAAAACGCCATTCATCTTCCAGGGCATGCCACCGATTCGGCCCGCGCAAATTTTTCTCTACATCGCAGGCCAATGCCGAAGTGATAAAACGCAAATGGAGCGCAACTCCGGGCCAGGCCGGTGCGCCTATGGTGGCTGCGGCATGACGTCTCTCCTGGTCCGATGCCCGCAGAAGAAAGTCGAAAACACCGGGGAATCTGGCAACGGTCTTGCCTTAGCCGATGAGGGAAGTCAGTAAAATTGACTGTCAACAGTTATGTAGTGTCGGCTTCAGCCGGCGCCAACTCGCTCCCGTTACTGCCGTTTTTTGCGTTTGAACGCGCGTATCGAAATCCGCGAAGCTTTTAATGTGCGAATTCATTGACGGGTAAAGGCGCACGATTGCGGGCGACAGACCGGCACCACGGGCCTGCGGGATTTTCAGTAGGAAGTCGATCCCGACTTAGCGGCCCGTAAAAATCGTCGTGGGGGAAATTTCCTCGGCGGCGAAGGCCAGCCCGTGACTATTGCATCGCAATGATTTCAATATGTCAGCAACGCGTTTCGCGGCATCGGTAGAATAAAACCGAACCAGGCCGACAGTTGTGCGCGAACCAAACACAGTGATCATGATCGTATCGTCATCGACTGAATTCATGAAAACGTGGTTCCCGTTTCCCTGATGATAGAGGGCGTTGAATTCGACTTCGCCGATCCGGCGCGCGAGTTCTCGCGTGGCCGCAAAGGACCCGGCAGCGAGCGCGGCAATAATCGTCACATCCATCAGGTTCATGTCACCAAACTGAGAGATGACATTGCCGCCGCGATCGATCACAATGGTCAAGTCGGAGTCCGTCTTTTTCAAAAAATCTCCCAACGCGCTGTCGAGGGTGGCGACGTCCTGAATAGTTAGGGCCGGAATCGAGTTCATGCCCTCACTTTCTTATTTGCAGGAATTACGTTAGTGGCGGCGACCGGGGGCGATAGCGGCGCGGCATTCGGGGCTTCGTTTTGCTTACTGAATTTGTGCAACAAGATCTGCGAAGCCGCGTTCAACACCGCAAAAACATTCTGTCCAGTACTGGAAATAGCTTCAAAACTTTGCAGCCGCCTTTTGCTGTTGTTGAGCACATACTCCATGTAGTTGATCGGAGCGATGTTCGGCAGGTCGCGTTTATTATACTCGAGCACGCACGGCACTTCCTCGATTGACATGTTCTGTCGCGCGAGGTTTTCGGCCAGATTGCGGAAGCTCTCGACGTTTTCCTCCATTTTCTCCCACTGCGAATCGGCCACGAACACGATTCCATCAACGCTGCGCAGAACGAGCTGGCGGGTGGCGTTGTAGATCACTTGCCCGGGTACGGTGTAGAGCTGGAATTTGGTGACAAACCCCTTGATCACCGCCGCGTTGAGAGGGAGAAAATCGAAGAATAGCGTCCGCTCGGTTGCAGTCGCCAGTGAAACGAGATCGCCGCGGTTTCGCGGATTTATCCGCTGGTGAATGTAATTCAAATTCGTTGTTTTACCGCACAGCGCCGGCCCGTAGTACACGATTTTGAACTGAATCTCGCGGCTGGCGTAATTAATGATCGACATGGGCACCCTCCGGTTGCGTGTAAGTGCGCGAAAGTTTTTCCATGATTTCGATTAGTTGCGCGCGTGTTTCCTCGGCCAACGATTCGCTCTTGTGCAACGCAGCCAGGTAAATGTTGCCTTGAATGAAAAAACTGATCGCTGATTTCGCAGAGTGCAGCGTCATCGATACGAGCGAGCCGAGCTTGGTCTCAAGCATATGCTTCTCGATTGTTCGCAACAGTGTCGGGGCCATGGCACACAAACCTCCGGCCGCGATTTCAGGCGGGAGATCTCCGGCGAGACTCAAGCCGTCGGAAAATGTAATCGCGCACGCTTCGATTCCCCGGAGTGCCCTTATCCGCTCGACCGCTTTCTTGGCATCGATCTCCTCCTCGGGCTGGACGTTATGCGTCAGCTCGACCTCTGCCTCAGCTCCCGATCTCTCTGCTGCGTTTGCTACCGTTTCCGGAACCGATGGCGTACTCTGAAAGCGTTCGGAGTCTTCCTTGGCTGTGAGCGAAAACGGAGTCTCAAAATCCTTTTTCAGCAGTGTGCACTCCTGGTCGGGCCGAATCTTGAGCGCGCCAGATGGCAGATTTTTTAACACTTCCTGCAACGGTAAGGCGACGGGGGTTTCCTCCGGGTCAACAATGAACAATTGCCGATGCGCTTCGGGCAACGCCGCATAAAATGTTGTTGCCGAAACTAGCACTTTCCCCGTGACCAGCTGCGGCTCGATTATTGCGTGCGGAAATTCCACACGAACATCCCCGTCCACCCCCATGACCTCCCCGTTCACTTGAAAAGGAGGCAGATTTTGGAGAATCGGTTTCAGCGCGAGCACGACCGTCGCCGGCGAAGCAGTTGTAGATCCCTCCTGCATCGAGATATTTGGGTCGACAACTCCGGGCGCCTGATGGAACGGTACGCGCGTTGGCTGGGTTCGCGAGGGCGGAAAACTTGGAACGGGCGGCCCGCTTGAGGCTGGAACTCTCTCAGAGGCGGGCCGGCCCGTTCCTTTCGGCGGAAAATGAAATGGGATTTTGAACGGACCAGACGCTGAGGGATCGGGATTGGATCCCGGCGGTGTGGGGCGATCATTCCCCGCTGTTCGTCCCCGATCGGGGGAATGCAGCGAGATGACCGGCCGCTGTGACGACCTCGTAGTCGCCGCAGCCGCGCTGGATGGTGCTTCGGCCGCGCCGGGTTCTACCAGGGATGGCGGAAAGGCGGAGGTTTCCAGTCGTTCGTGCGCGTCGTCGAATTGCTCAAGCACTTTTTCGTAAGGCAAGACCACACGCGTTGTGTCGCTGACAGGGACGCTACGCAGAAAAATTTCGGGGGCCTGCTGATAAAGACTGGTCAAAGAAATGGTCGGCTTCCGCTCCGGCATCCCTTTTTCGATTTCCGACGCCTTCAACGAGACCCGCACATTGACGTCGATCATCTCGACCGGCTTGATGTACTCGGCTGGGACCTGATCGATGAAATCACTGAGTCGCAATGAAACGGCGCGCTCCAGCTTTGGCTCCAGCGCCAGCGCTAGCGCGCGCGGAAGTTGGCCCGGACGTGCACCGCCGGAGGCAATCGGCATTCTGCTCGACCCCGATTGCGGTGGCGCCGGCGTGGCTGGCGGACCCGGCGCGCCACGGATTGGTTCGCCTGGAGCAAAAGAACGAACAGCGTTTGGCAAAACCGTTTTGCTCAACCGTTCCCTAGGCAGCTTGTTGACACGGGTCGGCGGCATGCTTGGAGGCATCGACGCTGAGTCTCTCACGGGAGACAATCGCGCTCTCATTTTGTTAAACAGAGCAGCAAATGGAATTGTCATGTGCTCCGGTTAATCCTCCGCGGTGACGCGCCAGACTTCTTCCAGCGTCGTAATCCCTTCGAACGCCTTTTCGATGCCCACCGCGCGCAGTGTTTTCATCCCTTCGCTGATCGCCTGATTTTTGATGATAGCAGCGGAGGCGCGCTTGATAATCAGCCGACGAATCGCTTCGCTGACTGGAAGCGCTTCGATCACGGCGGCACGTCCCAAATAGCCACGGCCCTTGCACCGCTCGCACCCCGCCCCATGATGAAACACAGCCCCTTTTGTGTCCGTAATGGCAAGCCTCTCGAGAACGTCCGGCTCCGGCGCGAATTCTTCCTTGCAGTTAGGGCAAATTCGCCTGATCAGGCGCTGCGCACATGTCATCAGGATTGAGCTGGAAATCAAAAACGGCTCGATTCCCATATCGTCCAGTCGGGTAATGGCGCTGGCCGCATCATTCGTGTGCAACGTGCTCAAGACTTGGTGACCGGTGAGCGCCGCTTTCACGGCAATGTCCGCCGTTTCATTGTCACGAATTTCGCCCACCATCACGATGTCTGGGTCTTGGCGCAGGATGGAGCGCAGGGCCGAGGCAAAGTCGAGTCCGATGTCCGCCCGCACGGCCACTTGGTTGACGCCGCCAAGTTCGTATTCGATCGGGTCCTCGACCGTGACAATATTGTATTGCGGGTTGTTCAATTCCTGCAAAACAGAATAAAGCGTTGTCGTTTTGCCGGAGCCGGTGGGGCCCGTCACCAGGATCAATCCATGCGGCGCGTCGATCGCCTTGCGGAATTTCGCAAGCGTCGATTCATCTATGCCCATTTGATCGATCGTTGCGGTCAAACTTCCCTTATCGAGAATTCGAATGACGATTTTCTCCCCGTGCGCGGTAGGCAGGATTGAGATACGCAAATCGATTTCTTTGCCCAAAACGCGGACGCGGAAACGCCCGTCCTGTGGCACGCGCCGCTCGGCAATGTTAAGGCCGGCGAGAATTTTGATTCGCGAAGTGATCGCCAATTGCAACGCTTTGGGCGGCGATTCTGCCGGAACCAATTCGCCGTCGACACGATAACGCAGCTTGAGCGTGTTCTGAAAGGGTTCGATATGTATGTCCGACGCTTTTTCCTTTACCGCCTGCGCCAGAATCAAGTTGACGATTTTGATGACCGGTGCGTCTTCGCTCTCCTGCGTGAGCTGATCGAGATCGATCTCCTCTCGCTTGGTCGCTTGCACCTCGACTTCGGACGCCTGAGCGGCTTCCTCCGCCACTTTCTTGAGCACTTCGCTCATGTTCCCCGCGGCCTGCACCCCGCTCATGGCGTCTTTCACTGCCCGCTCTGTCGCAATCATCGGCACGATCTCGAGCTGGGTGCGTCGCTTGAGATCGTCCACCGCGAGCACGTTCGTCGGATCCGCCATCGCTACGAACAATTTGCCGTCCAAACGCGCAATGGGCACAAGCCTGTTTGCCTTGGTCATTTCGCGCGGAACTATCGACAGGATCTCTTCGGGCACACGCAGCTTCGCCAGATTAATGGGAGGTGTGTTGAGACACCGCCCCATGCTGAACACCATGTCCTGGTCGGTCACGAATTCCCGATCAGTCAGGATTTTGAGCAGTCGGCCGCCTTCGGCTTTCTGAATGCTGACTGCTTCCTGAAGTTGATTGGGAAGAAGCAGCCCGTCCTCAATCAGCGCGTCGGCAATGCGTTCAGCGAAAGACTTGCTTCTCATCCTGATCTTTCGTTAGTCACGCGGGCCCAGGCGGTAGATCGACTGTAAACTTTTTGAAATGGCCGATGGCTTCGCCAGATACCACGAAACGGTGTAATCGACCGATTGCTGAACCGCTTCGCGTCCCGCAACATCGAAGGGATTGCAGCACGCAACCATCATTGTGCGACTGACCAAATCGAACGGCACGAAGAGCCGGTTCAGCGTGAGATTCTCCGGCAGCATCGGAGCGATCTGCCGGTCTGTGTCGTAATACTCCAGGGGTATGTAAGCAAATTTTGTCCGGTCGATTAATGCCGAAAGCACGGCCTCAAGCCGAGGATCGTTGTCTTTGCAAAGCTCGTCCATGAGGGAGACTGCCATCGTGTGACCAGCCAGATCTTTGTTGGCCTGTTTCACCGTCTCCAGGACTACGTTTACTTCCTGCTCGCCAAAAAGTTGCTGGACGATTAGAAATTTCGCCAGTTGCTCGTCGCCACGCTCGTTCAAATTGGTCACACGGCCAAAACGCTGTTCCCGCCCAAGACCGACATCGATAAGCGAGCCCTCAGCCCGAAGGGTAGAGGCCTCGACCAAACCTCCAACTGGGGCGGACTTGTTCGCAAGCGCCTGACCTGACGCTTGCAAGCGCGCTTCAATGTTACCGAGCATTGTCACAATTGTCGGTGCCTCCGGCTCCTTCAACAGAATCACTTCGCACTCTTGCAACGCCTGCGTATAAGAGCCGGAATTGAAATACGCTTCGGCTAATTTGTGCGATGTCCGGAACGCCTCATCAGCCCGGCCCACTTTTGCGTAGGCCTCCTTCAGAATCTCGAGCGATTGATAGTCGTCGGGTTGTGTCTGAGTGATCGCCTCAAACATCTCGATCGTCTGGACGATCTGACTATGTTCGTCTTCGGACAGAGTGTGTTCCAGCACGGCGCATGTAAAAAGCTAGAACCATGCCCCTGTTCAGCGAGAAACGGGATTTCGTTCTTAAAAATTGCGATTTTCCTACCGGAAATCACAGACCCCTGGCAGAATCTCGCGGACGAAGCCTCGACCTCAAAACGGATTCAGGCCGAATCGGCTGCGGCGGGCAAAGTTATCTAATCTTGTGATTGCACTGCCTGACCGTTCGATTTTGTAATTTGCGAACTGTCAACTTGAGATTCCGAGATCTTATCTCCGACTGCCGGTCCATTTTATCGTGTCGCCGGGCTCTTATCGCGATCCCGATCACTAAAAAATAGGCATTCGCCTTCTACACCCAGCGCGGCCGTCCCCCATTTAAGTGGAAATTTTCCAAGGTCGACGGTTCGCTGAATGGCGGGGGCCCAGTCGCGATATTCGCCTTTCACGATGTCGCGATAAGTATTTTCAGTGCCGCTGATGGGGGTCAGATAGAGACCGTTGATTGGCCCTCCCAAGACTGCGTAATCGCTCAGATCTTCAAAATCCTTGATCGTCTCCGGCAACCAGATGCTGCGGCGGTCGGCGTACCAACCTACGGCCCACGGCATGTCCGAAGCCGTAATTTCCTCCGGCTTCATCCAGTCGTTTAGCACCGCGATGGAGGGCGGCATGTACGGCGGCCAGCGCACCAGGCTTTTATTCGAGGACAAAACAGTGGTGAAAATCATCGGCCCGGCGCAGAGAAAAAAGAGCAGTGTGATGAAAGCGATACGCGCGAGGCGGAGCTCGATCCCGAGCCGTCGCCACTGCACCAGAAGGTAGGCGAGACCGTAACAAGTCATGAGCGGCATAAAAATCAGGTGCAATTGGTTCGCGGCAACGCCCTGCTCTTCTTTCATTCCATAAACGGCCATTCCAAGAACAGCGCCACTCCACATCACTAGCAACATCCAGTGGATAATCCCCGTTATCGGTCGTTTAAACCGATAAAGGAGCGCCGCAAAGAACATCACCGCGACGACACTCAGTCCGACGTATTGGAATATGTGGCTTGATTGCGTGATAAAATTAGAAAGTGATTTGTCCCAGAACGCGCCTGGGCTGATTCCCTCGAAACTCACATTGATACGCCGCATCCATCCCGCTTCGCTGTGAACGATTCCGTCAAGCGCCGAGTAAATCGCGACTCCGCCCGGATTTCCGCAAACGAAAAAGTTGCGAATCAACCAGGGCAAATAAAGCACTGCAACCGGCGCGAGCACGATCCCACTCGCCCGCAGGCGCGGACGAAAGAAGAAAAAAACAAAAATCAGCGCCACCCCGAAGATCCATAGGGTCAGCGCGTGGGTCAGCGCCAGCAAGCCAAACCCGATACCGATTGCGGTCAGCCACCTGTCGACGGTCCCGCCTTGGTCCTGCAATTCTACGGCCCGTACCAGCGCATAAACAGTCGAGTTGAACAGCAACAGCAAAAGCATCTGCGGCAGACCTGAAAACGCGTATTGCCACATCATGTCGCACACCAGAACCAGGCCGCACGCCAGCAGCGCGAGCTTGCGATCAAACAGCCGCCGCGCTGTGAAAAACAGAACAAACAGCGACCCGGCGAAGAGTAAAGTCGACATCACCGCGATCGCCCGGTCGCCCGAATAAACAAGCTCACGCGCGCTCATTTTCCAGTGACTTTTTACTGGCATAAGAGCGATCGCATCCACCAGAGGTGGCAATGGCGCATTGTACGTGTCCGACCAGATCTTTTGCGGAATATTTTTCCGGTGAGCCAGCAGTTGCCCGATCGCCCGCGGCCGGACAACATTCGTTCTCCAACCGTGACCGCTGGCCAGAGCGCGGCCGATTTGCGCCTGGTCCATCGCTTGCAAGGCAGCCAAACCGCGAAATTGATACAAATAAACAACGGCAATCGCCGCAATCACGGCGACGGCGAGGCAGCCTTTCACCCAAATTACCAGTTTGCCCGCTTCCAAGGCGTGGACGGCTCGCTGAATGAATTCTTCGCTACCGGGCATCGTGTCTGTTGTTGTCTACGCCTGCGGCTTTGCCTGAATTCGCGGCGTTCATCTCATTGATCTTACGGTGCAAGGTGCGACGACTGATACCGAGTTTCCTGGCTGCGGCAGTCACGTTGCCTTTGGTCGTCGTCAATGCCTGCAAGATCAATTTTCGTTCGGTCTCGTGCAGGTCCAGCGGGCTAACTTTTTCGCCGAACGCTTTCGCCGGGAAGATGCCGCGCGGCAACGGCGTACCTGCGGCTCGGCGCACTCCCATCGGCAAATCGCGCAGCGTGATTTTCGGTCCCGTGGTCATGACGACACCATGTTCGATGGCGGTGCGCAACTCGCGCACGTTGCCAGGCCAATCATAAGTCAGGATTGCGTTCATCCCTTCGGCGGTAAGATCGACAATTTGTTTGTCATTTGCCCTGGAAAAATGCTGGAGAAAACTACGCACCAGCAGTGGTATATCATCTTTGCGATCGCGCAGCGGTGGCATCGTAAGCCGCACTACATTCAACCGGAAAAATAAATCGTCGCGGAATTTTCCTTCGCTCACCAGTTTCTCGAGGTTCTTGTTGGTCGCAGCCACGACACGAACATCCGCCCGCAGCGTTTGATTTCCGCCCACCCGCTCGAATGCGCGTTCCTCGCTTATTACCCGCAGCAATTTCACCTGAGTGCTCGGTTCGATCTCCGCGACTTCATCGAGAAAAATGGTGCCGCCGTTGGCCTGTTCGAACCGGCCGATACGTCGCTCGTGCGCACCGGTAAACGCACCTTTCTCGTGACCGAACAATTCGCTCTCGAGCAACGTAGGCGATAGCGCTGCGCAATGGAGCACCACAAATTTTCCCTGGTTCCGGCGGCTCAAAGTGTGAATGGCGTGCGCGGCCAATTCCTTTCCGGTGCCGCTCTCACCTTCAATCAGCACATTGGCCGACGATGGTGCGACCTGCTTGATCGTGTCGAGTACTTCACGCAAGGCCGACGATTCGCCGATGATGTTTTCCAAGCCGTAGCGTTCATCCACTTGCTGGCGCAGATCGCGGTTCTCCTGCTCGAGCTTCCGCCCCTGCAATGCTCGCGCTACCAGGATTTCCACCTTGTCGAGATTGAGCGGCTTAGTCACAAAGTCGTAGGCGCCGCGCTTCATCGCCTCGACTGCAGTATCGACCGAGCCATAAGCTGTCATCATGATGCAAACCGGTGGTTGCGGCATTTTGAGTGCGCGATCGATTAACTGCATTCCATCCTCGCCCCCCAGACGCAGATCGGTCAGCAAAAGATCAACATGCTCGCGTTCGAGCACGCTTGTCGCACCTGCGATATCACCAGCCACATAGACATCGTAGCTGTTCTCGAGTAAGCGACGAAGTCCATCGCGCGTATGCTTCTCATCATCGACAATGAGGATTGTGGGTTGAAGGGCGTTCATGCGTGACGAGCTAGTAATTTCGCGGGTTCACGGCTTGTCAAACTGTTGTAAGCAAACTGCCTGCTTCCCTTGCTGCGCCGAAGCGCCATTACCTGCCGGGCAAAGCTCTTTTGGACCGCGGTAGTGTCGGGCGGGTAATCAGCTCATACCCAGCTGATTTACACCGAAATGATGCTACCTCAAAACCAGGCGAATCTACAAACAGCATCGACACCTTGTCGCCCAACGATCGATTCGTGCGATGGGTGAACGGACTTCCCCGCTCAAAGTTTACCTTATCACTCGATCATCGGCGATCGCGGCAAAGGTGACACGCCGAACAGCAGCGATGGCGTCGTTGCCTACTGGAGCTCGCACCTCGACGGCGCCAAATCGGAGTTGACCGTCGTTCCGACCAATCACAGCGCTCAGCGCAATCCCCTGGCGATCGCCGAAGTCGAACGCATCCTCAAAGCCGCGCCCTGGGAATGGGACAAGCCCAGCGGACAACACCCAGTTTCTGCTCAGGCACAGAAACGGCCTGCCACCAAACCACCTGGCTTGATCGACGCCAGACTGCGAGTAACCCGGAGGGCGGCTAACCGCCGCACGGCTTACCTCAACGAAGCGTTCTTCAGAGACGCGGACGTAATTGTAGAACTCGGATTGGTGACCGATACGCTCGCAACAGTTATCGGCGCGGATGCCACCGTGCTCAAAACCGAGGGAGTAACGCTGCTCGTGGTCGAGCTGCTCGCAACAGGAACCGTGCTGGCCGATGCCGCCGGCACTGTGCTGCTGGTACTACCAGCAGAGCCCGCAGTGGCCGGGCTGACGCTGCTCACATTCGGTGAGCTAGCCGTGGCAGTGGCAGACGAGACCGTTGCCACGGTTGGGCTCGACGGAGCTGTCGGTGGAGGGATTGCAATTATTCCGCTGGCACTCGGCGCCGCGTTGGCCACAAGTGAGATCAGCTGTGAGCTGCTCGACACCGGGATAGCTCCTGAAAGATTGGGCGAGACGGCGCCAATAGCGCCGCCAGCGGAATTGAGAAGGTTGCTGACCGTCGTGCCGGGGACCGAAATTGAAGTTACCGTGGCAGGCAAACCGGAGGCCAGGGAACTAACCGTGCCCGTCGCCGAGTTAAGCACGTTGCTAACAACCGTAGTGGCGGCGGCGGGAGCGAGCCCAGACCCGGAGACGGCACTGCCGGCCAAGGCAAGTGGCAGCCCGGTGCTCTTCAAGCCGGCAGCTGGCCCGTTCATAGCCGTGCCCAAGATGCCACCCTGGCTGAACACCTGCGCTATTTGATTAGCCGAGGCGACAACCACATTGGTCCCGTGACCCATAACAAGGTTTGTCGGAACGAGATTGTTTTTAGCAAACTGTTTCGTCTGTTCCTGGACCGCGGCCTGAATGAGCGACATGCTGGGCAACGGTTCCGACCCAGGGAAATTTACGAGACTCGAAGTCTGGACGACGTGTTGCAGGTCAACATCGACTGGATCAGGAATCTTCTTCGCGTCTGGCCGCATGAGAACCATTTTGCCAGGATGAAGCACCAGCGAATCGCCAAAGACTCCGTTGCGCGACAAGCGCAGGCTACCTTCCAAAACGAGCACCTTGATGTATTGCTTGGGCATGTATTCCATCATGATGGTAGTTCCGGTGATGGCGGCGGTGACCGCTGCTGTGCGGATTTTCGCGCCGCCCAATCCCTTCGGGACTTGGAGAAGCATTGAGCCTCTCTCCAGCGTCATGTCCCGCGTCCCGGTTTTGAAACTGAAGAACGTTTCCGCGCCGAAACGGGTCAGGGTATTATCCTGGAAAAGCAGCTCAGAGCGCGATTGGGTGCCTGTGAGAAGGCCGAGGTCGTCCTTGATGACATCGCGCACTTCGGCAGTATGATCGCCTTTTCTCGGATCGATTACGTTGACGTGGTTAATGATTTTTGTGACTTCTGCCGAGGTAAGTGGCCCGGCAGCCGACTGATACAGGGGCGCAACGGCGCTAACACCGATGATGAGACACACGATGGTTTTAGTCATATTGATTGCGATATTGTCATAATTATGATAATTACTGGAATCTGTCAACTAAAATCTGATGTTAAATCGGACTCCGGTCCCTACGGTAAGCGCCTCATACTCAAAAGCCGCCCGGTTTGTGTCGTTCCGGGCAGCTGATATCGAGGCGTCCACGCGCAGCCACCGGGCCGGGTAAAACCCAAAAGCCAGCGAAAGCGCCTGGTTGTGGTCCATACGGCCGCCCTCCGTATAGAACTGGGCCGCATAGCGATACACCAAATCGGCATCAAAAGACCGGGTTATTTGCAAATGATAAGCGGCATTAACCCCAGCCTGATCCCGCTCTTGCGATCCAGGCGTCGACTTGCCCAGCGTTCCGATAACCCCCGTAGTGAGAAAATGTGTCCTCCCAAAGATAAAAGTCTTTTGGGCGCCAATTGTAAAGCCGTGATCCTGAAGTAGTTGACTTCCTCCAGAGTCCAATAGTTCCGTGAAATCGTAGCGGGCGAGCGCGACAATCGCTGGAGTATGCGGGACAAGCCATGTCAACCCCGTGCCGGCACTTATTCTTTCAAAATCCAATTCGCTGGCTTGGTCATAACGAAAAACAGATGTAGCGACCACTACTTCCCCGGCCAGTTGCGGAGAAATCGTCGGCCGCCACGCGGCCCCTGCGTTCGAGACTTGAAAAAAGTCACTTCGCCCTCCATGAGGCGTAAGATCGACATTGCTCGTATAAAAGCCGGAGACATCACCGAAAACGCTGAAAAACTTCGGCCTCTCCTGGTTTTTCAAAATAATCTGGGCGCCAAAACTGTTGTCACTGGAGCTCGTCCCAGCAGCAGTGCCAGGCAATGCGGTTCTGTTCGCATCGTAGGAAGAGCTTGTGGCGGAGGTCGACGTATTCGTGAACAGTCGCGATTGCATGATTGCTGATGCCGCCTGTTGGCCGCGAGCCACACCGATTGCCACGAAAGATGCGGCGAATACCAGAGGGAACAGCTTGAGCGACACCTCTTAGACTTAGCAACCCACATGCCCCGAAGGGTGCGAGCTACCAGCTGTCATGCTCATTCCGTCGGCATGCTTTCCGCTCCCTCCCCGACTATGTTCCGCCTGTTTCGCCGAAGGGGCGTTATCGTCGTTCTTCTGACCTTCCTTTTTGCTGCTGGCGCGATCAGCCTCGACCTCAACCGCCCGCTCCACTATGTTCAGATGGAGCACCGGCTTCGCGACGCGATCGCGCGGATCGGACGCACTACCCCTGCCAATCCCGATCTTCTCTTCCTCGCGATCGATTTACATTCAGTATCCCTGGATCGGAGCCTGGACATTAACGGGCTGTTTTCCTCCGGCGCCGCCGATTCAAAATGTCGCCATGCTCTTGAACTCATGGCCGGGGAATGGCCATGGAACCGTGAAATTTATGCGTTGATCCTCGAGCGCCTTGTTCGTGCGGGAGCAAAGGTCGTCGCTTTTGATTGCATCTTCCCCAAGTCGACGCCAGACGATAATGCGTTTCGATCAGCCCTCGATCAATTCGGGCCCCATGTGGTCATCGGAAGTGAATTTGTTGCTCCAGCCGACATTGACCGATCCCGCCAGATCCCCTCAAGTTACAACCTGCCTGCCGAAACGCTCATCCCGAAAACGCCGGCGCCGGATGATCGAGTCGGTTTCACGAATTTTTTTACCAGCCAAAACAAAATTGTGCGGGCCGCGCAATTCCGGATCTCCTTCCGGGAAGCCGAGAATCCTGCCACTACCTATCTTTCGCTCGCAGCGCGGACCGCTTCAAAATCCGGGCATTCCAATCTTGTGCCCACCGATTTCGCCGAACATCTCATTCGCTTTACTGGCCCGCCTCGATCGGGCTTCCAACCGCGTTCCATCTACGAGATTTTTGTTCCGGAGTACTGGGAACACAATTACCAATCAGGCGAATTCCTGCGGAACAAAATCGTCGTCGTGGGCGCAGAAGGAAGATGGCAAAAAGATGAATTGGAAACGCCTTTCGGCTCGATGCCTGGTGCCGAGATCCATCTCAACGCCATCAACGCATTACTGCATCGCGAATTCCTGCGCGAACTTCCGCCGCTAGCGAGTGCGGTTGTCGTCATTCTCGTGGCCCTCCTCGGCGCCTCGGTTTGCTTCGGCGTCCACTCTCCCTGGCAGCGTTTGTTGGCGCTCGGTGCGCTCGACGGCGCAGCGCCACTTTGCGCGCTCTGGTTCTACAACCAGCAGGGGCTCTACCTTCCCTACCTCGCACCACTTCTGGCGCTCAACTCAAACATCCTCATCTGCCTCGTTTTCGACTTCACCCTGGAACGAATCGAGAAAGCAAAGCTAAAATCGACGCTCGCAAAGCAGGACGAGCTCACCCACATGATCGTCCACGACCTGCGGTCGCCACTTACCGTCGTTACCGGTTACATGGGTGTTCTGAAAGACATGGCCGGTCCTAAACTCAGTCCAGCTGAAGTGAACTTTGTCTCCGAAGCACAACGTGGCGCAGATAAGCTCAACGAGATGATCAGTACCTTGTTGGACGTTGGACGCCTCGAGGCAGGTCAAATGCCGCTGAAATTACAGGCTCACGACGTGACCGAGATCGTACGCAACGCATTGAGTCGATTCGCGCCCGTCGTCAAAGAGCGCAAGCTCCGCTGTGATGCGCCGAATGAACCGGTCCGAGTGAATTGTGACGCCAATGTCATTCGCCGTATCCTGGAAAACTTGATCAGTAACGCCGTCAAATTCACCAAGCCGGACGGAGCGATTACGGTAACTGTCCAACGCGATGGAGGAAAAGCGACGATCTCGGTGGCGGACGACGGCAACGGCATTCCGCCAGATCAGCACAAACATATTTTTGAGAAATTTGGCCAAACAGAGAGCGGGAGCCAACATCGACATTCAACCGGAATCGGTTTGGCCTTTTGCCGATTGGCTGTTGAAGCGCACGGCGGAAAAATCGGCGTCCAAAGCGAACTCGGAAAAGGCAGTACTTTCTGGTTTACCCTCTCAATTTGCGAACAAGCACCAATAAACAAGGACGCGAACATTGGAAGCGAATGCCTGGTCGCCAAGTCCTGAAAATCGGACGTGCGACTCCGACCTCTGCTTGCCGCGCCGTAGCCTTGCGCGTAGGCGGGACCTCCGACTTCTGACCTCTAGCCTTCGCCAAGGCCACGGCTTGGCAAACTGTTCTGAGTAGTCTGCACCAATCACTTTTCACTAATCACTTATCACCGATTCCCCTCGGCATCCGGCCTGCTCAAAAACTGCCACCAATGCCGCACGATCCGGTCTTCGATTCCCCCGAGAACCAGGCTTTGCTCGTAGTTTGCGCGCGTAAAACGATCCGCACCGCCGCCATCGCCGGCATTGTGTGGGGTTTGATCAGCGTGTTCATCGGCTTTCATGCCATCCCGGTGAACGTTTTAAATGTCGGCCTTGTCGGTCTTGCTCTCCTGATGCTGGGGACGGGAATTCGCGCCTTGTCCAACCCGTCGCTGCAGGTCCTGTTAGGCGAGGCAATTGTCAGCGTCCTTTTGTTCGCCTGGAATGTCAGTATCACGATTGTCAACGTTGCCATAGGCGACAGCGAAAATCTGAATTTGCCCGCCTTGATTCTGCCAGCGATCGCCGCCCTGATTTTTTTCCGGCAGTACATTAACCTTGGTCATTTAAAAGAGGCGATCCGGTCGATGCATCACGCGACCGTGAAAGAGGCGTCCGCGCTCTGTAAACTGCTTTTCCGGAGCAAGCTCCAGCGGTCGCCCGAGATTGCGGAGGCATCGCTGAAGCGTTGCCGCCTGAGATTGATGACCAACTCCGTCTTTTGTGCGCAAAGGAATCTGGCGCGCGCTTTTCATATGAGTCGGGCGAATTTCAAGCAATGCATCCCGGATGTGAACCAGGAACGGATCCGCGTCGTAGTGCGTCACCCGCTTGGCAAACTCACCTACGCCTTTAACAAAAAGAATTCCGATAAGATCAAGGGCTGGCTCGCCGCAGCCGCCCAGCCGAGGGTTTAGGAACCGCCTCGTCTCGACGGTTCAACGGTCGATGTTCGGCGTTGGGCGTTCCACGTTTTCTTCTCTTTCCGACGTCTGACGTCCGACCTCTGATTCGTTGAGTGTTGAGAGCGTGCTTTGGTCTGAAATGACCTGCAGAGCTCACGACTGGGGACCACACGCGCCCTCGTGTGTCCTGTTCGGCGCCTTCGCCGAACAGATCAGACCTCGGACTTCTGACGTGACCGCTGTGGAGGCAGGCGGCTGCGTGCTCGCGACGATGTTCGACCTCTGTTCTTCCGACGTCTGCCGTCTGACTTCCGATGTCCGACCTCCTTGGCACGCCGTAGTCTGCCGACACGCAGTAACTTTGCGCGAAGGCGGTTGACGTAGACAGCTGACTTTAGGTGTCCGTTTTTGAAGACAAGCGGTCCTTTACCTCGAAGGTCGATGCGGCGAGCATGGTCCCATGAAACTCGTGCCGCTAATCATTATCGCACAGGTATCAGTCTCCTCGTTATCGGCGTCATCACCGGTCCCAGGCAGCACACCCACCGCGTCTCCACCGCCGGCCTGCACCGGACCCGAGTTTAGGCAGTTCGATTTTTGGTTAGGTCGATGGAAGGTAACCAACCCGCAAGGCAAAGAAGAAGGCACCAGCGAAATCAGCCGCGCCTCCGAAGGCTGCGCTGTCCGCGAACAATGGAAATCAGCGTTCGGGGTGAGCGGCATAAGCATCAACTACTACGACACCGCCGATCATAAGTGGCACCAGGATTGGGTCGGTGGCGACGGACTGATTCTTCATCTTCACGGCGAGCTTACCGGGCCAGCGATGGTTCTGACCGGACAGACCAGAACTGCCAAAGAACCTTTGCTTCACCGCGTCACCTGGACACCCCTGGCTGAAGGAAAGGTAAAGCAGGAATGGGCGACCTCATCCGACAACAGTCGCACCTGGCAGATTGTTTTTACCGGAATCTACGAGAAGCAATCCTAATCGCCGGTGCAATAGAGAATCTAGCCTGATTCAGAAACACTCTGGACTTCTGACTGCAGTTTACCCGCCACCGGCGTAATCTCTGACGTCCGACTTCTGAGCTCTGCTCGCCGCGCCGTAGCCTTGCACATAGGCGGGACTTCCGATCTCTATCGGCCGTGAGGTCCACCTGCATCACAACCGTCTTGGTGCCGGAATACTCGGTGTGTTCAACGACTTGCCAGCCAAGTCCGACATCTAATTTCAAAAACTCCGACTTCTGAATCTGATAACCAATAACTGATAACGCGAACACTTGCCTTCGTCGTCATACCTGATTTAGCGCTCTCAACTCTCAACCATCAACTCTCAACTGACTTCTGACCTCCAGCCTTCACCAAGACTACCGCTGATTACGCGTTTTGCTGGATCGGCACACTGACTGCTCGAAACGTCAGTATGACTCACGATCCTGTCTTTGATTCTACCGAAAACCAGGCCCTGCTCGTCGTCTGTGCGCGCAAAACAATCCGCACCGCAGCCGTCTTCGGAATTATTTGGGGCGCGATCAACCTCGTAATTGGGTTCTTCGCTGTTCAAACGAATCCGTTGAATGCCGGAATTTTGGTGCTCGGCCTTCTCATGCTTGGAGCCGGCCTGACCGCGATGCGTAAGGCATCGTTACACAGCCTGCTTAGTGAAGCCGTCGTCAGTTTGCTTTTGTTTTGCTGGAACATCGGGATCGCCGTGATCAACACACGAGCTGGCCATACCGATCATGTCAACGGCCACGGTTTGATCTGGCCAGCCATTGCCGCCATCGTCTTTTTCCGGCAATACTCGAGACTCGGCCATCTAAAGGACGCGATCCGCGCGATGGACCATAACATGGTCGATGAGGCGTCGACCCTTTGTAAGCAGCTGTTTAAAACTAAACTCAAACAGTCGCCGGACATCGTCCAAGCCTCGTCGAAGCGTTACCGGATGAGATTAATGAGCGATTCGATCTTTTGCGCCCAGCGAAATTTGGCTCAAGCCTTTCACATGAGCCGTGACCATTTCAGTAAATGCATCCGTGACCTCGGCAAAAAACGACTTCACGTAGTCGTTCGTCACCCGTTAGGCAAGCTGACCTACGCATTCGACAAAAAGAACTCCGAAAAGATTAAAGACTGGCTTGGCGTCTCTGCGACTAACACGGCTAAAACAGTTTAGCTCGAGCTCCTCACCTCAGACTCGAACTGCAGTTTACCCGCCGTGGCGGGACCTCAGCGTTAATCGACAAAATCCGCCAGCGTCCGGTACTTCTGGGTCAGTTCCCGGATCCGGTGCTCGTAATGATGAATGCGCTGGATCGATCGGAACACGAGCCAGAAACCGAGCACGACCAGACCCACTGTTAAGAGCAGCAGCGGGACAAGGAATGGCATCACCGTTGTAGTGCTGTAATAGCGCGAGGTCGCGATCAGCACGCTCAGGACGGACAGGGGCAAGGCGAACACCGCAATGCCGGTACGCAACGAAGCCAGTGCCGTTCGTTTCTCTGCCAGCAACACCTGGATTTCGCCCAGGATCAAATCATCGATCTTCGATTTCTCCGTCGCCTCCGTGTCCATCGGTTGCTCAAAGCCTGCGTTAAGTATCGTCGAACTTTGGTTTGCGCTTGTCGATCTTTCGAAACGTGCCGTTGGCACGGACGTTGTGGCCGAAGCCGCATTCCTCGCCTCGTTGTTCGACCTTCAACCTGCCTTTCGGCAGGAAGGTCATGGTGATTTTGCAGTCGACCGCCCCTTCCGGCACGAACACGGCGACGTCGTTCTCGATCGTCGCTTCGCCTAACGCATCGCCAACATTCGCCGTTGGACCCGACGGCGATTTGTACTCGTAAACGAGAGAAAGTTGAACTTTCAGTTTGCCATGGCCGAGCGCCAGGATTTTTATCTCGCTCTTACTTTCGATGTCGCGATACGTGCCGTTCGCTTCCGCCGCGGTCACGCTACGATCGTCCGCGATGACCAGCGTGTTGAGTACGGAAAAGACAGCAGTGGCCACAGCCAATCGTCCAATGCGCGATGCCAGCTGCATGACAGCATTCGATCTGATCAAACGCATTTAATCAAGCAGCGAGCACCAGTTGTGCTACTCGTTAACCCGCCGATCTGCGACCGGCTCGACTACAAACCTTGCGCTCGTGACTTCTTCTATCATAAGCAGCTTATGAATAGAGGCGCCATGGCGTGCATCTTTGGGAGCTGGCCCAACATCCATCGTAAGCGGCTTACGATGGATAAGGCGCGGCCAGCCGTTGCTTGACACGCCGTCTTGCTTGCCGCGCCGCAGATTACGGAGGCAGGTCACGCCGTCTCGTCAAGCCGAAGCATCGCGCGAAGGCTGAAGCTTTAGCGAAGATGGAAGCCTTGCGCGTACGCGGGACCTCCGATCTCTATCCACCCCTGATATCGATCTGCATAATAACAATGTCCTTATCGCAGTAATCGGTGCGTTCGACGACCTGCCAGCCAAGTTTGAGGTAAAGCCCTTCGGCTGAAGAGGTCCAAAGAAAGAGTCGCGGTAGATTTAGTCTGCGAGCTTCTTCCGTCGCGCGATACATCAGCATCGAGCCTACGCCGCGTCTTCTCTGGTCCGGAACCACCAAAAGAGCGCCTAACCACGGATCCAAATCCGGCCGGATGTCCAGGTCGCGCAACTTTAGCGACACCGTCGCGATGAGTTGCTCGGCATGAAGCGCGACGAGCGTCAGCGGCAACCTATCGGTGTTTCTTCGCTCCCGATAATTCTTCAGCGCGTCGGCGAAGGTTTGCCCTCGGTGCTGATAGATCGGTTGCCACTCCGCCCAGCACAACCGCGCCAGCTGATCAATAAACTCAGGCCGATCTGCGAGATACTCGACCGCGATATCGGCAATCTGCTCCTGCCGCGACATACTTGGCACGCCGTAGCTTCACGCGAAGCCCACCGATTTCAAACCTCACCTTCCTTGGCGCGCCGTAGCCTTGGCGCAGGCGGCTGGTGCAGGTTCAGAACATAGGTAACACTGCAGGTTCAATACATAGGTAACACTTTTTGAGCAGAGAGGGCTAAAAAATGGCCTTTATGCCTTGGAGAAAAAGTGAGTCTATGGATCAA
>JACXTT010002814.1_pt1 | contig 27268 bp, 30 predicted proteins | sample 9270951 | NCBI WGS metagenome assembly JACXTT01 (sample SAMN15532306, study PRJNA645909) | rock metagenome | isolation source: weathered quartz diorite | place: Puerto Rico | collected 2017-06-21 | reverse complement strand
GATTTACTACATCACTTGCCGTGACGATCTTTGAGCGGTTCTGAGTTCAGCACCGCGCGAAGTCGCCGGTTTGCGCGCGGCGCTGATCGGTGGTCGCGTGGATGGCTCGACTTACCAAGGCTAGTGCGCTTGTCTGGTGGGCACCATCCCCAATGTGCGCGGAGCAAGCTAGTACACTTTATCCGACCTCAAGCCCAACGCCAGTCGCCCCATCGAGCGATTTTTCCTTGGCATCAGGCAGGGCGACACGCCGGAAACGAACGATAGTTCCAAGCGTGCCGTCGAATGGCTCGATCAGTGGGTGGCGAACATGCGTAAACACGCAGCGTTGATTAAGCAGTTGAGAAAGTTAGAGAGGGGCAGCAGCTATATAGCCGCCGTAGACGGCGCACTTTGGCGAGTCCTTACACTCTCAATTATTGACGCAGATTGGGACGATGTATGCACCGCACTGGACATGACCCAAAACGAACGCCGCACGCTCTGCGGATTGCTTGCGGCTTATTTGGAAACCGATTGTGCAGCACAAGAAGATGGGAGGGCGAAGTGATGGAATTAGAACGCGCAGAATTAGGGATAGACGGCAATTGCGGCTTCGCACTTCTTGGAGAAAACATCCAAGAAGGGGAGGCAGAATTTGTGGAAATAGGGCCAGCCAACGATTTGTATGCAAGACTTCTTGCCCCCAAACAAGCTTTGAAAAAACTCAAATTACGCTTAAATAAACCCGAATTAAGTTATTTCTTCGGCACAAGTCATCCATACGGTACCTAAGCCATGACCCCCCAATTTACTGAACCAGTGCGCCGCGTGCTGGAGGAAATGCGGGCTACCGCGCATAGGTCTATAACCAAGAACACTTATATTCTTGCAACTGATTGGGCAAACACCCTAGAACAAGCACTCGAAGCGATGCAGGCGATGGAGAAGGATGCGGAGAAATACCGTGCCATCAACACTCCGGAGATTCACGACTTCATGGCGGCAGTAGAGCGTGAAGCTCTGCATCAGCGAGAGCGGTGGGGTTCGGCGCACGATGTAGGCAAGAGTGATGCTGACTGGTTCTGGTTGATTGGGTATCTTGCGGGCAAGGCACTTAATAAGCCAGAGAAGCAACTGCATCACATCATCACCACGGCAGCGGCTTGCCTTAACTGGCACGCGCACAAGCTCGGTACGCACAAAGGGATGCGTCCCGGCATTGAACCGCCAGCCGCCATTGACCGCGCTATGGAGAAAGAACATGAATGAGTTATTGCCGTGTCCGTTTTGTGGTGGCCCTGCCGATGTAATTGATACGGGAGATTTGCAAGTCGTGACTTGCTGCAATGCTGCAATGGAATCAGAAGATGACAGGTGCGCTATGGCCGGTTTATGTATGGAGGCCGAAGAATGGAACCGTCGCGCCGACACCGCCAAGGTGACGAACGATGCTCTGGAACAGGCGGCGAAAGTCGCCGATGGATTGAAGCATCCTCAATTTTGTAATGTCGGGAATGCTATCCGCGCACTCAAGGTGAAGCCATGACCGTTATTAAATTGCCAGTAAGACAAGAGCCAGATATTAAATGGCAAGTGACAATCGAATTGAAGCCAACATGGGAACTGCTATGGTCATTTATAAAAGCTGCATGGCTTGGCGTTCCGATAAGAGTAACGCATACATTCAACAAATATCCGCATGAGATTTGAGCCATGACCCGTATCCTGTGCTGGATTGGGCTGCATCGGTGGGAACGCCAATACAAGGACGTGTATATGGCAGGCATTGTTTTGCGAAATTACGTAGAAACGAAATGCCCCTGCTACGGGAAGGTAAAACGTGGGGTATAGATCTGAAGTTGCCGTACTCGTTGTAGCGAACAGTAAAAAAGAAGCCGAGACCCAATCTCTGTTCGCAGAGATGATGCTACAACCGTTCTACAGCGTAGTGCGTGAGGACGAAGGCAAAGGTTTCCGCTGTTATCCCCGCGCCATCGCTTATAGCTTCGAGCATGTAAAGTGGTACCCCGAATACGCTGATGTAAAAGCCTTCAATGAAATGTGGGAGTGGCTCGACGAAAGAAGCAGCGACATAATTTCAGGAATGTTCCTTCGCATTGGCGAAGAGGATGACGATATTGAACGTATGAGTTTTGGAGACGACCCGCCTTATGACCAGCTATATCTCTCTCGGCACCTCGGATTTGATTTCTCTATGGAAGAATCATCAAGCGCTGCTTGGGAAAAGGCCCTTTCGCAAAGTGTATCACTCGGTGAAAGTGACCCAGGAGACGAACAGCCAGAGGCTTAACTATACGTGCTACCGCACCTATAGTTCCAACCAATTACAGTTCGCGTCTTTAGATCCAGACGGAACACTGAAGATCGATCTCCCCTGGTATAACGTTCTTGATACGAGTATCGCAAATGCTCTTTACGCGATCTTCCGTATCATCTGGACGAAAGCTCCTGATCATCGCTCTAAACAATATGAATGGACGTATGAAGGTCAGACTACTTACTCTAAAGGGTCCATCGTTATCTCCGACAGAAAGTTGATCGGAGGTGAGCCCACCAAACGTAATCTTGATCGTGCATATTCGGCTGCGCTCCGTGCGCGATATCGCCCGTTAAAGGAGCATATGCGCGCGCTCTTTGCCATGGGGGTGCTTACGAGCAAGAACTCTTGGAGGATTGCAGGGACTCCTTCAGCAACGGTCTACGTGATGTATAGCGAAGATCCGAAAAAACTACTTCAGGACTTAGAGGATAGCAACGTAGACGCCTACGTCTATATGCGGGTGCGGTTCTGGAGGTACTACTCTTTTGATACAGCAGACCCTGAAAGAGTGAAGACAATCGTTGATAAGGTTTTTAACGCCGCTCACGAAACCTTTGCAACCGCGTTTGGCGCCGTCACTTACACCTGATATGCTCATGGTTCCCGCAAACTTCAACGAGAACCTCATGATCAGAACCTGGAGCTATTCACGCCTCGCCATATTCGAAGCGTGCCGCTATCGAGCCAAGCTCGCCTACGTAGACAAGATCCCCGAACCTCCACGCCCACTACCGCCAGGTAAGACTGAGCACGCGAACGATCGCGGTACACGTATTCACGAAGCCGCAGAACTGTTCGTGAGAGGTGGGGTAGAGATGGTCCACGAGCTGAAGAACTTCAAAGCCGAGTTCGAAATGCTCCGTACTTATTATAAAGAGGGTCGTGTCTCGCTCGAAGGCGACTGGGCCTTCAACAAACAGTGGCTGCCCGTCGCACCTCGTTCTGAGGACGTGTGGGTACGCATGAAGCTCGACGCACTCGTCTTCATTACAAACGAAGAAGCTATCGTTATTGATTACAAGACCGGGCGTAAGGACGGTAATGAGGTCAAGCATGGCGAGCAGGGACAGCTCTATCAACTCGGTACTTTCCTCCGCTATCCTAAGCTCAAAAAGCTGACGGTAGAGTTCTGGTATCTCGATAAGGATGACATCTCACGAATGACTTACACCCGAGAACAGGGCCTGCGCCTGCTACAGAGTTTTGAGAAGCGTGGATCCAACATTACAGATGCCACGACATTCCCCGAACGGCCGAATGCTTTCTCGTGCAAATGGTGTCCGTATGGCCCTGCCGGCACTGCTCACTGCAAAGTCGGGATTCAATGAATCTGGAAGAGTGGTGTCGCCGCTGGCAGACTTCAAATAGTCCTAGCAGCAGGCGCCGTGTACCTGCAGTTGTGTGTGCCGATGGAACCCGCGTAGATATTCAGGTCAGTACGAAGAAGCAACACTACTTCGTGATTCTGCCTTGGAAGTTTGCCCCGCCATCTGGGTGGGACGCGTTTGAATCGAATAACACAAAGCAGGTGTATTCCAACGTACCGATGTTCGAGCTGTTGGTTTTTATTTCCTTACATGGAGGACAAGTCAATGAAGAAGCGAAAGAAGCGCAGCGTTTACAAATCCAAGCGGGCACAGGTTTCCGACCTTTCCTCGAACCCTCAAGCGCCTGATGTAGCCCGAGACTTTCTCGAATATATGACGCAGCATAAAGTCGACTCACTATCTTTCAGGTTCTACGACGGTAAGTCAATCATGATCTTGTCACCCGCAGACACCGGGCCATGACGATCCCATCTCGATATAAACACCAAGACGAGTCGTTCAAGTTCTTCTCGAACGTAGAGCGCGGTTACGACGCGAGTGACCCGGGTACGGGCAAGACCCGCGTCCAGATCGACCTCTTCACTCTCCGACGTGGTAAGAAGAAGTTGGTAATCGCGCCTAAGTCCCTGCTCTGGGCAGCCTGGGCCGATGACATCAAGAAGTTCGCTCCACAGCTACGTGTGTCCGTGTGTCCTGCGGACAAACGGGAGAAGTCTTTCCAAGCCGAGGCTGACGTCTACATCACCAATACTGACGCGGTGAATTGGTTGGTGAAGCGCCCCGCGGGATTCTTCCGTGACTTCGATACTCTGGTGATCGACGAGTCGTCTGCCTTTAAGCATCACACCAGTGCCCGGTCCCGAGCACTTAACAAGATCAAGAAGTACTTCCGCTACCGGTACGCCATGTCAGGCACTCCGGATACGAACTCAGTCACTGAGTTATGGCATCAATTCTATGTGCTCGACGACGGCAAGGCGTTGGGCACATCTTTCTATCAGTTCCGTAACGCCGTTTGTGATTCTAAGCAGGTCGGCCCGGATCCGAAGATGCTCAAGTGGACAGATAAGCCCAACGCATCTCTGGCTGTCAGTGGGCTCATTCGCCACATGGTGATGCGCCATAAGCTCGAAGAGTGTATCGATATGCCTGAGAACGTCACCCATCAAGTGGCGTACCACATGTCCAGTGCTCAGCTCGAAGCATATCGTGACATGGAGTCTCTACAGATCGCTTCGCTGAATACCGGTACAGCGTCTGCAGTGAACGCGGCCGCAGTGATGACCAAGCTCCTGCAGATCGCATCAGGCGCTGTGTACGGCGAAGGGCTCAGCTACCATGATGTCGATGTCGGTCGGTACGAGCTCGTCGCTGATCTGATCGAACAGCGTGCTCACACGGTGTGCTTCTTCCTATGGCAGCACCAGAAAGTTAACCTCATCAAAGAGTTCGACAAACGCGGCATTACCTGGTGCCTGATCGACGGCAGCGTGAGCGACAAGGATCGCCAAGAGGCGGTACGCCTGTATCAAGGCGGGTTTTACCGCGTGCTGCTCGCGCATCCTGCGAGCGCCGCACATGGGCTGACTCTGACGAAGGGCACGACGACGATCTGGGCATCACCGACATATAACCTCGAGCACTTTATGCAGGGGAATCGGCGTATCTACCGCGCGGGGCAGAATCAGCGCACTGAGACGATCGTCATCCTGGCGCCGGGTACTATCGAAGAGAAAGTAGCCGCGAAGCTCGAGGATAAAAACGCTCGTCAAGGTGAGATGCTGGATCTGTTGAAATCATGATTGATACCAGGGCACTCAGGAGACTCAGATCTGGTGATCTCATTGTTTGTGTGGATCCCGAGCATAAACATTTTCTGAAGGTGTTGCGCGTAACTAAAGTGGTCATATCTGGCATTGACCCGCCGACCTATTACGTAGACGCCGGACTACCTAAACAACGGGGGTACCCTATAAATGTCGACCAGTTCGTCGTATGCGATAAAACCGGATGAGCGCTGGATACGCGGCGACCTACTGACTTATATCGGAGGAGGCCACCCCGAGTGGTTGTTCAAACCCGCCGTCGTCATCAAAACGTCGTACGCGCTCACCGACAAGGACGACTCGTGTGTACTAGTCCGTATCGGCACTGAAAAACCAACGTGGGTTCACCACAGATACTTCGTACGGCGGATGATATGACCCTGAAAGTACACAACCTGATCGAGCAGCTTACGCGCCCCACCAATAAGATAATGCTCCCGCCCGTTGCGATAGATTTACCAGGTATGGCTAAGCTCTATGCAGATGCTGAGAAGTTCATCTTCGAGAATATCCCGCTAGAACTTAACCCCGAGCCGCCGGACGGTGTTCGAACATATTCGGCTCCTCAGTTGTCCGACGACGAGATAAGTTTTTGGCGAACTAAGTCGATCCCACTACCGGCTCCTTCTGTTTGTTATGAGTACAGTTTCGATGATGTTCATTTTTTCGTGTTGATCAGGGATACCGATAGAGGTTGGGACATAGTGTGGTTTGAACAAGATAAACTGGGTGATATATGCTCTCTGCTCATCGCGCCCCGTGCCCTGTACAAAGTGCCCGAAGATGACGATGTTTTGGTAGCGGTTGAGGTCGTATTGCCGGAATCGATGTCTCAGGCAGCTCAAGCAAATCCTGAGTACAGCCGTCGGTTCCAGCAGACCGCCTATGGCATCGTACATATTGCGATTTACCTCACTCTCATGCTCAGTTCTAAGAGCACAGAGCGCACGAAGGAAATACCTCCGCCCAAACTACTCAAGAAGCGAGCCGCCAATGGACGAACTCCGCTCTATGCCCATACCATCGTCAACATCACCCCCGACCGATTTTTGGACAGGGGTGAAAGCCAGGGCGGGACACACGCGTCCCCCCGGCTTCACTGGCGTAGAAGTCACTTACGACGCTATGAGAATGGCCGACATGTTGTCATCCCTCGATGCCTCGTGGGACGCGCCGATCTCGGGGAAGTTACTCATGAATACCACGTTTCACCCCGGCGATCGGGTGTGTCTAATCGACAACAGTCAGTCGAAACATTTCCCATGGGCGGTTCCGGTTCTGACCCAGGGGATTGTGCGTAAGCGCATGACAGTCCGTTACAACTACCTTATTGAATTCGACGATGGGAAGATGCTTATCGTGGGGGCTAAATGTCTAGTAAAGATTTAAAACACGGCGACCAGTTATTGGTAGTTGATGGCAGAAGCAGCTATCTGCAGCTCGCCCTGCTATCGGTCGTTTATTTTCAGCGCTTTACTCCCGCAGGTAATTTGTACGTATCACTAGATAAAGAGGGCGATGAATGGGTGATCCTAGAGAGAGACTCAGCGGTGCTCATACCCTCTTCAAGATCGGTGATAAGGTCATCCATATAGCAACTCTCCGGCTTGGAACTATCGTGAAGGTAGACGCTCACAACACAGGAGAAGCTGATTGGGATTACGTATATGTCAACTTCGGGAGACCGGGTAATGATGAGCCAATGTATTCGGGTCGGGTCGTAAAGTATGAAGAATCATAAATTCAAAGTTGGTGACCGCGTGATTCTGGTTGATGTGATCAAACTGAAAGAACCCTTGAAGAGCAAGTTTCTCCATACTGCGGTCGTCATTCTCGTGGATCCGGAACAAAGACTGATACATGTGAAATTTGAGGATTATAATAATAACTCCATTTTATATGCCGAACGATTCCAACCCATCTAAATTCCCAGCGCTAAAACCCGGCGCTGAGACCCCCTATTGCATGTACTGCGGCAGCCGCCACATATGCGTCGACGCCAGTATGTACTGGAACGTACGCACCTAGGAGTGGGAGGTTAGCTCTATTTATGACGACCATACCTGCCAGGATTGTGGCGAAACAACCCACAGCGCGCTTTGGCGTGGGCTGACCGCCGACGAGCTTGCAAATGAACTCATCGCGGCATATGCTGCGCTCTCTGATTCCCCCATAGCGAATAACGACAACGATGATCGAAATCTTCAGCAGGAAGCTTCAAGCGGTGACCCTGGACTTCGAGACGTACTACTCGAAGGAGTACACACTGGCAGGCAAGAGCCTGAACACGAGTGAGTACATCCGCGATGACCGCTTCCACATTCACTGTGTCGGTATCAAGATTGGCACTGCCCAGACGAAAGTCTACTCCGGGACCCAGGTCCCGAAGGCCCTCAAGGCGATCGATTGGAAGAACTCGATTCTCATCTGCCACAACACGGCGTTTGACGGCTTCATTCTCTCGCATCACTTCAAGATCAAGCCAGCAATCTACGCGTGTACCATGTCGATGGCGCGCGGTGCGCGTTCGCCACATTTACGAAACTCACTCGACGTCGTCTCTAAGGAGTTCGGTCTCGGTGGCAAGATTGAAGGGCTCGCTGATACGAAGGGTAAGCTCGATCTGGAGCCGGCTGTCCAGCAGCAGCTAGAGAAATATTGTGCTGATGACGTCGAAAAGACGTACAAGATATTCCTCAAGCTGTACGACTACACCACAGACGACGAGATGGAGTTGATCGATCTCACGCTACGAATGTTCTGCGACCCTGTATTGAAGCTCGACGTTCCTCGTTGCCGCGACGCCCTAGAGAAAGAGTCCGCTGGCAAGATCGCCGCGATGATGCTCGCCGGTGCGGCCGCAGATGACCTCATGAGTAACGATCGTTTCGCAGATCTTCTGCTTCAACACCTGCCCGCACACGAACTCCCCAAGAAGATCAGTCCGACGACTGGCAAACTCGTCTACGCATTCGCCAAGAATGACGACGGTATGCGTGCGCTGCTCGATCACCAGAACACTAGAGTCCGACACTTGGCGCAAGCCAGGCTCAAGGTAAAATCAACGATCAACGAGACTCGTGCGGCTAGGCTCCTCGAAGCTGGGCGCGACGATATGTCCCTACCCGTTTTGCTGAATTACTATGGAGCCCATACCGGTAGGTGGTCAGGCGGCGGAAAGATGAACTACCAGAACTTCCCTCGCGGCGGCGAGATTCGTAAGTGTATCCTCGCTCCGAAGGGCTACCAGATCGTCGTCGTAGATAGTGCTCAGATCGAAGCGCGTGTTGTCGCGTGGCTAGCAGGACAGGAGAAACTGCTCCAAGCATTCCGTGAAAAACGCGACGTCTACTCCGAGTTCGCCAGCGTAGCCTATGGGCGACACATCGACCGTAAAAAGAATCCCGAGGACGCGCTCCCTGGCTTCGTTGGGAAGGTATGTACGCTTGCGCTTGGTTTCGGAATGGGCCCCGAGCGCTTGCAGCACACTTTGAAAGTCGGTTCAGGCGGACTTAGTACCGAGATGAGCTACGACGAATGTGAGCATCTGGTAGATACATACCGCCGTGAGAATTACAAGATCGTCGAACTGTGGCGCTTGTTTGACGAGGCACTGTCGTATATGTGCACAGGCACGTTAAAACAGATCATGCCTGGGTTGAAAGGTACCAAGCAATACGCGACCTCGTACAAGTGCCTCAAGTTTAGTAAGGGGCTCATCCAGCTCCCGAACCATCGCTTCCTCCACTACTACGGTCTCCATCGAGCCCTGGAGGATGGGAAGTTCCGCTTTATCGGCCCCCATGGGATGACGACGACGTGGGGTGGTACTATCACTGAGAACGTAGTGCAGGCTCTCGCGCGCGTCATCATCGCTGATCAGATGCGCGTGATCGCGAAGAAGTACCGCGTCGTGATGATGACTCACGATGAGGTGGCGTTCCTCGCGAAGGATGCTCAGGCAGATAAAGCTCTGGACTTCGCGTTGAAGTGTTTCCGTCAGCCGCCGGCATGGGCCCCCGATCTCCCCCTGAACGCCGAAGGTGACTTCGCCAAGGAGTACTCAAAGTGACCGCGAACGAGATTGCTACGTACTGGGCACTTACCATGGCAACACTCGCTGACAAGCTCTTGGAAGTAGACCAGAGTCCCGGGTCCCACGAACTCGCTGTTCTGATGCGCGGTAGCGCGTTTCATATCGGTGAGGTGTTTCGCGTTGCTGTAGAAAACAACCTGTCACCATTGACATGTACATCACTTTTCAAGACTATCGCCAGCCGGCTGCCACAAGGAGATCAGCCCCAGTTGGTGATTGAATTGAATCCCGACACCATCCACTAGGAGCTCTAATATGAGTCAGCTTGGCCAACAGATCGACGCAATTCACGCCCTCCGCGAGACAAAACGGGGGCTTGAGAGTCAGTTGAAAGACATCGAGAAGCAGATGCAGGAGGCGGAAGTCGGAATCATGCAGGCGATGGACGCCGAAGGCATCAAAAAGACCACCTCTGGTAAAGCCACGGTGAGCATCACTGAGAGCGTCAAGCCTCAAGTCGAGGATTGGGACGCGTTCGGTGCGTACATCATCAAGAACAAATTCATCCACTTGTTGGAACGCAGGCCCTCGGTTACCGGATGTCGAGAGCTGTTCGAGACGAAGGGGTCTATCCCCGGTGTCGTCCCGTTCACCAAGCGTAGTTTGAACATCCGTTCAGTCGACTGAGAGAACCCATGGCGAAAGCAAAAAGTGAAGTAGCAGTACGAGGCGCTGCGTCCCTCCCCGTGAATTACGCGGAGATCGAGCGCCAGGAGCTGGCTGAGATTCAGAAGCAGATTGGCGCCGCAACTGGCGACCGTGTGCGTATGAAGAACAACCAGGCGTTCATCACCCCCGATGGGCAGGAAGGAGACGAGCTGGAAGTTGCGATCGTCGACTTTGTGTCCGCAAACCTGTTCTACGATCGTCCGTTTGATCCGAAGAGTCCCGTCCCTCCCGCGTGCTTCGCTCTGGGTGCCAAGCCTACCGATCTCGCGCCGAGCGAAAACTCTCCCTCGAAGCAGGCTGATCTGTGCGCAGAATGCCCGAACAACGCTTGGGGTTCAGACCTCAAGGGCGGTAAGGGCAAGGCGTGTAAGAACACACGTCTGGTGGCGATGACGACGGTCAATGTGTTGCCCGATGGCGCGACACCACCGCTTCTGATCCTGTCCATCCCACCAACGGCCTTGAAGGCTTTCGATGGTTACATTCGTACCGTGGCTGATCGTCTGAAGACCACCCCTCGCGGTGTTCTGACGCGCATCACCCTCGATAAGAATGTGGACTACGCGAGTCCCAAGTTCGAAGTTGTCCGTAAGCTGGAGCCCGGTGAAGTTGCCGGTGTCCGTGAGCGGATGGAGGAAGCTCGCAATCGCCTGATGAGCGAGCCCGACGTAAGCGGTTATGAGCCGCCCAAGGCGGTGGGGCGTCCGCGCCCTGCAGGTAAGCGTTAATCCCCCCAGCCACTACCGGAGAACATCCATGGCACGTAGTCCCAGTGTTGTACTCACCGCGGCGGAACGCCGTACCAAGATCGCAGCTCTGAAGAGCGAGATCAAGCAGCTCGATGCGGCGGATAAAACTGCCGCCAAGGCAGTCAAGACCGCTGCAGCTGTTGCTGCCAAGGCGATCAAGGCTGCTGAGAAGAACGCAGCGGCCGAGGTCAAGGCTGCTGAAACCGGCGTCAAGAGCCGTGCGAAAGCTCGCGCTCAGCTCGAAAAGCAGATCGCCAAGCTGCCAGCTCCGACCCCTAAGGTCGTAGCCGCCGTTGAAAACGCTGCTGCGTAAGTAACCTCAGCCTGGGGCCCGCGTTCTCCCCCTGAAGACCGGGCCTCTTTTTTACATCCTAGCTGGAGACCCTAACATGGGCGACCGCGGTAATATCGTCGTAAAACAGTCGAAGAAGAAAGACGACTGTATATTTCTTTACACGCACTGGACCGGGGGCGATCTCCCCGAAATTTTGCAGAAAGCCCTAGCTCGATCGAATGATCGCTGGGAGGACCCCCAGTACCTAACCCGAATTATTTTTTGCGACATGGTTCAAGGCGCGGAGCGCGATACTGCGGGCTATGGGATAGGTACTTGTCTTGCAGATAATGAACACACGATTCTGCTCGTAGACCCACTCGCCAAGCTCGTCTGGTACGTAGACGAGAGTCTTAAGCCGGTACGACAACTCCCTTTCACTTTTGAACAATATTGCAAGGCCACTGAAACGGCCATCACGGAGGATTTTATATGAATCACGTTATGCTCGACCTTGAGACTCTCGACACTAAGCCGACGGCCGTTGTTGTCGCGATCGGCGCGGTGCGCTTCGACGTAAACTCGAAGCAGATGGGGGAGAAGTTCTACGTCGTCCCCGGAGACTGGGCAGTTCAGCAGGATAATGGCCGCACGATCAGTGGTAACACAGTCGAGTGGTGGTTGAAGCAGGATCGCGCTGCACAGCAGGCGCTGGTGAGCTCACCTGTTACGACGAGAGACGCGCTCTTAGCTTTCTCTACTTTCCTTCAACCGGATGATCAGATCTGGGGGAATGGGGCTGACTTCGACAATATCGTTCTCGGTTCTTTGTACGAGGATTTCAGTTTCAAAAAGCCTTGGTCGTACAGTAAGAACCGCTGTTACCGGACCATGAAGTCCCTGGGAGTAGGTCCTAAATCAGCTGTCCGCGTCGGCACTCACCATAACGCGGTGGACGACGCAGTCACTCAAGCCCTGCATCTGCAGGAGATCATGGAGGCGCTCCGTGCCAAAACTAATCCTTGATCTACGGGGCGGCACCGTCTCCGATTTTTTCACCGATATCGAAGGTCTCGAGATTGTCGTTCGGGACTACGACGTCGAAGGAGGTGAGGACAACACCATCATGGACCGCTTTGGCGACCATTTCACACCCCGGCGCCATGAGGCGCAGGAAGATCCCGCGGCTATTGCTGCGGCCGAACGAGAGCTGCAAGAGCTGTTGCTATGAACCGACCCCCCATCATCGGCATCACCGGCCCCGCGCGTAGCGGGAAAGACACTGCCGCTGCTCTGATCCTCGCTCGCTATGGCGGGTACCGGTATTCTTTTGCCGATCCTATGCGTGCAATGCTGCGCGCCGGCTTCGGGATCGATATGGAAGACCCGTACTGGCAGGACCACAAGGAAGACCCCATTCCCGTACTCGGCCGGTCACCCCGTTACCTGCTCCAGACACTAGGTACGGAATGGGGGCGCGACCTGGTGACGCCCGGCATTTGGCGCATGTTGGCTACGCAGAAATTCGAGTCCTTCGGACACGGAATGGTGATCCCAGACGTACGGTTCGAGGATGAGGCGCAGCTCGTGCGCAAGCACGGCGTATTGATCCATATCGAGCGAAAGAGTGCTGCACAAGTGGCTTCACATTCATCCGAGGCAGGTGTCGAGCTCGGCCCTTCAGATCTGATGCTCGACAATAACGGCTCGATGGATGAGCTGCGCCATCAGATCGAAATGCTTTTTGTTTAGGAGAAACCTATGTCCGTCGAAGAGCGAGTTGATTTATGGTTGAATGAACGGCTAGAGCCGTACCAGCTAAGAGTGTTAGCTGAAAGTATTGAACTCAAAACTAAAGTTGAGAAGTTAGAGTCTTTTATCAACGGACCGCAGGATCATTTCGTCAACCTGCGGCTGGAAGATCAGGATCAGCTAATCTACCAGCTGAATTTCATGCGCGGGTATCTCAGCGTGTTAGAAGCTCGCGTCAGAAGCTTCTACACTAAGATGGTTTGAGATGGCTCATAAGCCCGAGAGCCAGTTTCTCAACACCGTGAACCGGCATCTGCGGTCAATGAGTGTGTACAACGAAAAGATGCACAACATGTGGCGTGGGGGCACCGCCGACATGTGGTACTCCGGAGAGCTGGCAGATCTCTGGGTGGAGTACAAATTCATCCCCCGACTTCCTACGCGAGCTCTGATAGCACCAGACCTCACCCCGCTCCAGAAACGATGGCTACGCGCCAGGCACGAAGAAGGTCGAAACGTGCGCGTAATTGTCGGTACTAAGGGCGGCGGCGTGGTCTTCGAATCGCCCGACGCCTGGGAAGCTGAGATCAGCACTGACGAATTTATTCCCATGATGCTGACACAAGCCAGGCTGGCGGCGTACATCTTCAACATCACCGGAGCCAGTCCTTGTCTATTGAGAGAGTCGTCCATGGCGCCGCTCGAATCGCCCAGTCTTCGTACAAGCTGGTCCTCTCGACCGCGCTGACTTTTTATCTACTTCGACAAATAAGAGAATACGAAAAGAAACGAACGGAGGCCCTTGAGCATGATAACCACGCTCGCTGAGGCCCAGGAGATCGCCGGCACTCTGTCCAAACCTTCAAAAATGCCGGGCTACGCCTATGGACTGCCGGCCAGTCAATGTAAAACCGGCGCCGTACTACATGCTGTGAAAGGTTCCACCTGTTCCAAGTGCTACGCACTTAAAGGTCGGTACGTCTTCCCGAATGTTCAGCGCGCGCAGTTCAAGCGACTGTTCTCGATCCGCAAGGACCAGTGGGTCGGCGCTATGGTCTTCATGATCCGGCGCACGAAGAACCCGTGGTTCAGGTGGCACGACTCCGGTGATATCCAGGACGTCGAACATCTGCAAAAGATATTTGAAGTGTGCCGCGCATTACCGGGGGTGCAGTTCTGGCTTCCTACGCGAGAGATGGGGGTCGTACGAGCTGTCAACAATATCCCCCAGAACCTGGTTATTCGTGTCTCAGACACGATGATCGACCGAGAGGACGCAGTCGACAGGTGGCCTTTGACTTCCGGCGTCTCAAGCAGGAAAGAAGATTCCACTTGTCCAGCGAACCCAACGTGCGGACAATGTAGAGCCTGCTGGTCTCCCAAAGTCTCGCGGGTCGTCTACCACCAACATTAGGAGTTGACATGATGATCACGCTTACGCCACGCCAGTTGGTGATTCTACTCAAACGCGCATGGAAGTCTGGGTATTCATTCCAGGCTGAGAAGCTCGGGCTGGAAGATGATGAGCACCCAGCAACCAAGTACTCAGAACGTGCCGTGGCAGAGCACCAACGGAGCATGGAAAATGACGCATCGTGAAGTGATCCAGGTATACGCCCGGCGTATCCCTACAGGCGTGGGACAAGGCTCGTGTTGACAAAAGATAATACTTTGTAACAAGATATAAGTGCTGGGGGCGGACGGACCAAGCCTGGCAACACGCGCGATGTAAGTAACACGGCGGGGAGGATCCACCCTCCCCGCTTCCTTTTTAGCCGGGCTAACCGGAACGCCGAACTATTTCCGGCCGTTCACTTAGTCGTTGAGCACCGGCTTCAGCGCAGGACTTAAGGGCAAGCTACGCATCAGAAGATCGTGCCCCGACGTGCTTCCGAACATCGTCCGGAGCATGAATCCAATGTGGTTGGCGGTAGGACCCAAAAGCGAAGCGCCGGGTACCGAGCCGTTGACAGCGTCGTACCCCGCGTCACCCGCGAAGGTAGCAAGACCGCCGATCCCAGAACGTAGCGTCGCCTGCACAACCTGCGATGGCACAGAGCTCAGACTCCCCAAGCCACCACTCATAATCGTGCGTACGGCGTCGATTCCCATCATCAGGGGCACGTAGCTGGCCAGAATCATTGCAGGACGAGCATCCCCGGCGCGCATGCGCTGATTGGCCCGCTTCAAGATCACGTTCTGGAAGCTGAAAGTGAACTGTTTCAGGTGGAATACCGTCTGGTAGAGCGGGTCCGAGCCCCAGACCGGGCGGTGGGCCGCGTTCGGGCGCAAGATCGAGGAGTCCACGAACCGGTACAGCGCCAGGCGCACGCGCTCCGCCTGCGCAGCACTGAGACCTTCGTGCTCGTTGATGGCCATGCGGTCCTCATGGGCCTTGATGTCGCCTTCCTTCAGCCCCAGTTCGTTGCGCACCGTTTCATCACCGGCGTTCTTCAGCAGGTAGCGCATGCCCGAGAACGTTGCGGCGATGCGCATGCGCTTGTTCCACTCATCCATGCCGTTCCAGCGGAAGAACCAGTTGTTGATCGCCCTGAACTGCCTGCCTGCCTTGCCCACTCCGAGCTGGGAGCCCAGTGAGTCGAGCATGGTCTGCTGTCCGATAATATTCAGGTCCCGCACCAGCTGCTCGCGCTCGCCGGCGGGCTTGCCGCGCATCTGCTCGTATACGCCCTTCATGCCTTCCTTGAAGCCCTCCCAGGCGTCGCCCAAGTCCCCGGTACGAAGGGCTGTGCCCAGCGGGTCGACGAGGCTGGACAGCAGGCTGTACGGCAGCAGGACTACGTTCTGATAGGTCACGGCACCGGCGAACACGTTGCGCAGTGTCGGGTTCATGTTCGGCCGGAGCGTGCCATCCAGACCCGCGATCGTGGTACGGGCGTCTTCCAGCTCCTTCTCGCTCAGACCTTCGCGGCCAGCCTGTTCGAGCGCCTTAGTGATCTTCTCGCCGTTCACACCCATGTAGCGGGTGTGCTCAGCGCGGTGCACGCCTTCGCGCAGGTACGTGCCGAGAATCTCATGCAGGTCGTTCTTCTGGAACCTGGCGAAATCCTTGGCGTTGTTCGGGCCGATGAAGTCAAACGCACGTTTGTTGATCGAAGCGTTGAATGGCGAGAGCGAGGAAGACTCCTCGTTCATATCCACGGCGCCCGAACCCTGACGCATCTTGCTCAGGAACGCCTCAGTTTGGTCCACACCGAGGTGCGGGCCGAACAGGCTGCGGAATTCCTTCAAGTTGTTCTCGATCTTCTCGATGTCCCACGCCCGCGGGAAATAATTCGGCTGCTTGCCGATCGACTCCCAGGTAATATTCCCGTCCTTCGTCTGATGCGGGACTTTGACTCCGGCATCGTGCATGTACTGCCACATCTCGTCGAGGATGGCCTTGACCTTCTTGCCGGCTTCGGTGGTGTGCGGGATCATGCCCTGACCATCAGCCAGAATCTGACCCATGGTCTTCTGGTCGATACCGTTCAAAGCGTCGCTGAGCTTGTTTTCGAAGTGGGTCGACATACGAGCTTTGTCGGCGAATAACCCCAGCTTGCCGTCTTCGGCGTCGCTGCCCACTGTCGGCTGGAACGCCTCGGCGATGGCGTTGAGCGCCTCGCTGTTAAAACCCTTCAGACGTTCGTGCGCGTTATACCAGAGCTTGTGAATCTGTTCGCCCATCTGACCGGTCCAGCGCGCGAGCTTCTCACTAGCCAGTTCGGCGTTTCGCTCGATAAGTATCTTGTGTACAGCGTTAATGTTCGTGAAGTCCCCGGCCTTCAGGCCGCGGAACACCGCTTCGATCTTCTCCTCGCCCGTCATGACGCCGAGGGCCTTGCGCACCCAGGCGGCGATCTTCTGGAATAAGGTCTTCGTTTCAGGTCCGAGGCGGATAGCCGTCGGATCGGCAGCCCACACCTGGAACGCCTTCGATACTGTGTCGAGGGGGCCATCGGTCTTTATCCCAAGCTTCTCAAGCTGTGCACGCATGATCCCAGAGCCGCCGATGTTCTTCAGCTGCTGCTTGAGTGCGCGGGACTCTTTCGAACCGCCCAGTTCGTCGAAGAACTTGAGTAGTGCGTTGTCAAACCCCTCGGTACGAGGATCGGTGGCATGAACACCGAGCTCGACGACGGTCTCTGGCTTAATACCCGCGACCTCCGGGCCTATCTCTTCCTTGATCTTGGCGCCGGCCGCTTCGACCGTCTTACCCAGTTCTTCTTTCGTGGGTTCAGTGGCGACTTTCGTGGTTTCTAGAGACGGTTGTGCCGACTCGGATGGCGAGAGTTCACGGGCTCGCGTGCGCAGCGCGTCGAGCTTGTAGGGAATATCACTCTCAGCGAGGAATTTGGACAGCGCGACGCGTGCGCCGGGCGACTCCATAGCCTCCTCAGGGGTCATTTTCCCGGCAGCCACTAGTTCCTGATTCTTCGGTGTGTTTTCGGTGACGTAGTTCTTTAGTGCCATTTCATAGCGCTGGATCAGCGCTGCGACGCGTGTAGGATCAGTGATCTTTTTAACCGAGTCTGAGAACTTGGCACGGGTGGCGTCATCAGCCTTCAGCCGGTTGTCAGCCTTGATGATTCGGTCCGTCACGTCCAGCGCCTGGGCGAGGAGTGAGTTGTCTTTAACATCAATACCGAGCGCCTTACCGATTGCACGGAAGAACTGCTGGAGCAGGTTGGTGAATCCGCTGATTGGGCGTGTCGCAGGAGCGTTAGACAACAGAGTCTGGAACTCCGGGTTGGTCATCACTTCCGCAGTGAATTCATAAATGTTCTTCGCGCCGTACTTATTCCAGGCGGCGGTGTTACGGTTCGTATGCTCAAAGATTTCCAGGAGCTCGCCACGTAGCGCCTCGTTCTTGGCAATGGCTCGCTCAGTCACGGCGTGGATCGCTTCGTGCATCAGACTCTTGGTCACGCGAGTACCGGCCGGATTGATGACGATCGTCTTCGTTGCAGTGTTGTACTGCGCGATGCCTTCGAAATTCGGGTCGACCACAACCTTGACGTCTTCCTTAACCAGATTGCGCAGCACGCGGTTAGCCAACAGCTTGGCGAAGCCGGTCGATTTCTTGTCACCCTTAATGCTCTCCAACGTAGTGCGCAGCGATCCGCTCTCGGCAGCTTTCAATGTGGCGGCATGGGTGTCGCCAAAGAGTTGAGTGGCGCGCGCGGATACTTCTTTGGATTCAGCGCTGTTGAAATCTTCCTTATATCCTTCGAACCGTTTAGCCTGCGCAGCTTCAGACTCAGCGGCTGCTTTAGCGCGAGCCTCTTTCGTCCTCCCCGCTTGCAGCTTTTCGGCGTCTGCACGCAGCTTCTGCGACACCGATTCTGCGTCCGAGGCGTTAGAACCAAGTGCCTGGCCCGAGACCTCATCGAACTGGCGGGGCTTCTCAGCCTGCTTACTCTCGCTGGGCTCCTGGCGCTCCTGATCATCGCGCACGTCCAGCTCCTGTTGGTGCATTTCGTCCTTAGCGCGACGCACGGCGTCCAGCTCACGGCGGAGCTTCTCAACACGGATCGGGCGGTTGTCGCCGGAGCGCTCAGCGTCTCGGGCGATGCGCAACCGGTTTTCCAGAGTCTCGACGCGCTCACGCGCGCTGGTGTCCTGCGGGTCTGCTACAAGGTTCTCTGCGTGCTGGTCGACCTGGTGCTGCAGGAACTCGTCCAGCCCCTGCTTGCGAGCAGCGTGCTCGACGTCCACTGCCTTGTTTAACTTTTCCTTGGCCACGGCCTCCTTCTCAGAGCGTGGGCGTACGACCTCGCCTTCAGACGTGACACGCGGCTCGCGCAGTGGCGCGCTCTTGCGTGTCAGCTGGATCTCGCTCAGCGGGGTGGTCAGCTTCCCACCTTTGAACCGATCATTGGCCAGGATCGACGCGAGCCCATCCTTGAACAGGCGCTCACGGCGCGCCTTGTCGCTCTCGTTACCGGCCCTCACATCAGCGTCTTTCTCTTTAACGCCTTGGCGAGCGATCACGGACTCGGCGCTGAACGCGTGCTCCTTACCAGCCCCGTCTTTCACGACGAAGCGTGTCTTGTCGTCACCGGTGCGCGCGATCTGAGAGTAAGCCGCCAAGTCGTCATCCGTGGCGACGAGGTGGTCCGCAGGGCGCCCGGAAGTCTTCACGACACTGTGTTGCTCCAATGCTTGGTCGACACCGCCTGCGCTTTCGGCGGCGTCGATGTTCCGCAGCTGGCGCACCGCGCCCGCATGCTTGGCAGCGGCGCGCTCAACCTGCCCTGGTGACCCGCCTTTTCCTGGAGAGTTGGCGTCCTTCTGTTTCTGCAGTGCGTTCTTCAGGTATTCGACGGCCTTGGCTTTGTTCTGTCCTGTCTCCTCCAGATACTGGCGGTAGCTGATCACCTCGTGCTGGGCATCAGGTGAGAAGCGCTGGCCGTGGACGTCCAAATCCGGGTGAGCTCCTTTCTCAAAGGGCAGCCCTTCGGATGGATTGTCAAGCGTGTAGGTCGCCTTCTCCTCGCTAGGGTTCTGGACTTCAGCTTCGTTGTCGGTGCGCGCGGCTTTCTCGATATCTTCCGGCTTCGTATCCGTGAGCCTTGCCGCCGGCGATTCAGTCGGCTTGGCCGGTTCACGTAAACCGATCCGCTGGTCGTTCAGATTGCGGTAAGTGCTGAGCACTGTCTTCGCGGTCTCAGCATCGGGGAACGCATCGCCGAAGTAGTTGACCAGCGCCGGTATACTGCGATCACTCAACGAGGCCTGGTCGATCTTCTTCGCGATTGACGAGGCTTCAGCCTGCAACTCAGGACGGATAGTCTTGCGCAGCATGCTGTCTGGGTTCGACGCGTCATCCGCGGCTGCAGAAGCTTTCAACGCCGTACTGAGGATAGTCTTGCCGGAGGACTTACCCTCGACAGCCTTGACGAAGGCGGTGGGGTCAGACACCAGGTTCAGTGCACCGCGTACCAGGCTCAGGTCGGGGAGCGCGTCTTCATCGACGTGCCCACTGATCTGGGTCAGGTCATGAATGGCACGAACCCAGTCCTTGACCATACCCGGATTCTGACGTGCCGTCTCCTGGCCGATGGGGTCCAGGTTCTCGAATACAAGCTTGGAGAGCTCCGCACGCCTGTTCAGAGAAAGAGGTGCTCCCGGAACCTGTTCGTCGTTATGGGCCGGCGAGTCTCCTTCATTACCGAGGAATTTGAGGAGGCCTTTCTTCGCGCGACTGAGGATGTTGGCGCCGCCGGTGGCGAGCCCCTCAGCCTGCTTGTACCCAACTGCCCCAGCCTGCTTGACGAATTCTGTCACCTTCTGCGAGTACGCAGCGTTCTGCGCGGCGGGATCGGTCTGGCCTGTTTCTTGAATGCGGTTAGCATCAGCCTGCTTGAGGCCCTCGCCCGTGTCTGCTGCGTCGCGTACTTCAGGTTGGTCTCCATCGCCGCCCAAACGAGCCTTGAGATGGGCAGAGGCATCTCCGTACTTGGCACGAAGTGCTTCGAGTGCGGAATCAACGCCGGGCTTCGCCTTGTCCGTAGCACTGTTAAAGACGTTCTTGACGGCGTTGTACGCGCCCGGCGCTTTCTCAGCCGCGAGGTCTGCAGCTTGTGCTGCTGGCCCAGCCAGCGCGTCGCGCGCAGAGGCAGGTGCGTGGAACAAGCCACCGGCAACACCACCGGTGATCGCTGCGTCTATCGTGTTCAGGTCGTCTTGGCTCTGGTCACGGTTTGGATTAAGCTCGCTAGCGTAGTGCTGCCCAACCTTCGCCTGAGCAGCAGTCAATAAGGCGTTCTCTCCCGCAGCTTTTGTCAACGCCGCGGTGGGGTTGCTGATCCCCTTGCTGAAGAACGCCTTGTTCGCGCCATAAGGCACGATGGAACCAGCGATCGTGTTTATAGCGGCGCGCTTGGCGGCCGTGTCGCGGATCAACTGCGGATCGAGATCCGCATTAGCAGGGTCGGACTCTGCTTCCAGAATGCCCGTGTTACGTTCTGTTGGGTAGATGGCTGCAGCTGTACCGCCAAGCGCGCCGACTTCTCCAAGGTGATTTATCCCTGGCAGATTACGGAGAACACCGCCACCCGTACCTCCTAGCGCAGCACGGCCAAGCAAACCGCCGACAGCAATTGGTGCGATTGACGGACCCAGTTCCCCGAGCTTGGCGGCGAAATAATCAGCAGCATCGCCGGCGCCGTGGATCTGGTCGAAGCGACTTACACGAGGCGTGTACAACGCAGCTTCAGCCTGCAGCTGACTCAGGCGGCGGAGACTGCTGGTAGGGTCTCGGCCGGCGATGCGGTCAGCGTTGACTTGTTCAGCGGCGTCTCCAATACCGTAGCTGGATGCACCGGTGATGGCGCCTTTTTCGAGCTCCGAAACCTGCGGCGTCGGCATATCTGGTACGGCGCTGACAACTCCACCATAAATATCTTGCCGCAGAGGCATAGGATCACCCGTTTTACTGTCGACCGCTGAGGATTTTGATCGCTTCCGCGCTCCGATTCTTTCCGTTCGGCGTTTCGAGCTCCTCAGTAGGAGTCAGCGTACCACTGACCGTGTCGCGTGTAACATCGTTGCGCAGCCCCCCGATGAAGCGGGGCAACTTCGTACGCACATAGCTACGCACCGAGAGGCCCCCCGGCGTGAATACGTCGCCGAGGTTTGATTCGCCGTGTGATTCATAATGCGGGCGCGCCGTCGGCGTGATGCCGCCGAATAACTGGCTTTCCTGGAGCTGCCTTTCCCTCTGTTGCACATCGAACTCATTGCGCGCACGCGCGAACGAAGACTGCCGCTCCGTAGGATTGAGGTCGGAGAAACGAGCCGGCGTATTATCAGCGTGGACGAAATAGTCGGGGTTCGTATTGAGGAATTGACGGAATCGCTGCTTGGTCGCCTCGTCATCCACGTACGAGGTCTTGCCGTCCTTGTCGACCTGCGGAATTTGGAACTTCTGGCCGGCCAGCAAGCGCTCGTACTCATCATTGTCGTCTTTATTGAGCCCGCGGATGCGCTGCTCCTCAGCACGTATCTGAGCGATGCGGTTGAGTTGATCCGCTCGATCAGCCTGCTGGAGACTAAAATTGAGTTCAGTGCTGCGCCGAGAGAGCGGCTTGGGGTTACCTAGCTCGTCGAGCTCCGGCTTGACGCCGTAAGTTTTCAGGTAACCTGGGCCCTCACCGGGATCGCCGGGGCCTAGTGAACCAGGAGCCCCGTTACCAGAACCTCCGGCCGCGGACGAAGCGCCGCCGCGCAAGTTCTGCGGGGCAACGCCCGTATCACCGCCGCGGCGGATATCGAGCAAGTTTGCGCGGCGCGCGGCGAGTGTCGGATCGAAACTCCCAGGAGTGCGGGACTGCGGACCATTTTTCAAGAAGTCAGTACCGTCACGCAGGTCGGCCCGCAGGTAGTCGTTGTAACGATTGATCTGGGCAGCCAGCGCGTTTTCTTCAGCGGGCGTACGACCAGCCTTGTTCCGGGTATCTCCGAGCGCAGTAACTTGTCCGAGGTCCGGATTACGTAGCGAGCGGAAGTTACTGCCGCCCTGCAGGTTGGCGTTGATCGCAGCTTCTTGCCCTTCCTGCTGCTGCCGGGTGAGTGGCTGAGAAAAGTCGCCGCGGCCTTGGGCGTCAGAGAACGAGTACTCCCCGTTGGCGCCTTTTGTTTGAAAGATGTTCTGACTCAAGCGGCGGACAGCGCCTGCACCGAGGGCCTTGTCGACCGGCGCAGTACCAGTGCCGTAAGAGTCATACGCGAGCGGGGTGTTCTGAGCGGCCTTCGCCAGGTACTCATTACGGGCCGCACGGAGCTTCTCTGGGTCGCCGTTCGCAGCCTGTACTGCGAACGAATACCCCCGACTCAGCCCAGGGTCTTGAGCGCCACCGCTCGCATCCAGTTTCTGCCGGTTTACGGCCTGCGCACGGAGTGCGGCGAGCCCAGCCTGATCGCCACTCGCCAACAGACCGTTGACGGTCTTCGAATAGAGCTGGCGGGATTCTGGGCTCGTACCAAAGATGTCCACGTCCTGGGAGGCAGCCGCGGCAGGCGCGGCAGGAGCAGCGCCTTTGGCAGCCGTTGCGGCAGTCGGAGCCGCAGCAGCCGCAGCTATGGGAGCGCCGGATGCGCCGAACCCGTCAGAGAAGCTCTTACCGACCGCTACGTTACTTAGTCCGTCGGCGATGCGTCGGGCGTTGCCAAACGAAGCGATGTCGCCGATGTGCTGTAGGTAGCGGCCCGTATCAGCCACTGCGCCTGAGATTGGGCCGTCGGCATTCACGCTGTTACGGAAATCATTTTGCGTATGTCCGTCAAAGTCTTCGGCGAGTCCCTGTAGCGTGCCGCCGACAACGGCAACAGGAGACACAACACTCGCACCAGATCGCGCGGCGAAAGTCCCCAGACGTAGTGGGATGCCCTTGACGTAGCTCACACCGGCGCGTAGCGAACCGGCCAGATCGGCGCCTTTGACGGCGTCGCCTACAGCGGTGGCGGTGCGTCCGGCACCCGCTGCAGCTCTGCCTAGGAACCCTTCACCTTCTGCAGCAGCGGCTGCAGAAGGTGGCGTACCGCTCGGAGGGGCAGTGGGGGGTACCGTCGGTTCAGGGGTCGGCGCAGCACCCGGCGCAGCACCCGGCGCAGCACCCGGCGCTGGTTGGGGGGCGACGCGAGCGGGTATCGTCGTGGTCGTCTGTGGCCTGACGCTCGGTGTGGCATCAAACGTAGACCCGTCAGCGTTACCGACGAATCGTGAACCGTTGGCGGCGGGGTAATGAGGATCTTCCCCAGGAAGCCCGGCTGCGTAACCACGTAGTCCACTGCGCGCTCTCACGCCGCCAGGAACTGGTGCTTTACCCGTTGTACGTCGAATGAGGTCATGTACTGCCCGGCCACCACCCATAGCTTGAACGGTCTGAGCCGGGAGAACTGCTTCGCCATCCGAGATAGCGATGACACCCGCGTCGTCTCGCGGGCCGCCCGGCGCGTGGACCATCCCACCGCCGGCCATACCCGGCGTGGCTGAGCCCGTCGAGCCGTAGCGCGCGTGCAGCGTACTGGCATCCGGCATATACCCACGAAGTTTGGACTTGGTCTTGAAGTCTTTCTGGATCTGGCTTTTCATGATATGTCCTTATTGAACGACTGCGACACGCCGAAGCTGTTGGCATCAGAGCCGCTGATCGAGGCGCCGATGTTAATCGCCGAGATCGAGCTCGCGGCAAGCTGAGCCAGCATCTGGCCCGCGTTCTTAAGCGATTCCTGCAGCAGGGTGGCCTTTGCCTGAAGCTGGCTAGCGTCAATCTTAACGAACTCAGTGGCTACCTGCGACTCAGCCGCCAGGCGGGCGGTGAACAACCCGTACTGAGAATTAAACGAGTCGATACGAGCCTTCTCTGCCTCAATCTCGGCGGCATAGGCCGTTGCCTGCCCGCGATAGATCTCTGCCTGCGCGCCTACCTTTTTAGCTTGCGCATCGATAGAAGCAACGTAGGCACCGGTGTTGGCCTGGTACTGCTCCAGGATCACGCGATTCGTCTCATTCTGCAGACGCGGTGTAGCCAGCACAGCATCGACACGCGCCGCGTAGGCTCGTACCAGACTGTCGTACGCACCGGCCTGCGCCTGGTACGCAGACACCTTCAAGGACTGCCCGCGGATTGCCTCTGCATACGCCTCGAACTCAGTCCTTTTTGCACCGACCTGAGCTGAATACGCGTCAACCGTCGCGCGATAGGCGTCGATCCGGATACGGTCAGTCTCAGTGGCGACGCGAACAGCCTCGATCTGGGCACGGTACACCTCGATCTGTGTGGTCAATGCCTGGAGGCGCTGGGTGTATATCTGGACATCCTGCAGATTCAGCTCGCTGATCAGCTTCTGACCTTCAAGCTGGGAGCGATATACCTCCAACTTCAAGCCTTCGGCCTGGATCTGGTCACGATAGACCTGCGCCTTGGCCTGGAATCCCTGGAGTCGTAAATTTTGCAAAGAAATACTGGCGTTGAACAGATTGATCGCCACTTCTACCGTGACGCGGGCTGCTTCAAAAGCTCGCTGTTGAATCGAGTTATACAAGTTAATCAACGCGCCTTCCAAGGCGATGCCCTGAGAGACTGCGAAGCGCATGTTCTCGATCTCGACCTGATGGACCTGTATCGTGATGTCACGGTTCAGGCTGTTCGCATTGCCACGGTTCGTCTCGCGGGCCTCACGGATACGCGCCTGAAGCTCGCCCTGCGGCATTACAAAGCCGCGGCTGGAGAACTCCTCAGTCGCCTCCATGACCAGTTTCTGGCTGGCCTTGTCCTCACGAATACGTGCGCGGTCAAACAGCGCCTGCTCGATGAACAGAGGTAGGCCCGTACCCCCCTGGAGCATGGCCGAGATACGCGCCTGCACCTGGGCGAGCCCCGCAGAGGAATAGCCTTTCTCTGAAAACCCAAACGTGTTAGGGGGTGCGCTCAGTTCAAAATCAGGGTACGGATTATTCAGTAATGGGTACTGAATGGTCGGCGCGTCGGGCAGAATGATCTGGCGCAGGTTCGGCGCGTCCGGGAATGTCAACGTCGGGGAAGTTGGTAAGTCATGGGTGGCGAGAGTCGGAACGGCGCCAGGAGCAGTTACGGCAATTGGGGCCGGCAGATCAGGGAAGTCCAGCGAAGGAGGCGCCACGGAGAAGTCCGGGGCGCTCGGAAGAGCAGGCAGCGAAGGTTGATTGACAGAAGGTGGTGATGGCGCAGCGGTCTCGACAAAAGTAACCGTCGGCAGCACAGGCGCGGGTGGTTTACTGTACGCTCCGCTGAGAGAAGGGCCAGGCAGCGCGGTGTAGTACGCTGACGTAGTCGAGTAATCGAAGCTGCGCAGGTCGTCTGCCAGCTGTACGGCCTTCGTGTAAGAGGTGTTCGCGTAGTTCAGGATCGTTGTAAGATTGGAGTTTACAACGCTGGGGGCACCGGCGTATGGAAGGATTGCTGGGGGGTCTAGCGCCATCACACTCTCCTAGCCAACTTGATCACCATCATATCCATGCGATCCAACGAGAAATCCGACCCGAGCTTATTGGTCAACTCGAACTGCCAGTAGCGGGACTTCGCGCCCTTACCCAAGTTTACTCGACCTTCGCGAATATCCCCAGCCTTCCCGGCCAGCTCATACCAACGTTCAGTCAACTTGCCATCATAAGACGAGATAACTTTAAGCCCGATCTTACCATCCGAGGTGAAGCCCAGGAACACTTCGGGCACGGTCTTCTGATTCGGCGAACCGAAGTCAGCTTTGCCGGTCAGCGCGACGGCGTTGATCGGCTCACCAGCGTCGTCATCGCCTTCTAGGGCGTACAGGCCGACTTCCGAGGCGGCCAGCCCCAGTCCGCGACGGTACGCGTAAGAATTGAACGTGAATCCTTCGTAGCGGGTCGCACCGCTGGACTCAGTGTTCACCACCCAAGTCTCGTAAATACCGTCCTCGGTGGCGAACCCGATGCGCAGCGCGATGCCCTCACGAAGCAGCTCGTTGAACATGCCGACGCTGGTTAACCCTTCGGCCAGGGTCACCGAGTCACCCACGGTCTGGACAATCAGGCAGGACGTCCTGGACAGCGCTTCGAGAACCAGTGATTCAGCGACAGATTGAACCGCGTGCAGAACACCGAGCGCCTCTGAGTGTAGACCGAGGGACTCGGCGATCCCGAGATAGAAACCGCTGTCGACGCTGCTGCGGAATGCCAGCATATCGGCGATCGTGTTAAGCCCTACAAGCCGCGAAGATACTGCTCCGCTGGCCTGCAGCTGCTCGGCGATCGCCTCGACGAGGTTCCGGATACCGGTGGCCGTTGCGGTCAGGGCTAGGTTTTCTGAAGCACTCTGGACGAAGCCCAGTGACATTGCGGTCGTAAATGCCGCCATTTCCATCGCGATGTCCTGGGACCGAAGCATTGAGGTCGGCGCGCTCTGCGCTGAGAGCGAGGCGGTGAGCGTATCCTCGTAGTGCACCGCAACGTGGATCAGGAAAGTGGCTGAAGAATTCTGCAGATTAGACGATAGGAACCCGTCATCGCCTTCCAAGAACACAGCGGTGCTCGGTGCGAGTGTTGAGTTAAGACGACCGTCATCACCCTCCAAGAACACGGCAGTGCTCGGTGCGAGCGTTGAATACAGAGGACCGTCGTTTCCTTCAGTGAAACTGCCGGTCGCGTTATCAGTCGATGCTACGATGAAAACGGTGCCCTGCTGGAAACGTGCAGTGGCATCCTGAAGAACTGGGCCTTGCAGGAAGT
>JACXTT010002813.1_pt1 | contig 27268 bp, 46 predicted proteins | sample 9270951 | NCBI WGS metagenome assembly JACXTT01 (sample SAMN15532306, study PRJNA645909) | rock metagenome | isolation source: weathered quartz diorite | place: Puerto Rico | collected 2017-06-21 | reverse complement strand
CGCCCGCACCGGGTGGGGGGGGCGCGCCCGCGATGCCGCCAGCGCCCGCCGCGCCGCCGATGGGTGCAATGGCCGCAGGATAAACGGAGGGTAAAGTGGCAGGACTCGTGAGGCCGCGCCTATTTTCGATTCGCAAGATCACCGATACCGCGCAACGTGTCGCCCACATTTTCAACCCGAGGAGATTCCCCGATCACGGCGGATTCACGGGCGAGTCGAAGTGGGGCAAGAGCGGGGAGTTTGGCGTCGAAGCCCCGACGCGCCTGCGTACGGCCGAGCCGTCCAACGGCAAGAGCGACGGCTAATCCGTGGCCACCGACACGGGCCGCTTACTGTCGGACGTGACCGAGCAGGAGTGGATCGACCTCACGCTGGCCAACCCCAAGCTCGCCGAGACCATCATCAAGGCCGACCCCCGGGTGCGCCTCTGGGACGCTGTGTACGGGTCCAAGAAGACCCTGAAGGACCTGAAGCGGCTGCGACCGGACATGACGTTCGCCGAACTCGTCGAGGAGATGGGCATCGAAATCGCCCCAGACTCCAATCTGGGCCGCGCCCGGCGCCACGCCCGCGCCGAGATCGAGGACGACATCACCGCGATCAAGCGCCTGCGCACCGAGCTCGAGAAGGACAAGACCACCGAGGCGCAGACGCGGTTCGTGGCTGACGTCCGAGAATCGGCGACCGACCTGGGCTTCACGGTGTCGGAGAAGGATCTGGACGAGATCGTGACCTTTATGAAGGACAACGAGTACGGGGTGAAGGCCACGAAAAAAGCCGTGGAAGCCTTCTTCGAGGGTCGCGCCCCCGCCGAGCCCAACTTCGAGTCCGAGCACACCTTCCAATTCGAGAACGAGGGCTCGGACTACATCAAGAAGTTGACGGAGTCGCCGCCGTTCACCGACACCTCGCAGCTGACCCTGCAGCACGCCGAGCGCACGTGGCAGGACATGTTCGGCAAGAGCGGCGGCCCGGGTCGCGCAAAGCGGGCACTCGCGGCTCGCTAGAATAGGGGAACGAGACCATGCCCATTTTTGGCGTCGGCGACGTACCCGGCGGCACCGCCGGGACCGAGCTTGGGCAGTTCACACGTCGTGCTTTTGTCCCTGAGTTAATCATACAAACGAGATTAGCCACGCCGCTGGTCGCCGCGCTCATGGGCGCCGCGAAGCCCGCAGGCGGCGGGTTGTCGCAAGTCACCGTACCCTTCCAGGGCGGCTCCTACGTGGTGTCGCAGTGGACGGATGCCTCCGGCAAGTTCAACCAGCCGCAGGCGCTCAACCCGGGCGTCAACGGCGAGTGGAACCTGAAGATCCTGGTGACGCCCGTGCCGATGACCCTCGGCGAGTCGCTGGTCCAGTGGGACGCCGCCGTCATCCCGATCCTCGCCGCGCGGATGAACGACATCGGCCCGAGTCAGGCCGAGGAGTTGTCGACGCAGCTGTGGACCAACGGGTCCTACGGCTCGCAGCAGATCGACGGCTTACCGCTCATCGCCTCAGCCACCGGCACCTACGCCGGGCTGTCGCGCTCGGCGAATACGTGGCTCCAGGCCAACGTCATCAACGCGGGCGGCATCGACCCCACGCGTGCGGCGCTCATGCAGTACATCACCTCGGCGGCCAAGTTTAATCAGGGTGAGATGCCCGACTTCGGCATCACCGGCCCCGGGACGTGGAATCGGCTGAGCCGCGACTATCTGGGCCTCGAGCAGTACCAGATCACGCCCGGGTCGTCCTTCGATCGGGTCGCCGAGGGACCGCGGGCTGGCTTCCGGGCGCTCATGGTCGGCGACGTGCCCGTGTACGTCGACCACGGCTTCGGGACGGAGGGCACGATCTACCTGTTCAAGCGCCGCTACACCTCGTTCTACATGCACCGCGCGGCGGCGTTCGCGTTCACCGGCTTCGCGTCGACGCTCCCGAATTATCAGTTGGGTTATGTCGGACTCGTGGCGACCGCGCTCGAGACCGTGTCGGTCAAGCCGAAAAGTGTCACGCGCATCACTGGACTGAATTTTGACACCGTGTAGAGGAGACGACTGATGGGCGTCGATTTCGTCCCGACGGGCATCCAGACCGGCGTCGCCGGGTCGATGATGGGCACCGAGGTCGTCACCACCATCGCGGCGGCCACGCGCGTCATCCTCGCGGCGGGGCTCTACTTCTACTACGCGGTCGGCGTCAACATTACCCTGCAGGTGCTCGACTCGACGGGGGCGTGGCAGAACGTGACCGCGGCCGGCGTCGGTGGCGTGGCGCCGTCGGACGGTACCGACGTCGCGTTCTTCAACGCGGGCGGCGGCAACCAGACCGTCAAGACCCAGAAGATCGGCTAACCTCGTTCCATGTTCGGGAGCCGCGTCGCCACGGGGGCTCCCACCGGCCAGTCCGGCAGCCTCCTCGGCAACGAGACGATCATCCAAGTCCCGCCCGGCGGGGCCACGATCGTGCCGCTCGGCGATCACTACTACTACGACATCGGCGGCGACCTCGTCATCCAGATCCGCACCGCCACGGGGGCCTGGAAGACCGTCTCGCTGAGCTCCTTCGTGTCCTCCGATGGCACCAACGTCCGCGTCTTCAACCTCGGGGCCGGCGTCGAAACCATCACCCTTCAAAAGATCGGCTGATGGCGCTCCGCACGGAGACGCTCGCCAGTTACCGCACGAAGGTGCTCCGCGAGCTCCGCGACGCCAATCAGAGCTACTTCAATAGCCAGAACGGGGCCAATCCCAACCTCGATCTCAACACCTGGATCAACGAAGCGGTCGCGTGGCGCGATCTTTGGTCCGGGGGGGCGCGGGTCTACAAGCCGCAGGTCGCCCTCACGACCGGCGTCGATTTCTACGTCTTGAGCGGGCCGCAGGCGGGAGCGCTGTTTCCCACCGACACCATCCTCGACATCCCGAATGCCTGGCTCATCTGGGGCAACTTTCGGCGGCCGATGAAGGAGTTACCGTTCGGCGTCGTGACGTGGGGCTATCGGCATCTCGTGCAGTATACCGACGTGCCCGGCGCGTTCTGCCGCTATGGCGCCAATCAGTTGGTGGTCGCCACCGCTCCATCCTTCGCGTACACGATGGACCTCGATGCCACCACGCTCTCGATTCAATTCGCGACCGACGGCACCCAGGACGCGGTCCAGGATCCCCTCCAGTACCCCTACACCGAGCCCGTCATCAAGTACGCGGCCTATCTCGCCAAGCAAAATCAGCGGCGCTTTGACGAGGCCAATGTGTTCTACAACGAAGCCGTGCGCGCCCTGGGCGACATCGAAGCCTCGCGCGTGGGCGAACTCCCGCAACCGACCAAGGGATGATCGCTGCCGCCGTCCTCGGCGTCTACCTGCTCGGCTGGAACGGACTGCACCTCCCGAACCCGCAATTGACTCCCGGCAAGACCGTCGCCATCACGACCACCGAGGTGTGCGCGACGACGTGGGGCCGGGATGTCCGCCACGTGACCCAGCGGATGAAGGTCGAGGTCTGCCAGCGCTACGGGGCGCACCAGTGTCCGGGCCCCAAGTGGGAAGTGGACCATCTCGTGCCTCGCGAACTCGGGGGGGCTGACCACGTCGACAATCTGTGGCCCCAGATGATCGCCGAAGCCCGCCTCAAGGACCGGCTCGAGAACTTCCTGCACCGAGCGGTCTGCAACGGGTTCCTGTCGCTGGAGGAGGCCCAGCAGGGCATTCGAACCGACTGGACCCAGCAGTACCGCCTCATGCGAGACGAGCAGTGAGCCTCGGCCGGGATCCGCGACGCGGGCGCGGGGGCGAGACCCCCGAGCCGCAGAGCGTCACCCAGCGAGCCTGGCGCGGGATGAATCTCACCGATACCGCGCTCTCGATTGAAGATGACGAACTCGCCTACGTCGAAAATGCCATGTACGTCGGCAAGGGCCTCCAGGCGGTGCCGCTCTATGCGGGGGCGGCCGGCTCAGCCTTGCACGCGGGCTCGCTCATCAAGGAATCGTTCGGCGCGCTCCTGACCTACGGGGCCAACACGGTCCCGCACCCGGTCACCATCGCCGTCTTCGAGGATGGCTCGGCGTGGATGCGCGATCACAACCTCGACGGCGCCCTCGATACGCAGGTGGCCGTCGCGGGGACGTTCTCAGCCTCGCCCAGCCGCACCGCCATGACCATCTGGCAGGACGGGCCGATCCTGATCCAGGACGACACGTGGGGCTACGGGTCGTGGAATGGGGTGACCCTGACCCTGATCGACGGCACCAAGAAGGGACATCAACTCGCGGTCTTCGAGGCCCACGTGTGGCTCCTGACCGCGCCGCGCACGATCACCTATACCGCCCCCAACTCGTTCAACGACTTTGTGGCGGGCGACGGTGCCGGGTCGTTCAAGATCACCGACGACGCCTTCGAGGGCCAGGTCTACGCGCTGCACTCCACCGTCGAGCAGTTGTGGATCGTCGGGGCCACGGCGATCGACGCGCTCGGCAACGTCGCCACGTCGGGGGGGGTGACCACCTTCGCCGTCACCAACGCCGTGACCTCGCTCGGCTCGACGTTTCCCGACTCCGTCCTGGGCTACTTCCGGGCCCTGACCTTCGCCACGGCGTACTCCATTCACAGTTTGCTGGGGGTGACGCCACAGAAACTCTCGGCCAAGATCGACCGCTATTTCGCCTTCCTCGGCTCGGCGATCAGTTCGGGACCCAAGGTCGGGGTCGTCACCCTCAACGGCCAGACGATCCTCGTGATGCTCTTTACGTACACCGATCCGGTCACGTTGGTCGCCTCGACCAAGCTCGTGTGCTTCGAGGAGGGCAAGTTCTTCATCGCGACGACACCGGACCTCAATGCCAACCGGGTGCTGGACCTCGTCACGCTGGTCATCCGCAACGTATTCGAGGTCTACGGCATTGATGCGGGCGGATTTCTCTATCGCCTCTTTGCCAGGAGCGGTGATGTCGGGTCCGGCACGGTGACCGTGCGCTCGAAGCTCTATGACTTGGGCGAGCCCGTGCAAGGCCACCAGCAGATCCGCGTCGGGTTCGACTTCTCGGCCCCAGGGGGCGGCGTCCTGATCGCCCCGGTGACGATCACCCTGTCGTCGGAAGCCTCGCAAGTCCAGATGCCCGTGGACCAGGTGAAGTTCCTCGCCCTGGGCGACATGCCCTTGAATCGGCAGTACGCCCTGCACCGCAAAGACGCCCCGATCATCGGCCAGCGTCTGCGCTGGACCGTCCAGTGGAACGCCAAGGACTTGCTCTGCCTCGAAGCGGCGCACCTCGAGCACGCGCCGACGACCACGTGGGACGTCGTCGACCAGGTCCCGTCCATTTTCATCATCACCACCCCCGCGGGCGGTATCTTCATCGTCACCATGCCCGCCGGCACCTTCACGGTGCTGCGATGAGGTTTCCATGAGCGGCACCCTCGCGATCCCCAACGACATGACCAACCTCAGCACCGATTCGATCGGGCACTTCATGGCCAACTGGTTCGCCATCCGCGACTACGTGAACGTGCGCGAGCTGGGCGTGGGGCTGCTAGCGAATCGGCCGGCGGCGGGTCATAATGGGTCCTCGTTCCTGGCGACGGACATCCAGGGTGGCACGGTCTACATGGACGATGGCACGTCGTGGCGGCAAGCGGGCGCAGGCGTACTCGGCCCGCAGCCGGCGTTCACGGTGGTGGCGCGGTTCCCCTACGTGGAGCCGCAGTTTTAGGAGGTCGGGATGCAAGTCGGCGATCTGCTGTCGTGCGATCACTGCCCCGAGGTCGTGGTGAGCCAGACCGCCGAGAACGGCATGACGATCACCCGATCACGGCCGGTCGAGCATCCGATCCAGGGCTTCGTCGAAGCGCGCACGATCGACGAGCGGACCAGCGTGGACGGGCCACCTTGCGAATGCGGCGAGATGCCTCCGCATTTGACGACCGACCCGACTCGCCACCCCACGTGCGAAGCGTTCGAGATGCGTCCGCGCACGATCTACGACGGCCGGCCGATCCTGCGCTGCCCCACACTCTACGAGGACCAGGTCCACGACTCGGCGAAGATGCGTCTCCTCGGCACCATGACGCGAGGCTAGGATGGCCGGCAATACCGCGCAGATTTTCAGCCGGGTCGGCGACATCCAGTGGGCCCAGAACGTCGCGACCGCCAACACCACCAAGGATCTCACCTCGGGCACGATCTACCTCGTGTGGACGGCGGATGCCACCAATGGCGGCCGGCTCGCCAAGCTGATCGCCCAGGCGCTCGGCACCAACATCCAGACCGTGCTACGCGTGTGGTTGAACAACGGCGCGACGACCGGGACCGCGGCGAATAACACGCTCCTGAAAGACGTGACCATCCCCGCCACCACCAACTCCGAGACCACGCAGATCGGCAACACCGAGATCCCCCTGGACCTCGCGGTGCCGCCGGGCTATCGCGTGTACGTCACCGTCGGGACCGGCATCGCGGCCGGGCTCGACGTCACGGGCGTCGGAGGCAAGTATTGACCGACGGCCTGCTGACGATCGCCTCGCGCGCGGACCTCGGGGGGCTCCCGCTCGAGGATCAACTGGTTCACGGCATCGCCTCGTGGCAGACCCCGGGGACGTATACGTGGCTGGTCCCGCCAGGCGTGAGTCGCATCCTGATCGACGTCACGGGGGCGTGGGCGCGGGGCGGCAACGTCAACCAGGGCTGCCCGCTGGTGTCGCACCTCTACGCTCCCATGGGGCCCGCACGCGTGGTGCATTGGGTCGACGTCGTGCCGGGGATGCTGTTCACCATCGTGATCGGGGCGTCGGGCGTGAACGCGGCCAACGGGGATTCGTCGACCGTTACCGGCCTGGGCGTGGCTTTGACCGCCGGGGGCGGCGTCCCCGCCGACTATTTGTTCACGACGCCGACGCCGGTCCTGACGAGTTTCGGGAGCGGCAGCATGGCCGCCAGCGGGGGCGGCAATGTCCTGTCGCTGGGCACGGGCAACGGCTACTGCATCATTCAGTGGTGATGGACCTCCTCCAGCAGGCACTCATGGGCTCGATGCTCTGGCAGCGACAGCGGCTCAAGGCGGGTGAACAGCATGCCGCCCACACCCACCAGACGTGGCAGCTGATCCTCGTCCTGGTCGGCGAGATCCGGATGCACGACGGCGTCGTGATCCGAGTCGGTGATCCGCCACGATACGTGGAGGCAGGCGAGGCCCATGCCTTCGAGGCCATGACCGACGCCGAGGTCGGGAGCGTCTGGGGCGACGCCGAGGCCACGATGGCGAGAGAGGAGGAACGATGCGGCGACTGATCGTCGGACTGGCGTTGCTCGTGGTGGGGGCCACGGTGGCGAAGGCGCAAGCCCCGCTCACGATCCCCTACACCTTCTCGGGTGGCGCGCTCGCGCCACTTGGTCGGATCGACGCGAACAACACGGCCATCGCCGACTACATCAACAGTCGCTTCACGCCGATCGTCAACGTCAAGGACTACGGCGCCAAGGGCGACGGGACGACGGATGACACCGCTGCGATCCAGGCCGCGATCACGGCGGTGGCCACCGTCAACGGCGAGCTCTCGTTCCCGCCCGGCACCTACAGCGTGAACGGCAAGACGAACACCGTGACCGACGAGTCAGGTCCCAACCATGCGGCACTGCTCATGGCGTCGAACATGCACCTGCGAGCGACGCCGGGCACCGTCACGCTGCGCTTGCAAGCCGGATGCTCGTCGGACACCGCCCCGCAAAACTGCGCGATGTTCTTTTCCAACGGGACCCTGTCGAACCTGTCGTTTGACGGGTTGATCCTCGACCTGAACGGGGCCAACAACAAGATTTCTCCGTCGCGGCCAAGCGTGTACAACGAGTTCACCTTCGCGCACATCATCTTCTCGGGGACCACCGGCGGCGTCGCGGCGAGAGCCGATGGCGTGCTCGTCCAGAATTGTCAGTTCCTCAATAGTCCGGGGGCGAACGCCATCGTCTTGATGCAGTCCAACACGGTGTCGGTGACGCTCGGCACGCGGTGGCGCATCGTCAACAATCTGTTCAACAACAATGGCGGGGATACCGACGACCACTCGTCCATCTATGGCTGGTCCGACGACGTGCTGGTCCAGGGCAATACCTTTACCGCCGATACGATGTGGGGCACCACCGGGAGCACTGGCGCCAAGGTCGCTCATGAGATCCACGGGGCCCACCATCGCGTCATCGGGAACACGGTCAAGAACTACTACCAAGGGGTGTGGCTGGCCGAGAATTACACGTCCGATGTGAAGAACATCGCCATCGTGGGCAACACCTTCGGCCCGCTCCGCGGCATTGGCATCGACACCAACCGCACCTCGGCCAACTCGCGACCGATCCACGACGTCAGCATCGTCGGCAATGCCTTCGAGTTTGACAACAGCACCACAGTCATCGCCGTGAAGGCTGCGTATCAACTCGCGACGGTCTATGCCGTCACCGATGTCTTGGTTGAGGGCAACGTAGTGAAGGGCACCGGGACGGCTCAGGCCACCGCAGCCGTGCTCCTGTCAACCTCGGGCACCGTCGCGAGTCAGACGCACGACCGCATCACGATCGTGGGCAATCGAGCCAGCGGGACGACCTTCGGCGTCTTGCTGACGACCTCGAACACGAACAAACTCGGTGAGATTACCATTGCCAACAACGTCTTCCAGAACCTCGTCGCGACGGGTGCCTTCGCGAACCCCATGGGGGTGCTCTACAATACCGGCGGGAGTCAAGCGATCGTGTCCTTGAACATCCAGAACAATAGCGTACTCGACACCCAGGCGTCGCCCACGACCGCCTACGGGATTTTCCTTTCCGGGGGCGGCGGGATCACGAATCTCCTGGTGGGGCCGCAGAGTTATCTCGGCCTCGTGACGGCCAATTATTCCGAGTCGGGGCTGGGGTCCGTCGGCGCTCGCGTCGCGCCGCAGAGTCAGGGCTTGCAACTCGGCAGTCCCACGGGAGCCTCCAAGGGCGATGGGACGGTCAATGCGGCCACCCGGTACTATCAGAATGGCGTGGCGATGATTCAGCCGGCGGGGAGCGATGGCACCCTGCGCGCGACCGGATTTACCTTCGCCAACATCGGGACGGCCATCCCCAACAACGGCGACTTCGGCTACTGCTCCGACTGTACCATCGCCAACCCCTGTGCGAGCGGGGGGACCGGGGCCATCGCCAAGCGTCTCAATGCGACCAATGTCTGTAATTAGACGCTGGCTCTGCCTCGCGTGGCTCCTCGCGGCGGTGCCCGCCTTCGGGCAGGTGAGTCGCGTGGACGGGACAGCGCTCTCCAGCGGCGGGACACCTAATGTCTCGTCGTGCGGTGGCTCGCCCTCGCTCGCCTCGGGCTCGACCGATGACGCAGGGCAGATCAACGTTGGGACCGGGGTCGTGCTCACGTGCCAGTTGAACTGGTCGGCCACGATGGCCGCGGCCCCGTTCTGTATCGTCGGCACGAACTTGAGTACGCTGACGGTCGGGTGGACCACCGACACGGCGAAACTCAGCGTGACGGTATCGGCGACGCTGGGCGGCGGCAAAATCTACTACCTCTGCCGAGGCGGCGTGTGACTCGGCGCCGGGTCGGCTGATATGGCCGACGACGACCTGACCGTTCCCGACTGGCTCGGTCGCCCGCAGCCGGTCCTCAGAAAGTCGCTGGAACTCACCACGAGCGGGGGTGGTGGTGGGGTCACCGCGCCTGTGACACCGTCAGCGACACAACGGGCCGTGGACCTCATGCGGGCCACGCCCCCCTCGCCGACCGGGCCGAGCCGACTCGCCCAGCAGATCCTCGGGGGGATTCGGACCGGGGTGTCGGCCACCGAACAAGCGGCCGACCTCCTGTCGAGGAGCGGCGAGGAGACGACGCAAGCCCCGGCTGGCGTCTTCACGAATGTGACCCCGCGCGGGCCTTCGAGTGAGGTGATCCCAGCCCAGCCCGGGGTGTTCACGGGCGTCCAGCCTTCGGGCCCGGTCAGTACGCAAGCGCCAGGCGAACCTGGGGCCGGGTTCGGTCCCGGAGAACCAGGCGCGACGGGGGGCGGCATCGGCGAGGCGGGGGCGGGTGCGGGCACGCAGGCCGTGAACGCCCTCTCGGGGACCGCCGGGGCGGCGGTGCAAGTGTTGCCGTATCTCACGGCCGCGATCAGCGTGGCCCAGGATGCCTTGTCGAACCGCCAGAACTCCATCAAGGCGCTGGACGCCGTGATCGACGTCGCGGGAGCGGCGCTCGTGCCATTCACCTACGGGTTGTCGACCCTGGCGGGCTCGCTCTCCAAGGAAGACCTCGACCGGATGAACGCCGACTTTCAGCAGGGCAACTGGCTGCGCGGCATTGCCCTCGACACCTTCGCCAATCCGGTCACGCTCGTGGCCGACGTGGTCCAGCTGTTCGGCGGGCCGGACTTCACCAAGAACTTCCTGCGCGGTAACAAAGGGACTCGCTATACGCGCACGCGCGAGAACGCCGTGAATCAGGCCAACGAAGCCTTCGCGCAACTTGGCCAGAGCTTCCAGGGCGTGCGGGACCTGCCGACGGCCCTCGCCGCCATTCAGCAGCGCTTTGGGGGCGGCCACGTCGGGACCGGGCTGCAGTTGCCCGCCCACGTTGCTGAATGGATCGGCCTGGCCCCGTCGCCGAACGGGACCTACGGCTGGTCGTCGCTGGACGGGCCGCAGTTTCAGCGGTTGATGACCTACTTCGCGCAGTACCCCGATCAGATCGGCGGCTCAGTCACCTCGTCGGGGGACATTCCCTACTTGCCGCAGGAGCAGGCCGAGCAGGTGTCGCTCGGGGCTCGTCGAGCGACCGAATCGCTCCTCGGGGCCGTCGCGCGGGCCATGGTCATTCCCCCACCTCGGGCGGCGACGATGCCCACGAGCCCCCTCACCCCGAGTGGGCCCGCCGGGGCCCTCGGCTTCGCGCAGGACTTGCTCGGCTGATGCCGGTTGTCGATCCGCACTCGTGGAGCCACTTACCCTTTGGGGATCAGACGGCCTTCGTGGATTTTCTAGGGCAGCACGCGTTGTTCCATCGGTCCCTCGATCACACGATCCGCTTGCTCGGGGGCACGCCGTACAACTACCTGCCCATCGGGGATGGCGGAGGCGAGGATTGGCTTCTCGCCGTGCAGCAAGCCCACGAGGGGGCCGCGACGGCGCTCGTGATCGCGCCGCCGCCGGACCTGACCGCTTATGATCTGACGGACGTGGACCAGTTCACCACGTGGAGCTACCTCCTCGCCTTGGACGACGTGCGGCTTCGCCAGGCAGCGGGGATTTAGTAGAATGAGGGACTGATGGCTGACGGGGCTGACTTCTCCGAGTTCTCACCCGCCTACGGCGGCGGTTACAACCTCGGGGTGGACCTGGGCCCGCCGCCAGACCTCTACGCCAGCCTCGGCAATTTGACGTTGCCGAATCTGCCGGACATCCAAGCCCCGTCGTTCAGCGACCGTGCGCTGGATTTCGTGGGCAACATCGGGAGCGGGCTCGCCAAAGAGTTTGAGACCTCGCCCCTCAAGGCGTTCTCGTCCGCGCTGGGTCTCGGCGCGACGGGCCTCGGCATCGGCAATCAATTCCGCACGGGCGCCGCGCTGAACCGGCAGACGCGCGCGACCGAGCAAGCGCAGAAGGCGGCCCAGGCCGCCGCGGCGCCCGCCGTCGCGTTCGGGCAGGAGACGTTGAACGCGGCGCGTGCGGGCAAGCTCCCGCCGCCCATGGAGTCGGCGATCGAGCAGTGGAAGCAGCAGGCCAAGGCCGACATGCGCGCCCGCTTGGCCTCGATGGGGCTCGGCAACTCCACCGACATCCAGTCAGAGGAGTCGAAGATCGACCTGATGGGGGAGTCCATCAAGGCGCAGTTGCTCCAGAGTCAAGAAGGCGTGGCGCTGCAAGGATTGCAGACCGGCGTCTCGGCCGCGACGGGTGCTGGCCAAATGAGCCAGCAGCAGCAAGCGCTCCTCATGCAACTCATCGAGGGGGCCAACGCGCAGTTGGGGCAACTCGGTGCGCGCCAGTAGACGCGCGCGCCGCCTCACCCGCGCCAAGGCCCGCCTGATGCTCCACGAGAACCGCGCGCAGGGTTATGCCTTGACGCGCAAGCAACGAGGCCTGTTCGGGGCCATCGCCTCTGGTCGGAGTCGCCGTGCCCGCTGATCCACTCGGCGAAGCCGTCGATCTGCCGACGCCCGCCACGTCGACCACCTCGCCGGCCGCCGTCGCTGCGTCGTCCTCGCTCTATAGCCTCAGCAAAGACCTGATGGGCGCGGGCACGCAGATCGCCGAACGGCGGGCGCAGCGCATGGAGACGGGCGCGGAGTCGATTGCCCGCGAAGCCGAAGGACTGCGGGATCTCACGAAGGTCCAGGCGAGCGAGCGCGAGGCCGCGCGCCCCACGCCGCCGACCTTGCCCACGGTGCCGAAGCTGACGGCGCGACCGTTCCTCGAGCCCGGCGATTCGGTGCTGGGGCAACTACAGAGCGTCATGCAGGGCATCGGGCTGGTGGCCTTGGGATTGACCGGCAGCAAGGGTCGGGGCTACGCCTACGCCGCCACCGCCGCGCTCAAGGGCGCCGCCGAAGGCTGGCAGCAGGGCGATGCGGCACGCGTCCAGAACGAGTTGAATCGCTGGAAGGTCTCCCACGAGAGCCTGATGAGCGAGTACCAACTCCAGCGCGACGCGTTCAACGACTTGCTGACGAACCAGAAGATGACGATGGACAATCGCCTCGCGCTGTTGCGCATGCGGGCCGAGATCATGGGATTACAGGACTTGGCCGATCAGGCCCGGCAAGGGAACATCGCCGGGATCATCGCGTACCTGCAGGCGCTCGATAAGAGCGCGCTCGAACACGAGAAGGTCGCTGCGACGATCAAGCACTACGCGGCGCAAGAAGCCGACCGCAAGCGGGCGATGGCCGAGGCTCAAGCGAGAAGCGACCGGGCCTATGGCTTGTCGCTGGCGAAACTCGGTGAAATGAAGCAGACGCGCGACGTGCTGCTGCGGGACAAGCGCCTGAAGGAACTGGAGCCCTTCCAGAAGGCGGGCAAGCTCGCCGATGGGCTCAATGAGTTGGAGCGCATCTACACGCAGTTGGAGACCGCGCACCCGGAGCTCGTCCCGCAGTCCGGGGAACTCTTTGATGCGTGGTCGGCCCGCGCGCAACGGTTTCTCAAGCCTGGCGACACCAGCTTGGCGCAACTCAAGATGCTGTGGAACCAGGTCATCGTCGGTCTGCTGGAACGCGGGTGGGCGGACGAGAAGGGCGTGCGCGCGCTGGCCGTCTTTCAGTCGCAGATCAACATCCAGGACCAGATGCCGCCCCCCGAGGCCCTCCACGCCGTGATGAAGTCGATTCGCGGCCTGGTGCGCAAGGGCGTCGACCGCGATCTGGAGGCCCGGTCCAAGCTCGGCTACAGTCCCGAGGAGTTGGCCATCGCGCGCACGTTCGTTGAGACACTCCGAGAGCCAGAAGAGAACGAGATGCTCGGAGAAATCCGGGGGCTGTTCACCCCATGAGCGCCATTCTCAACCGCGACGAGTTTCTGAAGCTGTCGCCCGAGGAGCAGGCAACGACCGTGGCCAAGCGCGTGCCCACGTTCGCGACGCTCGACAAGGCCAAGCAGCAGGAATACCTCGCCGCGTTGCGCCGAGACTTGGTAACGCCCGGGGCCGTCGGAGGGCCGAGGGTGGAGTTGAGTGCCAGTACGTTCCTCAAGGAGGGGATCACGCGGAGAGCGCCTGACATTCTGGCGACGGCCGCGAGTGCCGCCGTGCCGGGCTCGGGGGTTGTTCCATTTCTCAGTCGCCTCGGCGCGGCCGAGGTCGGGCAAGACTTCGGGGACGTGGCGACGGGGCAGAAGATCACGCCCGGCTACGGAGCCGCGACGCAACTCGTCGGCGAGGCGGCCACCAAGCCCTTCGCCACGCTGGCCTCGGTCCCGGCCTTTCGCGCGTTCAGCCGCCGCACGGCGACGGCCATCGCGGACTACATCAAGCGCCTAGTCCCCGCGTTTCGCGACTACTCCTCCGACGCCAAGGGCCTCTATGGCATCGTGCACCAGGACGGCGCTCGGGAACTCTCCAGCACGTTCGAGCGGGGCTTGCGCGCCATCAAATCTCAGATTCCAGACACAGCCATCGTGCAGGTCGAGAAGACGATTGAGGTCGCCGGCCGCGCCGAGATAGTGACAGAGCCCCGCAATGCGCGTCTGCTGATCGACGAGTTGCCGAATCTGCGCAAGGCTGGGGGCAAGCCGTACTACGCGGCCTTGCACGCGCTCCAGCGCGATCTTCCCACCGGCGTCGCGCCCGAACTGGACACGCTCCGCGCCGACTACCGCCACGGCATCGGCTTCATCACCTTCGGTCGCAAGGGGAAGTTTCTGCACGGCGAGACGTATGATGCGGCGAAGGCGATGGGGGAAGCCCTCGACAAGCACGGCCAGGAACTCTATGGGCGTGGCATGGACGACCTCGCGGCCCTGATTCGCGGCCCCGGCCGCGAGCCGATCAAGGCCGTGACGCGGAGCCCCTGGGTCAATCGGTTGGAGGGCGCACTCCTCGGGGGCGCGGCCGGGGCCCCACTCGGCATCCCGCACGCGGTTGGCGGGGCCGCCGGGGGGGTGGCACTCGGGGAAGGACTGCCCCGCACCACGTACCGCAATGTCCCACTGACGACTGCGGGGCGCGCGGCGCAGCGACTCGCCCCGGTCACGCTTTCGGAGGCGGCGCGAGAACTTCTCCGCGAGGGGAATGTCCCCGAGCGACTACCGGGGATTCCGACGCGGCGCGGCGAGAGCACGCCGGTGACGCTGGAGCCGAGCCCACGGGCTGGCGAGCGGCGGTTACCGTGAGCCGCCGCGTGATTCGCGTCAGTGAAGCGCAGTCTCGCGAGCGGATCGCGCAGCTGCGCGACGAGATGGAGCGCGTCGAGGTGCCGCCGCCGCCGGAGCCACCCGCCGACACACCGCCGGAGGACGATGGCAGGAGCCTGGAGCAGCTGGTGGAGGACGAGTTGAAAACCCAACTGCGCCAGCGGCCCGTCCAGGGCTATGCCGTCGTCAACGCGATCAAGTTTCTCGCGGTCAAGGCCAAACTGCCGGTGCAATTCGGGACGGAGTTGGACCAGTGACCACGCCGGCTGGCAAGACGATCGCCGTGCTGGTGTTCCTGCTCGGGCTCGCGAGTCTGGCGCTGGCCGTGTTGCTACTCTTGTGCTTCAGCCCGGCTGGCGCGCAGATCGTGGCGCCGCAGGCGTGCGACGATAACGTCAAGTGCCTACGAGAAAGAGTCAAGGATCTGAGAGATTATCGCGAATTCATTGAGGACCAGCTGGCGCTCGCCAAGGCATTGAACGCCGATTTGCAGTCGCAACTGGCCGCCTGCCGAGTCCCGGCACCTGAGTTGCCGCCACGGACGCCGAAGCCACCCGAATGAGGGACGATGGTCAGAACCGAGTTCGAGATCCGGCTTATTTTCGATGCGACGCGGCCCTTGCCGGCCCATGAGCGCGACATTTTACTGGAGACGCTCGGGAAGCTCAGTCAGTTGCGGCTGAGCCGTGGGATCATGGGGACGGACCTCGTCGAGTTGGAGCGCGCGGTCAAGGCGATGCCGATTGCCGAGCACGCCGAGCCCAGCGAGGCACTGAGTCTACGTCGCCCGCCCGTGCAGGAGGCTGAGCAGATTCGTCGAGCGTTGGCGGCGACGACGACGATCGCGCAGGCGGCGGCGGTCCTAGGCACCTCGACGCGGACCCTCAAGCGCAAGATGCAGGAGTACGGCATTCGATCCCCTCGCAAGAAGGAGACGACATGAGACGGAGCCTGATCGCCTTGGCGATGATCGCGGGCGCGCTCGCGGGCGTGAGCGTGGCCCACGCCTACATGTGCAATTCGACCGGGTGTAATTGGGAAAGCGACTACACCGAGCCCAGCACCTTGACCAACGGCCAGCCGTTGACGGACCTCTCAGGCTGCACGCTGAGCTACACGACGGCGGTCGACAACGCCGCCCCGGGGCCCGCGAAGACGGTGACGGTCGTGGCGTCCAAGCCGGGCGGTGGTGGGGCCATGGTCAAGACCAACACGGACGCCGCCATGGTGCCTGGGCACACGTATACGATCGCGGAAACGGTGTCGTGTACCAGTACGGCCTTCGGGACGAGTGCGCCGTCGCCCGCCGCGTCGCTCACCATGAACAACGGCGTGACGGTAAACCCTACTGCAGCCCCCGTCTTGAAGTGATCTGCCGCCTTCTTCGGCGGTGGGGCTGGCATCCGTCGTGGTGCGCGGGCTGCCCATGACCTTTGATCCGACCATCTCCGCCGGGACCATCCTCAACCTGCTCGCGTTGCTGGTGACGGTGGCGATCGTGTGGTCGAAACTGGCGGCGCGCTTGGGCGCCATGGAAGCCAAGGTCGACGCCATCTGGAAGTGGTTTACGGAGCGGCGGGGATTCTTCCATGGGGGCGACGAGTGACGATCGCCGACTTCGCCGCCGCCGTCGTCCTGTACGCGACCAAGTACGGGGCCTCCACGACGCGCTGGGGCTCCACCGATCGGCACTCCGTGGCCGTGGGCGGCTGGGCGGGCGATCCCCACACGTGGTGGCTCGGCATCGACTTCCTCTACGACGATGGGCCGCATCGCCCTAGCTCGGAGACGCACCCACGGTCGCCGCACTCATGCCCCACCTGCTCCGAGTTCGACTTGAAGATCATTCACGAAGACGGGGCCCATCCGCACGATCACGCGCAGCCGATGGACTTTCCCCCCGGGCCCGTGACCGACTATCGGGGCGTGCATCGGAGCCTCGCCTGATGCGACGCCTGCGCCGCCCGGTCGCGCTGCTCGCCCTGCTGGTGGCCCTCGTCGGAGGCGCCGTGCCGGCTCCCGCCTACGTCACCCTCGCCAACGGCGACTTCGACCAGCACTACGTCTATCGGGATGTCGGGTCCACCTTTCTCACCGGGGCGTGGAGCGCGACCTATCAGATTTGGATCATTTCCGATCGGGCCGCCCGGTTTCAGACGTACCTCAGTTCCGGGCCCTCGACCTTCACAGGCGGCAACGACTACATGGTCACGTTCGACGGCGACGGCGGCGTCTCGAACAACATGGCGGTCGGCGCCGAGGGCGTGGATACCTATTCCACCGTCCTCCCCTCGGTCGGATCCTGGATGCAGCACGGGTGGAAGCATACGGCGGGCGCTGGTTCGACGTGGGATCACACCTTTTACTACCAGCTGCAGACCAACACCAACAACGTCGTCCGCAATTCGAGCGCGGACTTCACCTGGCCGGCGGGCAACCGTCTGATCGTCAGCAATAACTTCTGGAACCCGGACGCCGAGGGAACCAATGGCCGGTTCCGGTGCGTCAAGATTTTCAGCGCGGCGCTGTCGGCCGTCGACCTGCAAACGGAATCTGGGAGTTGTCCGGCGGTGACGGCGGCTGGGATCGCGAACTTGTGGGCACAGTGGAAGCTCTGCACGACCTTGACGGATAGCTCCGGGAACGGGCGGGACCTGAGCGCGAACGGCACGAATAGCTTCACCGACGACGGCTGCTCGGCGCGCCCACTCTTTCGTCAGGCCGAGCCGCTGACCGGGGCCGGGGGGGGCGGCAGCTTCTTCAAGGACCCCCTGCAATGAGACGCCTCGCGCTCGTCCTCGTGATGCTGCTCCTCGCGACGCCCGCGTGGGCGATGAAGCTCAACATCCTCAAGGGGACGTCGTGCTCGAATGGCACGCCACGGACCTGCCTCGTCGATGTCTTCATGCAGGACTCCTCGTCGACGACAGGGGCTGGGCTCACGGGGCTGACCAACGCCTCTGCCGGGCTCGTGTGCTATCGGGCTCGTTCGGACGATGGCAATGCTGGGGGCACCCAGATCACCTTGGCCGCGGGCACGCGGGGGACGTGGTCGTCGGGCGGATTCGTCGAGAAGGATGCGACGAACATGCCCGGCGTCTACGAGCTCGGCTTGCCGACGACGGCGGTGGCCAGCGGGTCGAACTTCGTCGTCGTGATGTGCAAGGGCGCCACCAACCTCGCGCCGATGCTCCTCGAGATCGCGCTCACCGACTACGACGCCCAGAACGCGACGACGCTCGGCTTGACTAATCTGGACGTGGCGGTGTCGTCCCGCATGGCGACCTTCACGCTACCCACCAACTTCTCGGCGCTCTCGATCGACGCCTCGGGCCGGATCGACCTCGGCAAGTGGATCGGCGTGGCGCCCTCGGCCTTGAATAGCGGCACCGTCCAGGTCGATGTCGAACGCTGGTTGAATGGCGTGATTCCAGCCGTGAACGTGACCGGCGAGCCCCTGGTGGACGTGAACCACTGGCGCGGCACCCAGCCGAGCCTCCTCAACAGCGGGACGGTCCAGGCCGACGTGGAGCGCTGGGTCAACGCCGTCCCGAACAGCCTCGTCAACTCGCGGGTCCCGACGTCAGCGAACATTCAGCAGAACACGGCGGGGCCGACCTTCGGCTTCCTGATTACCGACAACACGAACCACAATCCCAAGACCGGGGCGGCGGCGTTGGCATGTGCCCGCTCCATCGACGGCGGGGCCTTCGGGGCCTGCACCAATACGCCGGCCGAGGTCGGCAACGGCATCTACTCGATCGCGCTGAGCGCCGGGGACCTCAACGGCAAGGTGATCGTGGTGCGCATCACCTCCACCAATAACGACGATACGTTTTTCACATTGACAACGGGTCCTTAACGCGATGTTTCGTCCAGAAAAGCCATGAACGCGGTGGCCTGGATCAAGGCCGGGGGCCGGAAGTTCAATCAGTGGATGGCCTATGGGCAGCAGGGCGCCGTCGGGATCTTCTGGGGCTCGCAGGGGCCGAGTTCTCCCGCGGTGCCGCCCCGCATCAAGCGGATGCTCCTCGGAGTCGGGCTGTGACCATCCTGCGCGTCGGGGGCGGCGGCACCAAGACGCAAGTGTCTGGCGTCGTGTCCCTGGCGGCGAGCGGGATTGTCTTGGCGGGAGTCGCCGGCAAGAAGCTGAAGTGCTACTGTTACTCGATCCAGTCGCGCAACGACGGGATGACGGTGCAGTTGACAGACGGCAACGGAGGGGCGAATCTCACGCACGTGTGGACCTTCAATGCCCGCGAGGGGACGGTGCCGCCGGCGACGGTGCCCGAGACGTTCATCTTCGCCACCTCGCAGGGCAATGCGATCTTCGCGGTCGTGACAGGCGCGGGCATGGTGGACATCGACGTGCGCTGCTGGAACGACGATGTTTCTTGAGGCGCTGCTCCTAGCCGTCGTCGGGGCCCTGGTGTGGCTCTGCGTGGAGGTGCGGCGCCTGCATCGAGTCGTCCGATCGGAGATCGTGCCGACGGTGCTGCCGTGGGAGACTGGCGCCACGCCGTCGCCGGGATTATCCGCCCACTGCGGGCACACGCATCCCGAGCTCCAGACGGGTCCGGACGGCTTGACGCGCTGCCCGGGGTGCGCAACAAGGGAAGCGAGGCGAACCCATGCTGTCAGTCGTCCTTGAGCGAATTCTCGGTCATCCCAAGACCACGTTGACCGGCGCCGCCCTCGGGGCCGTCTTCTGGTATCTGCTCGGGTCCTGGCACTGCCAGTTGCCAGCGAACGCCGTCGATTGGATCAAGTGGGCCACGATCGTTGGGCCAACGGTCCTCGGGATGCTGGCCAAGGACTAGGAGGAGTCTCATGCGCTACGTGCTGATCGCGCTGACGCTCATGGTCTGCGGCTGCTCGCGCACCAATCTCTCGGAGGTCATCAAGGCGTTTGCTGCTGACCCGAATGCGTGGTGCGCGCGCGACAACCTCGGCACGGTCTACGGCAATAACTCGGGCTTCATCGGTCGCGGTGGCCCAAACGCCTCAGTCAAGATCACGGCCGATGCGTGTGAGATCACCGGCAGCGGCGTCAACGTGACGGGCAACGTCCCCGGCGTCCTGAGCGTCACGCCCCCCGTGGCGCCTGCGCCGAAGTGAGCGAACTTGACCCCGACGGTCGTCATCGGGTAGCCTCGGAAGGCAGTGGAGGGAGGTCCCTGATGCGTCGTTGCTTGCGTGTCCTCGCGGCCCTCGTCTTCGTCGTCGTGCTCGATTGGGACGATTGGACCCCGCTCTATCCCCTGCATTCGGTCGCGCAGGTCAAAGCGCAGCAGCCGATCCCGCCGCCGAATGCCTGGCATCCGTACCGCGGCGGCACCAACTGCGTCCAGGTGGCCGACGCCAACGGGAATTTCAGCTGCTCTCCCTTAGTGACCATCAACCCGGCCACCGGCATTCTGTCGTTGACGGGTGGGGCCACAGCTTCCGCGACCTTCTTTGGCTCGATCGCCGTGGTGCCGATCAACACGACCTTCTTCGCGGGCGGCAGCGATTTCGTCCTCGCGCGGCAGACGCAGACCACCGTCGCGCCGTCAGGGCCGCAGATGAACGGCGTGACCTTTCGCGTGCGGCCGAGCCCGCTGATCCCTGGCTATTGTCGCGTCGTCGCCATCGCTGGTAACGCCTTCGGGGCGCAGTACGAGTACCCGATGGCGTTTCTCAATCCGAGTGCGGCGTTTGCGCTGTCGGGACCGCCCGCGAATGGGATCTTTGACTACTATGTCGTCGATCTGCCCGGAGGGCCGGGCGGTTGTTAACCACGCGGACGGCCCGCGTCAGAGGCCGAAAAGGAGATCGCGCTATGAAGCGGATCATCGGACTGTTCCTCGTGGCGCTCCTCGCCCTGACCCCGGCCGTCGCTCTCGCCCAGCAGGCGTCTCCGGGAGCTCCCGTCACCCAGACCGGCTCGACCGGACTGGCCGCGTCGACCTGCCTGTCCAACGTCGGGACCTCGTCGGTGGCGACCACCCTGACCATCCCGGCGCCGGGTGGGGCCAACTCGGTCTACATCGACTTCCTGGTGCTCGCGGTGGACTCGACGGCGGCGGTGACTCCTGGGACCTCGCTGATCTCGTTCTCGAGTACCAACATTGCGGGGACCCCGTCGTTCCCGGTCAACCGGCTGGTGTCGACCTCGGCGGCCAACGTGGCGTTCGGGGCCAACGGTCCACTCGCGGTCCCGATCAAGGGACTGGTGGGAGTGGGGCCGACCTTCGTGGGGCCGACCGCGAATACCAACTTCTTCGACACCGGGACCGTCTGCTGGCACGTCGCGCCCTGATCGTGCGCTAGCTGACGAGTCTGGTCATGCGTGCGGGATGTCGCGGAGTAGTGTCTGCGCTGCTGCTGTGCCAGTACCTCCTCCTGTCGCAGCACATGGCCTCGGACGGGAGCCTCTGGTGGCGCCAGGAGACAAAGCCCGTCAGCAAGGACGAGTGCCGGGCCGAGTTGAAGCGAATCACCACGCGCCCCAAGGTCCGCTTCACGGCGTGGTACGACGTGAGCCCGCAGCAGTTGTTCCAGGCGTTCGGCCATGCGGCCACCCCGGACAAGGGGACGTGGCTCGCCTGCTGGCCCGAGGGGACGGCGCTCGACGAGCCGGATTCGTGAAGCGGTCAGCGCTGCTCGTCGTCTTCCTCGTCACTCTCGCCGTGTGGGCTCCCCTCGTCACCTACGATTGGGCGGCGACCTGGGACGACGGAGTCTTTATCCTCGGGAATCCCCACATCCGGACCTGGGAGTGGTCGTGGATGGCCACGACGCAGTGGTACGGGCACTGGATGCCCCTGACGTGGCTCACCATGACCGCCAACTACGCCCTGGTCGGGTTTCGGCCGGGGCCGTGGCACGCCGTCAACGTCGTCTTGCACCTCGTCAGCACCGTGCTGCTCTACGGCATCGCGCGGCGCCTCCTGGGATCTCGGTGGGGCGCGGCGTTCGTGGCGCTGGTCTGGGCGATTCATCCGCTCCGGATGGAGTCGGTGGCGTGGATCAGCGAGCGCAAGGACGTCGTCATGGGCGTCTGCTTCTTAGGGTCGCTGCTCCTGTGGATCACGGGGCGTCGCCGCTGGGCGTTCGTCGCCTTCGTGCTGGCCTGCGCGTCGAAGTCGCCTGCCGTCATGCTGCCGATCTGGCTCCTCGCCTACGAGTGGTGGCGCGCCGAGCGGCCGTGGGCCGCCGTGGCTCGCTCCCTCGCACCGTTCATGGCGGTGAGCGCCGTCGTCTCGGCGATGGCCTTCTGGAGCCTGCACGCGATTCTGGTGTCGATCCCGTGGGACATCGTGGGGCTCGGGCCGCGGTTGCTTCACGTCGCCCATAGTCACGTCTTCTACGTCCTGCAGACCGTGTGGCCCGCGCGCTTGAGCGCCCTCATCGAGTACACGTGGGTGCCCTCGTGGGATCAGCCCGAGTATCCGATGGCCGTCGCCCTGTGCCTCTTGGGCGTCGTCGCGATGGTCCTGACGCATCGTCGCTGGCCCGCCGTGACGGCCTGCGCCGTCGCCTATACGGTGGCCGTGCTGCCGCAATCGGGCCTGTTCCAGAACGGGGCACAGCTGGTCGCCAATCGCTATAGCTACCTCGCCAGCATCCCGCTTGCGCTCCTCCTGGGGGCGGCAGCGGTGTCCGCATCGCGGCGGTTTCCGCGGCTGGTGCCCGGGGCGGCGGTCGGCGTCCTCGTGGCGCTGACCGTCGTGACCTCGGCCGCGCTCCCGATGTGGCGCAACGGCGACGAAGTGTGGTGGTACGCCGCCGAGCACGAGCCCACGTGTACGCAGTGTCAGGACATGGCCTCGGCGGCCGATGTGCGGCACGGCTGGATCGAGCGAGCCTTGCTGCGCCAGCGTCAAGCGATCCTGGTCTCGGCGACGACGATGGCTCCCCGGTGGGAACGGCAGTGGAACGTCGCCGCGCTCTTGCTTCTGCTGGGGCGCCAGGACGAGGCGATCGTGGCCTTGCGAACGTACCTCGAGGGCGGGCCAGATTATCAGCGTCGGGAGGCCGAGAATCTGGATCATTTGACCCGCGCGCGCACGGCGCTGACGCAGCTAGAACTTGAGCGTCGTCAGGGGCGCGTGGAATGATGCCCCTGGTGTCGCCATGGAGCGCGCACAGCCAGATCCTCCGACTCGTGGGACCGGGCCATGGCCGGCGCCTGCTCGACGTCGGCGCGGGGCCTGGCCTCCTCGCGTCCCGCTTGGCTCGCCACGGCTGGAAGGTCATGGCGATTGACAAGCACCCGCTCGTCTGGCACGGCCGCTATCCATTCGAGAGCGTCGTCGTGGATCTCGATCAGTGGGTGCCTGAGTGGCTGATGGGGCTCGGTCGCTTCGACACGATCGTGTGCGCCGACGTGCTGGAGCACCTTGTCCATCCCGACAAGACCATCGGCGTCTTGCGGTGTATGCTCCTCGTCGAAGGGCGGATCATCATCTCGCTCCCCAACATCGCCCACTGGAGTCGTCGCTTCGGCTTGCTGGGGGGCGACTGGACGACCACCGAGCGCGGCCTGCTCGACCGGACGCACGTGCATTTCTACACGCGACGCACGGCCGGAGAACTCGTCCGCCGGGCAGGCTTGCGTATTCTCCACCAGACGGCGACGCCGGCCCCTGTCGAGCTTCGGTGGCCGCGCTGCCCCAAGATCCTCGGTCGCCTGCAGGCGATGCTCGCCCGCCTGTGGCCGACTCTGTTCGGGTATCAGTCGATCTTCGTGTGCGAGCGGGAAAGGACGCATCATGCCTGACGACAAGCCGACTGAGGGACCGAGTCGCTCGCGTCGCGAGGTCGAGGAGGAGAACGCGAATCTGCGCGCCGAGCTCGACGCGCTCCGCACCAAGGTCGCCGAGGACCAGGGACCGCCAGTCGGGACCGAGGTGTGCTACCAGCGAGCAGGCGAAGGATTCTGCCGGCCGGCGCGCGTCGCCTCGGACGGCTTCACCGAGCTCCTGAAGCACCCCACGGGGATTCCGCAGCGCCACGCCTTGATCGAGTACGGGGAAGCCCCGTGGAGTGGCGGGGCCTCGGAGTTGAAGGACCACACCTTTCAGGTGGATCGGCCGTGGGACCCGCTCGGCAAGCCCGAGACCTGGCACGTCCCCTCACACTGCCCGCGGGACGGTCAAGCTGGGTGCCCCTACGCCAAGGATGCTCACTGGCCGCCCAAGCCGCCCCGACTCGATTCCGTCGAGGCCCCGTAAGTGGCGCGAGACCTCTATCGGGAAGTGGGACGCCAACCGCGCAACGGCTCCGAGTCGGTTCGGGCCGCTGAGGCGATCCTGACGCCCGAGCCCGCGGAGCCGCTGAGCGAGGAGTCCGCGGAGACGCCGAGAGTGGAGATCCCGGAGCCGCCCGATCCGGTCGTGCGGGCCACGGCGCGACGCGACAAGTTGCTGGCTCGGATCGCGGTGGTGTTGCTGGACGGGGCAAGGATCCTCGATCCCATCACGCGCATCGTCATGGCCCGCGTCCTCGCGCTGGCGTCGCTGGGCGCGGCCGTGGGGATCACGGTCTACACGATCGGCAAGACCGAGGGATGGCAGCGCGTCGCCATCGCCGGACTGTTCCTTGTCCTGACGGCGCTCCTTATCCGGAAGGGGCAACTGTGATGGAGATAGAGATCCCGGTGGGCACACGGTGTGGGGTGATCCTCAATTCCGAGTACGCGTGGCTCACGCACCCCGAACTGATCCGGCACTGCGGCGAGCTCGCCTCCGTCCCGATGACGCTCCCCTCGGGCCGTATTGTCACCTGGTGTTGCTGGGCGCATCGCGCGGTGGCTGACGCATGACCACACCACGCCAGCACGACGCCGCCCCGATCGTCCCACTCAAGGACGGCTCGCCCCCTGGCTGGATCGTAGCGTGCTTGGATTGCGGGTTCGCGCACGACGCCCACGGGCTCTCGGCCAACGATGCGGTCCTCTCGATCGCGCCCTCGCATGAGCCGGATCATCGTCTCGTCGCGCGGCCGATCGACTACACCCAGGGATGGGAGCGCGGCGGTAAACCCTTGCAGGGGATTCCCCCGACCACGGGGGCGCACCCGTTGTACAGCGGAGCATGACCATGGACGCGTATATCGGGACCAAGATCGTGCAGGCCGAACCGATGGACGACGTGACCTTTACGCTCAAGGTCCGCGCCCTGCCCGGCATCGTCACGGTTGATCCAGACGGTCACGGGCGTCCAGGCTACAAGGTCGTCTACGACGACGGCTACGTGTCGTGGTCGCCCAAGGACGTCTTCGAGCGGTGCTACCGCAAGATCACGGAGGCGGAACGCGATGTGGTCGCGACCGCGATAGGAGTGCAGTGATGCCACTACCAGAATGGCGCAAGCGTCTGCCGAGCGCGCGGTCGATCGCGCAGCGGGTCCGCGCGAATCTGCTCCAGCACGATCTCATCCGGCCCTTTGGGCCCTCGGGGGCGTCGGCGACGGTGACCCATGACAGCCTGAGCCTGCTCGGCAACCCGCCGCGCTCGGACGAGTGGAACACGAACCCGCTCGTCACCAGCGAGAGCACCGCGCCCGCCGCCCGCCCAGCGAAGACGCGGAGCAAGAGCGACCTGGTGCGATGAACCGCCGCCGCGCGTGGCTGCTGGCGCTGGCGCTTGTCGCACTCTTGGGGGGTCGCGCCGACGCCGAGATCATCGCGCAGCGCACGCAGCTGCAGTCGATCACCACCTCTGGCTCCGACTGCTCGACGGCGACCAGTTGCGTCGTCTTGACCGATGTCTTCCGGACGATTGGGATCGGAGTGCAGCTGGCGGGCACCTTCACCGGCACCGTGCAATTCGAGGGCACGATGGACGGCACCAACTGGACGGCGCACTCGATGGTGCCGCTCGCGGCGGGCGTGGCCGTGACCTCGGCCACGGCGACCGGGGCGTGGGTGGCGTCGACTTGCACGACGACCAGTGCCTGCTCGCAGGGGGCCGTGCTCCAGGGCTTTCGCGTGCGCGCCTCGGCCTTGGCGAGTGGCACCGTCACCGTCTCGATCATCGCGCGATAGGGAGGATGCCACGATGCCGCTCGGACGCGATCACGTCGGGATCGACACGATCAAGTTGGTGAACGAGATCCGCGCGAAGGACGGCCTGCCGCCGCTCCCGTTCGACGACCAGTTGGACGACGCGCTCGAGCGGTCGGGCTTCCCGCGGTCGGCGCCACGAGCCTAGACACACCACGACCCGCCAAGGGGCGGGCCGTGATGCGGAGGACCACTCGAACGCTGGCGGCTGCTCATACCGCCAGGACCGATTCTCGGCGAGCGAGCCTAGGATGTCAAGAGGAGAGAGGACCATGCGACAGCTGATCGTGCTCATGGCATTGATGCTCGTAGGGGGGTGTACGACGGTGCCGGTCTTTCAGGAATGGGACGCGCCGGCGGGTGGGTCGATCGACGTGGCCTGGCGCACGGAGAGCCGCCAGCAATGGTACTGGGGCGTTCGGCCCGTGTGGAAGGCTCCGGTCGACGTCTACTTTCGCACGGCGGGGGCGTGTGAAGCGTTCCGGGCGGCGCACCCCACGTACACGAGGGCTGATGAAGTGTGTCAGCCCGTGACGGGGATCTGGAGCTCGTGGCCGACGTGGAAGTGATGGGATGAAGTGTCGGCGGCGTGACTGCACGATCGAGGCGGCATCAGGGAAGACGGTATGCCTCGCTCATCTCAAAGACGATCGACAAGTCACCGCGTCTCGACGTCCTCCGAAGGCGTTGATCCTTGAGGGCGATGACGTCAAGATCCCGATGCCGAAGCCGAGATGGTCACGACCGACGGGTCCGTGGGTCGGAGCCAAGCCGATCAGGCAATGGCGTCGAGTCGGATGATGGTGCGTGAGAACGAAAGAGGTCGGCTAGTTCGTCTTCTACTAGCCGACCCCATGAGGACCGCCCGCCTGTCGCAAGGAGGACGGTCCGAGAATACAGGACGGCTGCCACAAAGTCAAGTGGTCTGTGGCTCCGTCGAACCCCGGCGGGTGTAGAGCGCAACCCGTCTGCCAGGCCACCTAAGCCTGGTCCGTCGTGGGGCAGTACGACGGCACTGCGCGTAGGAGACAACGGCTTGGTCAGCCTTAATGGGCTTTCGGGTCAGTGCCGTGAGGCGTCTGCCCGTCTGAGCGCCATTCAAAGTGACCGGCGGGGCAAAGTGGCACGGGTGCCCCGGGGGAGGGTGTGTCCGGAGACCGAGAAGCGTGTAGGGTACTCGGACTACCGCCCTCCCGGTTGGTCGGGGCACCTGACCTTGGCGGAGAAGTCGGTGCCCCGCCGTCCCCTCAAGGCGTCAGCATCCCAAGACCTCTTCTGTAGCTTCCTGACCTCCCTGACCTCCCAGCCCTGGCCGAGCTCGGCTAAGGTTGAACAACGGCCTCGAGCCCACTGCGC
>JACXTT010002812.1_pt1 | contig 27269 bp, 30 predicted proteins | sample 9270951 | NCBI WGS metagenome assembly JACXTT01 (sample SAMN15532306, study PRJNA645909) | rock metagenome | isolation source: weathered quartz diorite | place: Puerto Rico | collected 2017-06-21 | reverse complement strand
ACAGCGATCGAAGAGAAGGGAGGCCGGTCCATGACCGCCCCAGCCCTCATCGCGCTTGCCCACGGCAGTCGTGATCCCCGATCGAAGGAAACGATCGAGGCGCTCATCGCCGAGACGCGCCAGCTGCGTCCCGACCTGCGCATCGAGGTCGCGTTCCTCGACCACGTCCGGCCGTCGTTCGAGACGACCGTCAACAAGCTCGTGCGTGCGCGGTTCGACGAGATCGTCGTGGTGCCGCTGCTGCTGAGCGAGGCGTTCCACGCCAAGGTCGACGTACCGGACGTGATCGCGCAGGCCACCGCCCGCCACCCCGGCGTGCAGATCCGCGCCACCCGGGTGCTCGGTCTGGAGCACGCGTTCCTCGAGGTTCTCGACAAGCGCCTGCGTGAAGCCCTCAGCGCTGCGCGGGTTCGCGAGCTCGACGCACTGGTGCTGGCTGCGGCCGGTTCGTCCGACCCGCTCGCCAACCAGGCCGTCGCCCGTCTTGCACGCGTCTGGGGCGCCCACCACAAGCTCCCCGTAACGGCCGCGTTCGCGTCGACCACTCCCCCGGCCACGGGCGAGGCCGTCCGCGCCTTCAGGGCCGAGGGCCGACGCCACGTCGCGGTCGCGTCGATGTTCCTGGCGCCGGGCTTCCTGCCCGACCGGGCAGCGGAACTCGCCCTCGAAGCCGGTGCAGTCGCGGTCTCCGAGCCGCTCGGAGCCGACCCTGAGGTCGCGCGGACGATCCTGGCTCGTTATGCCGTCGGGGCGGTTGAGCTCGTTCCCGTGTGACGGGATAAGGCGCTCGACTTGCCGGACCTGCATCGACAGATCCGGGCTCTCCCGCAACCGGCGGGTCTTGGCCGTCGCTCAAGTCAGACGGTTCTGGACCACATTGACCCTAGGCTGGGGCGTGTGTTCGGATCTCAAGCCATCTTTTGTGCCGATGGATCGTGTCGCTTGACTGATGCGGTCGAGGAAACCGAGTTGTCGTGGCCAACGGTCGAGCAATGGGCCGCAGCCTGGTTCGCTGAGCAGCGATCCGAGAAGTGGGCCGAAGCCTGCGAATTCATGAATACCGCATGCGACGACGCCGTTCCCGGTGTCGTGGAAGCCCTGATCGTGGTGTCTGAGATGGCCGGCTGCGATGCGCAGCTACTCGGCTGGGTAGGTGCTGGCCCGCTGGAGGACTTGGTATCGCACAGAGGTAATGGCCTTCGCGTGTTGACGGATGTGGACCGCGCGGCACGACAGAACCCGGCCTTTCGCAATGCGCTCTCGAACGTTTGGCTCGGCGAGAACGTTCCAGAAGTGGTCCGCAAGCGTCTTGGCGAGCTCGGTGCCCGAGACTTCGTCGCCGAGCATGCCATGACCGAGGAGCAGGCGGCCGCCTACATTGTCGACCGAAATGCACGTGACCTCGGCTGGGGATAGTCGAGCCGACAGCACCTCGCTGAGTGAGACCACGAATGAGCCGCGATCAGCCGGTTCACTAACGGCCCCGGTTGTGGCCGTGTCGAGGATCACGACGAGGGTATGCCCACCGAACGTCGAAACAGCGGACGGCATGTGTCGCAACGCGGGGTGGTGGTGGGAGCGACAGTTCCGGCACGGTTGGCTAGTTGATTCCCAAGGACATCTCTACGATGCGTGTGGATGACTCATCAAGACCAAGTCTGCGGCACGCATTGAGTGCTTCTGTCGGACTCAGAGACCAATCGCTGCTGCGTTTCACCCCACGGACGAGTGCTTCAAACTCGTTGCATTCAGGGTGAGCCGGGCCGAGATAGTTGTGTCCACCGAGTTGGTGGTCGTGCGCCAGGTGCCATTTGCTTCCCGCTGCAATAGTCCTCGTCTCCTTGATGCATCGACGTTCGGTGCAGTTCCCGCCGCGGACACGGATCACCTCTGCGTACTTCGCTCGCTCGCGTTCGTGCGGATCTCCGTATTCAACCGGCGCACCAGTGGACGCTGCAGTTGAGTTCGGGGACTCGTCCAACTTTTCCCAGACCCAGAAGATCGCGGCAATCGTGCCGAGCGAGAACGGTGGAACAGTCAGTCCAGCCACAATGTAGAGGATTGGAGCGTCAGCACCCTTCGATAAGGCGTACAGGCATGCCGTGCCGATGCCCATAAAGGTGCAGAGAAACCAGGGGAAGAGGCGATCTTCGCGCTCTTCGACTTTCTTGCTGGTCATGGGCCGCAGTTATGGCATTGCAGGTGGTCATGCGTAGTCGGTCTGCGACCCACGGGAGAGGATCCGGGGACGACCACAATGACCCCAAACCATAGGTCCGGCCGGAGCGACCGAAAGTGTTCAGAACCGTCCCTACGCGAAACGAACTTCTCGCTGCTCACAGTCCGTGGGGCAGACCGTAGGATCGCAAGATGTCCGACGACGACCTGCCGACGATCGGTGCTCCAGCGACCCGGGCGCTTGCGTCCATTGGCGTCATGCGGCTGAGCCAACTCGTTGACCACCACGAAGATGATTTGTTGGTACTTCATGGGTTTGGCCCGAAAGCACTCGGGATCCTGACCGAAGAGCTCAACCGGGCCGGACTATCGCTGCGCTCCTAGTGCGCGAGGAGCCTTACGGCCGGGCTCGCCGAAAGTCCGGATCTCAGACAGCCTCAGGCGCTGCCCGAAACCCGCCGGTTGAGAAAGTCGTGCTGATCGCGGCAGATCCGCACACCTCCTGTTGCTCACTCGTTGGGCGGGATCGGTGGATCGAACCGAACGCCTCGCGGATCTGAATCAGAGAACATCAGGAAGCCCTCGATCACGAGGAAGCCGATGCCTGTGGCCAGAAGCAAGAGTCCGAACGTCCCTGGGCGGTTCATGTCGTGGCAGCGCCTCGCGATCAAGGCAAACCACGGCACCAAAAACACGGCCCATACGGCGATTGCCAGGATCGTACTGATCGGGCGTGAAAGGACGTACTGGAAGAGTGCTCCGGCTACACACGACGCGATGACGAACATCAGCAGCGGCCAGTTGTACTCAGCGGGAGTGGCCCGCCCCGAGTAGGTGAATGGCCTCACCCAGAAGTTCTTCAATGCGCCTACGGGCGATACCGACTGTGGCTGAGCACCCGAGAGGCGCGGAACAAGAACGGCATGCGTCTCGTCGTCCATGTCCGGCATCCTGCTACAAACGGCGCGGCGCCGAGCTACATCACCTCCCGGCAGATGCGTGAACTTGGGACTCTTTGGCTCGAGCGAAATCGCGACTGGATCTGAAGTTTGCAGATCCCTCCGAACTAGTCTGCGATCGGCTCCGCGTCGACGCTTAGGCCGTCATCGACGTAGTTCAGCACCGTCACACGAGCTAGATCGGCGCCGATTCGACATGCGAATGTCGACGAGGTTCCGTCGATGTGCTCCTTGACGATGTGGCCGACATCGTCATGGGCATATTCGGCTGTGTGCCTAGGCTTGTCGCACCCGAAATGCTTGAGGAAGGTGGCCTCGATCTGTGCCGGCGTCGTACCGAAGACTCCAGCGTCGCCCGACACGGTCAGATGCCGTCCAGAGTCCGAGTCCGCACACGCATCCGTTGCGTAAGAGACGTGATTTGCCGCAACCAAGGACAACTCGCCCACGATCCGGTTGGCTGCAAGGCGTCCCTCATGACTGCACGAGTACGCCGGACCCAGGGCGTCCGCAACATGGGTTAGATCGACACCGACAGTCACTGCGATCAAAGCTGCCGGGATTGCCGCGAGCACCACGACGGTTCGGTTGGACGGCATGTCGCCACCGTATCGATTCAGCCCTCGATCGAACGCTTCCGCGACACAGACGCACGCCAGGCCATGAGCTGGCCAGCCAGTGCCCGCAAAGCCAGTGCGATCCGGTCCCGGACGGAGCTGAGTGCGCTCTTTCAGCCTGGTTCTTACGGTTGACAGGTCACCCGGCGACGTTGGAGCGAGATGTCGGTGACCACGTGCTCCACCTGGATGACGTACACGCTGTCCTTTGAGGCTTTAAGGACAACCTGATCTCCGTCGCGGGCCCCTGGGCGGCGGAAGGCTTTCCGAACCTCGTCCAGCGATGAGCCGAGGTGGATCCCCTGAGGCGTGACCATCCTCGTGGTGGCGTTGAGCTGCTCGATCCCGAGTCGGGCCGACACGATCCCGTTGAGGTAGCCCGACGATCCGAGGACTCTGGCGTTGTAGAAGATAGGCCCACATCCAGGCACCCAACCCTCTTCAATTCCGGCAGCGGAAGATGACACGCTCGCCGATGCTGCGCCGGTTGCCTTGACCTCTCGGACAGTCATGCCAAGTCGAAGCGGTCCCACGCCTTCAGGGCCGAGCACCAAAAGAGGGTTCGACACAGTCGCCGATGCCGTACTACTCGGGCTTGCCTGGGGCGTCGCCGGGGTCCGCGTCGCGCCCGGTCCACCCGTCGCGGTCGATGTCGAGTGTGATTCGCATGCTGATGTCGCGATTGCCATCGCGAGAACTGCGGCGAAAGTGACTGGTCGCATCCGTACCTCTTCCGTGTCGTCAGCGCATGAGGCGTCGGACGGAAAGGTTATGGCCGCTCACGGCTTGGAGGGTAGGGCGACGAGGCGGCGTCCATCGCGCCGACCAGAATCATCCCGCCAGTGCGGCACCCGAGCTTGCCGGCGTTGTCAGGGTCGGCTCACGACCGCCGGAACGGTCTCGCCACCCGAAGACGACGATCAGTGCGACCAGGGTTCCCACACCCCAGATCAGTCGAAGCCATGGCGCAACGGGATTCCAATCTGGCGGCTGTTCCAACATCTGCGGCAACCACAGGAGTCCGAGTGCCGCGAGGGTGAACCACGGGATCCCCCTGCTACAGGAACGGTCGACCAGATAGGCGACCAGCACGGCTCCCGCGGTGTAGTAGCCCGCGACCTCAGGATCGAACAGGAGTCGGCTCGCCACCGTGGACAGCAGTACCGCGTGCGGAGCGCCGGCCCGCGCCAGGACGATGCCGACGGTGACCGCCAGGATCAGCTGGGCCGGGCGGTACCAGGGCGGGAGCACGCCGGAGAGATCCAGGAGCGACAGCACCGAGTCGGGCGACATGAGCAGTTGGTATTTCATGGCGTTGATCGTTCCCGGGTCGACGACGAAGAACGGCAGCCACGCGACCATGATGACGCCGGCCCACACGCAGACGCTGCGGAACCATTGGGTTCTGGGCAGAGCCAACAGCGCGACGCCGAACGCGACGGCCCACGGTTTGCTGTCCACGGCCAGCGCGAGAAGGATCGCGGCGGAGATCGGACTGCCCCGCCGTACCTGGAGGACGCCGAACAGCCCGAACCCGAGCGCGAGGACGTCGTCGAGGTGACCGGCTGTCAAGGTGAGGGCAGTCCACACGGGCATCACGAGGAGACCACCGAGGCCTACTGGTCCGGGTGTTGGCAAGCTCATGCCGCGCGGGCCGAATCCGCCGATCACGGCGACCAGCCAGAGTCCGCAGGCGGTCATCAGGATCCCGGCGACCCATTTCGACGTCACCAACGGCACGTATGCCAAGGGAGCCGCAGCCAGGGTCGAGATCGGGCCGAACTGGTAGTCCGGGCGCAGGAAGTAGAGGTGGAACCCGCCGGACTCACCGCCCTTGAGCATGATGCGGGCTGCGTTCGGGAAGATTCCCCACGAACCCATCATCCCGGTGCGCATGCTGTACGCCGCCCACAGGACGGTCCACAGCCCGAGAATGACCCAGGCACGGAGCAGCGCCCAGCCGAACAGCGCCCGAAGCCAGGTCAACGACCACGGCCACCCGGGATCGCGCAGGCTGCCGACCAAGCGGTCGAGATGTCCAGCGAGGCCCGCGCGGGACGAGCGCGGACCTCTGTCCTGACCAGGCTCCCGAGCGGCAACGGTCACGAGTGTGCTCCTCGCAGTTCAGCTGCGCGGACCACCGGCACGGCCAGCGCTAACCCCAGTTCTCCGACACCTGCCAACGGTGCATCGAACACACGAAGGATCGTGTGAGGCGGCTGACTGTGACCTGACTAGGCGGCGATCTTGCGTCGCCGCGATCGGAACAGCTCCGCTACCGACCAGGCCAGGCCGCCGAGCAGCGCGAGACCCCAGGTGGCCCAGCCGAGGTGCCAGGCCGGCGGTGTGAAGGTCACGGTCACCACCTTGCCCACCGAGGTGACCGGTACGGCGACCTGGAGGAGGAACTTGTCGGCAGCCTTGGTCACGGTCGCATTGGTCGCCGAGTAGCCCGGCCAGTTCAGCCGGCTGAAGGCAACGTGGCCACCGCCGGGCGGCACCTGCTCGACCCGGAAGCTGACCGTCCGGTCCGTGTTGGTCAGCGGCTGGATCACGGTCCCGGCCGAGACCAGAACCGGCTTGCCGACCGGGCCGACCGGGGTGTTCCGCGTCCAGGTGATGGTCACACGCTTGTCACTGGTGATCGACCAGCCCGGTGCCGGGTTGCTGTAGAGGCTCTTGGGCACGTCCCTCTTCAGGATCTGGACCGTGTCGATGCCGAGCTCGTCCACGAGCAGCTTCCCGGTTGCCGGACGCACCGTGAAGAGGCGGGGCAGCAGCTTGAAGCAGGTCGCGCCGATGAAGTTCTCGCAGGTCGCCTTGTCGTACGCCGAGAAACCGACCGGCGTGTAGACGTTCTGGAACTGGTGGTTGCCGATGTACCAGGTGTTGCCGAGGAGGACCTCGTGCCAGCGCGGCGGGTCGAGCGGGAACTTCGCCGGGTGGATGCCGCCGACCACGATGCCGTCCCCGACGGAGCCTGCGTCGACCTTCTTGTACGCCGCCACGTGCGCAGGCAGGTTGTAGACGTGCAGGTCGGACTTCTTGTACGAGTGATGCTGGAGGACGACGAAGGCGAGCGAGATCGCCAGCACCACCGCCATCACCCGGTCCTGCCTCCGGCGCTCGGAGACTGCGTCAGGCGATTCGTCAGCTGCCGGCGTCGCCCGCCAGACCCACCAGAGGCCGCCGATCGTGATGACGGTGGCAACCAGGGTCCAGGCGGCGACGTGGGGCTTCTGCGCGAAGGTCAGGTAGGCACTGGCCAGGGCCAGGCCGATCGCGACTGCAAGGCGGTTCGACGTGCGTGGAGCTCGGGCGCGGCTGATCAGCAGCACCACCAACGGCAGCAGAGCCAGCAGGAACGACGGCATGTTGCGGATCGGGAACCGCAGTGCAGCGATCTGAGACGGTCCGAACAGCAGCATCCCGGTGAGCAGCAGCACCACCAGCGCGTCCCAGGCGGGTCGGACCACCTCGCGTGCCCGGGTCCAGTCCACGAGCGCGAGGAGAGGCAGGAACCAGGCGATGTACATGATCGGAGTGCTCGGGAACGGACCCCAGAACCCGCGAAGACCCGGCAGCGCTGTCGGCGTGCTGCTGGTGGCCAGGCCGGTGAACGTCGGCTGCAGGAAGCCGTCGTTCAGGATCCCCCTGTTGCGATTGGTGACACTGGACGTGAGGACACCGGGCAGGTAGACCGTAATCGCGACAAGGCCGGAGAACACGCCGACGAGCAGCGCCTTGCGCAGGCGGTGCCACTCCTGGGTGAGCACGGTCTCCAGCCCGACGCCGACCAGGATGAAGATGACCACGATCGTGCCGTACACGTAGCCAAAGCTGATGGTCAGGTACGCCGTCAGCAGCGCCCAGAAGGGATTGCGGCCCTGGTACACGGCGCGGCGGAGGGTGACCCAGAACCAGGGCAGCAACGCCCAGATGAACAGCCCCGTGACCCAGGCAGCGGCGTCCATGTACATCGTGAACCCGGCAAGCGGAGCCGCCACGCCGGCAGCAGCGGACCACCGAGGATCGGCTCCGAACGAGCGGGCCAGCGCGAAGACCCCGCCGGCGCCGATGACGAGGAAGACGATCTTGAGCACCGAGCAGAAGATCATCGCATTGCTCGAGTAGCTGGCGATGAGCGAGATCAGCAGGACGATCGGGCTGAAGAAGCCCCACTGCCCCTCGGCCACGTAGTTGCCGGCCGCCCACGCGTGCGGGTTGAAGATCTGGAGATGGCCCGCCCGCAGGTCGGTCCCGATCTTGTACCAGATGCCGAACGCACCGGACTCGGTGTCGTTGGTGAAGTAGAACCGGTGGTCGAAAAGCAGCGGGATGACCCCGGCCACCAGCACCACCGCCAGCGTGACGCCGAACCAGCGCAGGGTGCCCGCTCGGTCCGCATCCGCGGAGGGGCTGTCTGGTTCGGTCGGGTCCACCGCGATGCGCATTTGCAGACCATAGTTCAGCGTCGGCGAAACGCCGGTCAGGCTTACGGCTTGGTCGCCAGTGTCAGGGCGAAGTCGCCGTCGTCGTCCGTCCACACCCGGGTGACTCCGAGCCCGGCCGACTCCAGCTCGGCGGCGACCTTGCTGACCCGGAACTTCGTCGAGATCTCCACCCTGATCTCCTCACCGCTCGCGAGATCCAGGACCAGGTCAGCACCGGGGATCGTGACCCGCTGCGGCATCTCGGCGCGCAGGCGCAGGTCCATTCGCTCCATGTGCGCATCCCAGAACGGGATGTAGGAGAAGCCGTCGAGGTCGAAGTCGGCACCCAGCTCCCGGTTGAGCACGCGCAGCGAGTTCAGCACGAACTCCTCGGTCACCCCACGCTCGTCGTTGTACGCCGCGATCAGCCGGTCCGCGCTCTTGACCAGGTCGGTGCCGAGCAACACCGAGTCGCCGGGCTCGAGGACGTCGGCGAGCGCACCCAGGAATGCTGCGCGTTCCTCGCGGTACAGGTTGCCGATGGTGCCCCCGAGGAAGGCCACCATCCGGCGGCCGTGGCGAGGCAAGTGGGCCAGGTGCAGCGTGAAGTCGCCCACCACGGCCTCGACCTGCACGCCCGGATAGCGCGCCGCGATCTGCTCGGCCGCGTGACGCAGGGTCGCCTCGGACACGTCGACCGGCGCGAAGCACTCCAGCGTGCCGGTCGCAGCGAACGCGTCCAGCAGGATCCGGGTCTTCTCACTGGTCCCGCTGCCGAGCTCGACCAGGGTGGTCGCCCCGCTGGCTGAGGCGATCTCGTCAGCGTGCTCGGTCAGGATCGAGTGCTCGCGGGAGAACGGGTAGTACTCCGGCAAGCGCGTGATCTCGTCGAAGAGCTCGGAGCCGCGCTCGTCGTACAGCCATTTCGGCGGGAGCGCACGCGGGTGCGCGGCGAAGCCGCGGCGTACGTCCTGGACCAGCGAGCCGCTGGCCCAGTCCGGGTCCAGCAGGACGGAGACGACTGGTTCCTTCATGGGCGCCATCAGGCGGCTCCTGCCGTAGTCGTGGGCACGCCGCCGTCGGCGAGCCTGACTCCGGAGAGCGCCCAGCGCGACCCGGAGGGGAAGAAGTTGCGGTAGGTGGCGCGGGCGTGGCCGGGCGGGGTCAGCGCACAACCTCCACGCAGCACCATCTGGCTCGACATGAACTTGCCGTTGTACTCCCCGATCGCACCCTCGGCGGGGTGGAATCCGGGATAGGCGAGGTACGCCGAGGACGTCCACTCCCAGCAGTCGCCGTACACCTGGCGCAGCTTGCCGGTGGCTTCGGGCGCCGCTTGCGGGTGGAAGGTGCGCGCGTCCGCCAGGTTGCCGTCGACGGCCTGGCCGTCCGCCACGACCGCGTGCTCCCACTCGGCCTCGGTCGGCAGGCGCTTGCCGGCCCAGGTGGCGTAGGCATCGGCCTCGTAGTGGCTGACGTGACTCGCCGGCAGACCGGGATTTACCGGCCACGTGCCGTTGAGGGTGTGCCCGAACCAGACCCCTTCGACCTGTTCCCAGTAGAACGGGGCCTCCCAGCCCTCGGCCTTGACCCGCGCCCACCCGTCGGAGAGCCAGAGCTCGGGTCGCGCGTAGCCCCCGTCAGTCATGAACTCGAGCCACTCGGCGTTGGTGACCAGCCGATCGGCCAGCCGGTACGGGTTGAGCCAGGTCTGGTGCCGGGGCAGCTCGTTGTCGAAGGAGAACCCCGGCCCCGCGTGACCGATCTCGACCAGTCCGCCGGCGACATCGACCCACCCGAGCGCGTCGGGTTCGCAGACCTCGCTGGGCGATCCGGCGTACGTCGGGCGCATCGGGTTCATCGACAGGACGTGCTTGATGTCCATGAGCAGGAGTTCCTGGTGCTGCTGCTCGTGGTGGAAGCCCAGCTCGATCGTCGGCGTCAGCTTCTCGACCGTGCCCCCGTCGAGGGAGGACATCAGGTCGCGCATCCGGTCGTCGACGTTGCCCCGGTAGACCCCGACGTCGTGGGCGCCCGGCCGGGTGATCACGCCACGATCGGCCCGGGAGAACCGTGGTCCGACAGCTTCGTAGTAGCTGTTGAAGAGGAACCAGTACTTGTCCTGGAACGGGGCGAACGCGGGTTCGTTGTCAGCCAGCACGAACGTCTCGAAGAACCAGGTCACGTGAGCGCGGTGCCACTTGGTCGGCGAGACATCCGGCATCGACTGGACCGTCTGGTCCTCGGGCGACAAGGGTGCGGCGAGGGTCTCGGTGTGGGCACGCACTTCGTCGAAGCGGCGGGTCAGCGACTCGGCATCCCACTGGGTCATCGTCTGGGTCATCGTCATCGTGGATCCCACCTCCCGGTGCCCGTCAGGGCGGAGCAGGGTGCACCGCCTGATGGAGACTTCTCGACCCTAGGCAGGCGCACCGACAGAAATCGAGGGCCCGCTCCCGGCGTCAGCGAATGTTCACATTCACCGACCCGTACCCACGACATCGAAATCCACCCGTTCTGGGGCACGATGGGCGCGTGATCGACCTCGAGGCCGAGCGGGCCCTGACCCCTGGCTGCGCCGATCAGGTCTTCCTGGACAGCGCCGGATCCTCGCTCCCGACGACCCGGACACTCGACGCGGTCATCGGCCATCTGCGCCGCGAAGCCGAGATCGGCGGGTATCGGGCCGCTGCCGAGCGGGCCGAGGACCTCGCGGCGCTTCCTGTCGCCCTCGGCCGGCTGCTGCACTGCGAACCTGACCTGATCGCGCTCGCCGACAGCGCCACGCGCGCCTGGTCGCTCTTCGTGACGGCGCTGCCGTGGCAACCAGGCGACAGGATCCTGATCTGCGGCAACGAGTACGCCAGCAACGCGATCACGCTGTTGCAACGAGCCCGCTTCGACGGAGCCGTCGTGGAGGTTGTGCCGACCGGGCCGGACGGCGGCGTCGACCTGGGCGCGCTGGAGACCATGCTCGATGAACGGGTCCGGCTGGTCTCGCTGGTCCATGTCGCCACCAACTCCGGGCACGTCGTGAAGATTCCCGAGATCGTCGAACTCGCGCACGCGGTCGGAGCTCTCGTGCTCCTGGATGCCTGCCAGTCGATCGGGCAGCTTGACCTCGACGTGGTCTCTCTCGGGGTCGACGCGTTGTCGGCAACGGGGCGCAAGTGGATCCGCGCTCCCCGCGGCACGGGGTTCCTCTACGTACGGCGCGTCGTGCTGGCCGACCTCGAACCGGCCGCGGCAGATCTCCGTGGCGGCGAGTGGATCGCCCCGGACAGCTACCGGCTCCGCCCCGACGCCGCCCGCTTCGAGCTCTGGGAGCACGACGTCGCCGGCAGGCTGGGTCTGAAGGATGCCGTCGACCACTTGCTCGAGCTCGGGGTCCCCGAGGTGGAGCGCACGGTCCGCGAACGGGCCGGCGAGCTCAGGGTCAGCCTGGCGCAGGTCCGCGGTGTCGAGATCCGCGATGTGGGCGACGACCTGTGCGGGCTGGTCACCTTCACCGTCGCGGGCAGCACCGCTGACCAGGTCAAGGCGGGGCTTCTCGAAGCCGGTGTCACGGTGTCGGTCAGCGGCGCCGGGTCGACCCTGCTCGACATGCGGGCACGCGGGCTGGAGTCCGTCGTACGGGCTTCGCCGCACTACTTCGTCAGCCCGGCGCAGATCGCCGAAGCAGTCGCGGCCGTCGAGCGGCTCGCCGGCTAGCGCACCAGGACGTCGAGCAGCCGCTCAAGTTCGGCCGCCGGATCGGCCGTGGTCCCGCCGTGCACCGGACCCGGCTGTACGACGGTCGAGCGCGGCGCCTTGAGGAACCCGAACCGGGTGCCCAGGTCGCCCCGCGCCACTTCCCCCAGCGCCAGGTCGCCGCGGCAGACGCCTTCGACGAACGCCAACGCCGCGGTCACGGCAGCCGGATCGAGGTCCGGCCAGAGCGCGCGGAGCCGATCCTCACGGACGTGGCAGGCCGCGGCGAGGAAGTCCGCCTCCTGGCAGTAGGCCACCACCCCGACGTTCACGAACTCTTCGCGGTCGACTCGCGGGACGCAGCGCAGCACGACGTACTGGTAGGCCATCCGGGTCATGCGGCACCCCGTCTCGGGAGCCAGGCCTGGCCACCGTCGAGCCTCGCCCGCAGGAACGACCGGTACGCCGCCCGCAGCCCCTCGGGATCAACGGGCCCCACCAGCCACTCGTCGGGCACCCGTGCAGTGATCTGCTCGAGCACCTCGTCGGTGACCAGGTCGGCGAGCTCGTCGGCGACCGGGCCCAGCGCGTCGACGTACCCGGCCATCACGTGACCGTCGGTCGACCAGGGCTGGTGCGCGAAGCGCGCTGGATCGGTCAGACCGCCGGCCCACGCGTGGTGGAAGTAAAGAGCAGCACCGTGGTCGATCACCCAGACGTCGCCGTGCCACACCAGCAGGTTGGGGTTGCGCCAGGTCCGGTCGACGTTGGCGGTGAACGCGTCGAGCCACAGCACCCGGACCGCGAGATCGCTGCTGACCTCGACCGAGGAGTCGAAGCCGAACGATCCCGGCAGGAAATCGACGCCGAGGTTGAGGCCCAGACTGGCGTTGAGCAGGTCCTGGACCTCCTCGTCGGCCTCGTAGCGGGCGATCGGCTCGGTCAGGTCGACCTCGACGAGCGACGGCGTCCCCAGCCCGATCACCTCGGCCAGGCCGCTCACGATCACCTCGGCCACCAGCACCCCCAGACCCTGGCCGGCGCCGCGGAACTTGCAGACGTAGGTGCCGAGGTCATCGGCTTCGACGATCCCGGGCAGCGACCCACCCTCGCGCAGCGGGGCCACGAAGCGGGTCGCGGTGACGTGCGGGAGCGACATCAGGCGTCCTCGTCGAGCAGTCGGGCGCGTTGCTCGTCGACGTCGTACGTCGGCACGGGCCAGTCCAGGTCCATCGCGTTCAGGGCCTCGCGGAGGAGCTCGCCGATCGCCCAGTTGCGGTACCACTTGCGATCGCTCGGGATCACGTACCACGGCGCCGCCTCGGTGTTGCAACGCTCCAGGGCGATCTCGTACGCCGCCTGGTACTGGGTCCAGAGGCCGCGTGCGTCGATGTCCTCCGGCAGGAACTTCCACTGCTTCGACGGTTCATCCAGCCGTGCGAGCAGGCGGTTGCGCTGCTCGTCACGGGACATGTGCAGCATGCACTTGATGATCACGGTGCCTTCGTCCGCGACGCGTTGCTCGAAGGCGTTGATGGCGTCGTAGCGGCGCTCGATCTCGGCCGGGTCCGCGAGCCCGAGGACCTTGCCGATGAGCACGTCCTCGTAGTGCGAGCGGTCGAAGATCGCGATCTCGCCCGGGCCGGGCAGCTCGCGCTCGACCCGCCACAGGAAGTCGTGCGCGAGCTCCTCGTCCGTCGGCTTCTTGAACGACTTGAGCCGAAGCCCGCCCGGGTCGAGCAGCCCGACCGCGTGCCGGAGGATGCCGCCCTTGCCGGAGGTGTCCATGCCCTGGAGCACGAGCAGCAGGCGCTTGTCGGAGCCGGTGTAGCCGGCGGCGAACAGCTTCTCCTGGAGGTCAGCGACCTCAGGACCGAGCGCGGGAAGCGCCTCGAGGGCATCAGCCTTGCCACCGTTGAAGCCGGGCTTCGCGCGGGTGTCCATGCTCGCCAGGTCCACGGGTCCGGGGGGAAGACGCAGCCTGTCGGAGATCATGCGCCGAGCCTAGTGCCGCCGATGGCTAGGCTCGGGGCATGGATCTCCCGGTGATGCCGCCCGTCCAGCCGATGCTCGCCAAATCGGTCAAGGGCATCCCCGATCCCGGCAAGTTCGACGGCGGGCTGTCGTTCGAGCCCAAGTGGGATGGCTTCCGCTGCATCCTCTTCCGGGACGGCGACGAGGTCGAGCTGACCTCGCGCAACACGAAGCCTCTGACCCGCTACTTCCCCGAGGTGGTCGCCGCCGCACTCAAGCAGCTCCCGGAGCGCTGCGTGCTGGACGGCGAGCTGTTCGTGGCCTCGGCCAGCCGGCTGGAGTTCGAGGTCCTCCAGGAGCGGATCCACCCGGCGGCGTCACGAGTGAAGCTGCTGGCCGAGCAGACGCCGGCGAGCTTCGTCGCGTTCGACGCGCTGGCGCTCGGCGACGGCGACCTGTCCGCGCTCCCCTTCAGCGAGCGACGCACACGTCTCGAGGCCGCCCTGACCGGCCTGTCCGGCCCGATGTACCTGACCCGCACCACCCTCGACCCGGCCGAGGCGGAGGCGTGGTTCGACCAGTTCGAGGGCGCCGGCCTTGACGGTGTCGTGGCCAAGCCGATGGCCGCGCCGTACCAGCAGAACGCGCGCACGATGCTCAAGATCAAGCACGCACGCACCGCGGACGTGGTCGTGGCCGGCTACCGGCTGCACAAGAACTCCACCGAGGAACGCCCGCTCCTCGGCTCCCTCCTCCTCGGCCTGTACGACGACGGCAAGCTCCAGCACATCGGCGTCGCCGCCTCGTTCACCGAGGCCCGGCGCGCCGAGCTCGTCACGGAGCTCGCACCGCTCGTCTGCGACCTCAGCGACCACCCGTGGGGTGAATGGCAGGAGTGGGCGATCGCCAACCCGGATCGCGTGCCGGGGACCCAGAGCCGCTGGAGCGCAGGCAAGGACCTCGGCTTCACGCCGCTGAGGCCCGAGCGCGTGCTGGAGGTCGGCTACGAGCACATGGAGGGTCGGCGGTTCAGGCACACGGCGCAGTTCAAGGCCTGGCGCCCGGATCGCGATCCGGAATCGTGCGGGTACGACCAACTCGACGAGCCGGTCTCCTACGACCTGACTAAGGTGTTGGGTGTCGATGACTGAGACTCCACTCACTGAGACTTCAGGAGGCACCATGGCCGACTACGACGTAGCCCTGCTGGTCGAGCAGCCGTTGAGCGAGCTCGACGCCCGCCAGGTGCGCAGCCTGCACGAGGAGATCGACGAGCCGGTGCTGTACCACCTGCTCGTGCCCGTCGCCGAGGTCGCGCAGCACATCGAAGCCGGCATGGGGGCGCTTGGGACAGCCGACATGATGGCCGCTCCCCCGGTGCTGACCGATCCCGACCAGGTCCGCGAGGCCCAGGGCGAGGTTCTCGACGAAGCCCGTACGGCGGTCAAGGCGTCGCTCGACGCGATCATCGCCGTCGGAGGCCGCGCGGTCGGTGACGTGGTCTCGATCGATCCGATCAAGGCGCTCGCTGACAAGGTCACCGAGGTCGACGCGCGCGAGGCGATCATCCTGACCCGCCCGCACGTGGTCAGCGAGTTCTTCCACCTCGACTGGACCTCGCGCGCCCGTCGCAAGCTCGGCGTACCAGTGCTGCACCTGCTCGAGCACGAGACCTTCGACGAGCAGGCCGGTGAGGGCGAAGGGATCAGCGGGTTCTGATGCAGGTTGCTGCGCTCGACGCCAGGATCATCGATGTACGCCGACGCTGGATCCCGTGGCGCCCGAAGCTCCGCCAGATCGACAGCTCCGGCGCCTTTGACATCCTCGGCGCGGCTGACGACCCGATCAGTTTCGTCGCGCTGTTCGTGATCGCGATCGTGCTGGCCCTGTTCGGCGGCATCATCCTGGCAGTCGCCCTGATGGCCTCGGAGTTCCTGCTCCTGCTGGCTCTCCTGCTCCCGCTGCTGGCGGCCGCCCGCGTGTTCTGGATCCTGCCGTGGGTGATCGAGGCTCGGTACGCCGAGACGGTCCTCGGCACGGTCGGCGTCCGCGGCTGGCGTGACTCGCAGGAGAAGATCCGCGAGGTGGCTGGGGCCTATCAGCGCGGTGAGGATCCGTTCGAGGCTCAGAACAACTTGGACGGCGCCTGAACCGCCCTCAGCCCATCACGCGCAGCTGGTAGAACCCGTGGGTCCTCGCGACCACCACGCCGTCCTCGTCGGTGACCTCGGTCAGCAGCTCGAAGTTCGACTTGCCGTTTTCAGTCGCCTCTGACTGAACCCGGGCGATCTCGTCGTCGGACAAGGTCGTCCGGGCGGTCGCGGCGGACATCGCCGGCCGGGTGAAGTCGATCTCGAGCCGCTTCACCAGCGGGATCGCTCCCGGAACGGTGAAGAACCCCCCGATGATCCCGCCGAGCATCTCCGCGACGGAGAACAACGACCCCGCATAGCTGACGCCGAAGTGGTTGACGTTCGGGCCTGTGGGGATGCGGGCAGCCGCACGCCCGGGGGCCGCCTCGATCACCTCGAGGCCCATCGCACCCAGGATCGGGACGACGGCGTGCACGTTCGCGGTGGCTGCAGCGAGGTCGGTCTCATCGGTCATGCGGGAGAACCTAGTCGATCCGGTTGCCGTCGGCGTCCCAGTGGTCGGCAACCTTCTTGCTCGGCTGCACCCGCGGCGGCTCGCCCGGCATCTTCGGGTAGTCCGGCGGGTAGTTGAGCTCGACCGCACCCTGCTCCTCGAACGCGTCCAGCAGCGGCTGCAGCGAGCACACGGCATCGTCGATCCCGGCCCACGGATCGCCGTCGGCCATCCGCTCGGACACGGTGAACAGGTTGAACTGCTTCGGGTCAGTGACGGTGGCCAGCTCGTCCCAGCTCATCGGCGTCGAGACCGGAGCACCGGGCAGCGGACGCAACGAGTACGCAGAGGCGATCGTCCGGTCCCGGGAGTTCTGGTTGAAGTCCACGAAGATCCTCATCCCCCGCTCTTCCTTCCACCACGCCGTGGTCACGCCGTCATCGCGCTTCTCCAGCTCCCGCCCGAACGCAATAGCCGCATGCCGTACGTCGACGAAGTCCCAGCGCGGCTCGATCCGGACGAAGATGTGCACCCCACGGTTGCCGGAGGTCTTCGCAAACCCGGTCATGCCCAGGTCGGCGAGCAGTCCCCTTGCGACGCCGGCCACCCGGACCGCATCGGTGAAGTCGGTCCCCGGCTGCGGGTCGAGGTCGATCCGGAGCTCGTCGGGCTTGTCCACGTCGTCTCGTCGTACCGGCCAGGGATGAAACGTGAGCGTGCCCATCTGCGCGCACCACACCGGTACGGCGATCTCGGTCGGGCAGACCTCCTGGGCCGTCCGCCCCGACGGGAAGGTGACCTCGCAGGACTCCAGGTAGTCGGGCGCCTCCATCGGCACCCGCTTCTGGTAGAACGCGTCCGCCTTCTCCCCCGGCCTTCCGGTGCCGAGCTTGATGCCGGGAAGCACTCCCTTGGGCCAGCGCTCGAGAGCGGTCGGCCGGTGCCGCAGCGCGCGCATCAGGCCGTCGCCGACATCGGCGAAGAACTGCGCGACCATCAGCTTGGTGACCTCGGGCGTGGACTCGGTCGCCGGATAGATCACCCGGTCGGGACTGGACACCCGGACAGCACGATCGCCCGCGATGACCTCAGCGGCAGGAGTGGCCATGGCAGGACCCTAACCGCCCTGTCCGACGTCACCGTTCCGTCACCTTTGCCGACTGGGGTGCCAGGCGGCGGGTCAGTAACCTTGGCGGCATGAGCTACCAGGTCGAGAAATCCGACGCCGAGTGGCGTGAGCAGCTGAGCCCCGCGGAGTACTCCGTGCTCCGCAAGGCCGGCACCGAACGCCCCTTCGTGGGCGAGTACACCGACACCAAGACCGTGGGCGTCTACAAGTGCAAGGCGTGCAACGCCGAACTGTTCCGCAGCGAGACCAAGTTCGACTCGCACTGCGGCTGGCCGTCGTTCTACGCGCCTCTCGCGGGCGACAGCGTCGAGTACATCGAGGACCGCTCGATGGGCAGCGTCCGGACCGAGGTCCGCTGCGCCAACTGCGGCTCCCACCTGGGCCACGTCTTCGAGGGCGAGGGCTACGGCACCCCCACCGACCAGCGCTACTGCATCAACTCGATCAGCCTGACGCTGCAGCCGGAGTAGCGCTCAGCCGTAGGTCAGGTTCGAGCAGGCGTTGGCGGTGGCCTTGCGGATCGTCGACGTGATGCTCTTCGGCAGCGGCTTGGCCGTCGCCGGCGCAATCCACTTGTGCGACGTACCGACGATGAGGGTGAGGGTCTTCGCGCTCGCGTCCGGCACCAGCGTCGCGCCGGTGTGGCGCCCGCGGATCGCGGCACGGGCAGCGTCGTCCGGTCGGTAGTGGATCTCCTACTTGGTCACCGTCTTCGTCGGAGCATTGCCCGCCGTGGCCACGTAACCGGCCTTGTCCAGCTTGTTGGCGAGCTGCCCGGCCAGACCCAGCGTCGTGGTGCCGTTGAGCACCTTCAGCTTGCCGGTGCCACGAGGCAGCGTCTTCGCCGACTTCACCGCCGACTTGGTCTGGGTCAGCGAGCGGTCGTGGCGCAGTGCCGCCCAGAGCTCGTTCGCGTCCGGCTGCACGATCGCGACCCGGGCACCGTCGTAGCGCCACGGCATCGTGACGAACCCGATGTCCTTCGGGTTCAGGCCACGCAGGCTCTCGGCGAACGACAGCAGGTCGGTCGGGCTCGACAAGCTCGAGTCGAAGGTGATCGCGGAGGTGGCCGCACGCACCAGCGGAAGGATGTGGCTGAGCTCGAGGCCCTTGTTCTTGATGGTGACCACCATGCTCGCCAGGAAGGCCTGCTGGCGCTGGATGCGGCCGATGTCGGAGCCGTCGCCGAGGCCGTGCCGGACGCGCACGTACTGCAGGGCCTGGGAACCCGAGACCAGCTGACGGCCGGCCTTGAAGATCAGCTTGCCCTGGTAACCGAGGTTCGGGTCCAGGTCACCCTGGTAGAGGTCGTTGGGCACGCACACCGGGACGCCGCCCACGGCCGAGGACATCGCCGCGAACCCGGCGAAGTTGATCACCATGGTGTGGTCGATGCGCAGACCGGTCATCTTCTCGACGGTGTTCACGGTGCAGCCGGGGTTGCCGGCGCGGGTCAGGCCGACCGAGAACGCCGCGTTGAACATCGTGTTCGGCTGAGGCTGGGTCCAGGTCCCGTTCGGCAGCTTGCACGGCGGGATCGTGACCAGGGTGTCGCGCGGGATGGAGACGCCCACCGCCGAGGTCGCACCGGGGTACACGTGCACGAGGATCGTGGTGTCCGAGCGGCCGATGAGGTCACCGGAGCCGCCGAGCTTGGAGTTCTCCCCACCGCGGGCATCGGTGCCGATCAGCAGGATGTTCATGCCCGGGGCCTCGGGCGGGCGAACCTTGGCGATCGTGCCCGAGTCGAAGGTCTTGATGCTGCCGGCCAGCATCGCGTAGGCGACGCCGAAGGCCGAGATCAGCAGGACGAGGACGATCCCGATCGCGGTGAGCACGCGGCGGCGCCGTTTCGGGTGCGGCTTGCGGCGTCGGCTGCCGGGGCGCAGTGTCGGGGCAGGCTCAGGCGGGTTGCTCCCGCTGGGCGCCTCGAACTGCGACATGTGACTGCTCCTCGTCATGGCCCTGCCGTGTGACTCGGGCCGAGTCAGCCTAGGACGGACCTCCTGAATGGACCCTGACGACGTTGTAGGGCCGTCTTGACCCTACGGGGGCAACCCTGAAGATGGAAATTCTCAGGGAAGCTTGGCGATCAGCACCGCGGTCTCCAGGCGGCGTCCTGTGAAGAACGGCACTTCTTCCCGCACGTGGCGACGGGTCTCGGATCCGCGCAAATGCCGCATCAGGTCCACGATCCGGTAGAGCTCGGCAGCCTCGAAGGCGAGCATCCACTCGTAGTCGCCCAACGCGAACGACGAGACCGTGTTGGCGCGCACGTCCGGGTAGTCGCGCGCCATCTTGCCGTGCTCGGCCAGCAGCCTGCGGCGCTCGTCGTCCTCGAGCAGGTACCACTCGTAGGAGCGCACGAACGGGTACACGCAGACGTAGGGCTGGACCTCCTCGTCCGCGAGGAACGCCGGCACGTGGCTCTTGTTGAACTCAGCGGGCCGGTGCAGCGCCATCTGCGACCAGACCGGGTCCAGCCGGTGCCCGAAGGCGGTCGACCGGAACGCCTGGTAGGCGTCCTGGAGCTCGTCCGAGGTCTCGGCGTGCCACCAGATCATCAGGTCGGCGTCCGCGCGCAGGCCGGAGACGTCGTACACGCCGCGTACGACGACGTCGGCCTCGGCGAGCCCGGCGAACAGGGTCTCGACCTCGGCGGCCTCCGCGGCGCGGTCAGCGGTGCCGAACATGTCGCGCAACCGGAAGACGGACCACATGGTGTAGCGGACCATCTCGTTGATCTCGCGGGCCTTCTTCACGTTGGTCGCCATGCCGACATCCTCCCAAGACCGTGTCAGGCCGGCGCAGGCAGGTCCGGCAGGAGGGACGCCACGGCAGCGTGCGCGGACGCGATGCACGCCGGGATCCCGAGCCCGTCGTACGCCGCACCGCACACGGCGAGCCCTCCCACCCGGGCGACGTCGGCCCGGATCGCTGCGATCCGGTCGAGGTGACCGACGGCGTACTGCGGCAGCCCGCCGCCCCAGCGCTGGACCTGGGTGTCGATCGGGCGCACGGAGAGTCCGATCGCGTCGGCCAGATCGACCAGTGCGAGCTGGACCAGCTCGTCGTCGTCCTGCTGCAGCTGATGCTCCTCGCGGTGCCTCCCGAGCGAGCACCGCATCACCAGGACCTCGTCACCCCTGCTCCGGACCCAGTCCCACTTCGCAAACGAGAACGTGGCCGCCTTGATCGCCCGCTTCTCGACCGGCGGCACCAGGAACCCGGACCCGACCACCGCCGGAAAGTCCCGTACGGCGAACGCCATCGTGACCAGGGCCACCGAGGCGTACTCGATCCGGGCGAGCTCGAGGGCAGCGCTCGGCGCGACATCGCTGAGCAACCGCGCCGTCGTACGGGCCGGGGTCGCGAGGATCACGGCGTCGGCCTGCACCAGCCGCGGCTCGGCCGTCGAACCGACCACCACGGTCCAGCCACCATCGGGCCTTCGGGCCAGGTCGCGGGCCATCGCGTCTGTCTCGATCCGCGCCCCGCTGGTGGCCGCGACTGCCACCGGAAGGCGCCCGATGCCGCCCCGGATGCCCGCAAAGACGGGGACGTCGCTGCCGGGGCCTGCGGTCGCCCGGGCGGCGGCCTTGCCGAGCGACCGGTCCCGATCCAGCAGCGCCACGACCTGGGGAACTGCGGCACGAGCAGAGATCTCCCGCGCATGGCCGGCGTACACGCCTCCGAGCAGTGGCTCGACGAGCCGGTCGACGACCTCCTTGCCGAAGCGCTCCTCGACGAGCCAGCCGATGCTGGTGTCGCGCCCTTCGAGCGAGGTGGCGGGCAGCACCGTGTCCATCGCCGCGCGCGTCAGACCTGACTTCGAGATGACCCCTGACTCAGCCAGGGCGCGCAGGTCGGTGGGGATGCCCATCATCGTGCGAGGCATCGCCACCAGCGCCCCGCGACTCCACAGGCTCGCCGTGGTCGTGGCGGGATGGACGATGTCCTCGGCCAGGCCCGACGTGCGCGCCAGCGCGACGGCCTCGGGGCGTCGGTTGAGCATCGCCTCGGCACCCACGTCGACGCGAACTCCGCCGACCTCGGCCGTCCGCAGCTTGCCGCCGATCTGCTCGGAGCCCTCGAGGACGAGCACCTCGACGTCGGGTCGTTCCTCGCGCAACCTCGTCGCCGCCGCGAGCCCGGAGATCCCGCCACCGATGATGGCGACGACAGGCGCGGCGGAATCGGCGACGGACACGTCCCCAGCCTACGGATCGTGACGGGAGGGATCCGAAAGGGCTGGTCGCGCGTCAAAAGGTCATGAAGATCCAGCGCGTCCTCCTGATCGCCCCTGCCACGCTGCTGGTCGCCGCCTGCGGGGCCGCCGCCACCAGCCACACCTCGAACGCCGTGTCCGTCGACGGATCGGCCGCTCGCGCGCCGATGAACTACGCGCCCCAGCTCAACACCCTGAACCCGGCTCCCGCCGCGGCCCCGATGCCGGCTGACCAGTCCTCGACCGGGTCGGGCACATCGACCGGGTCGTCGGCTGGCTCGGGGGGAGGCGCGAAGGCCTCCTCCGCTCTCGGCGCCCCGGCGATCATCTCCAAGGGGCAGATCTCGCTGACCACCAAGGACATCCCGCACGCGCGGTTCAAGCTACAGCAGATGCTCGACGCCTGGAACGGCACGATAGCCAACGAGCAGTCCACCGCTGACAAGCACGGCAAGACCGACCAGACCCGGCTCGAGCTGCGGATCCCGAGCAGCCACTTCGACCAGGCCATGAACGACCTGTCGGGTCTCGGGACGCTAGTCAACCGCAACCGGTCCTCGGAGGACGTCACGACTCAGGTCATCGACAACAACACCCGGGTGCGCAGCCAGAAGCTGAGCATCGCCCGGATCCAGGCGCTGCTCGCCCAGGCGCAGACCCTCAACCAGGTGATCTCGATCGAGTCGGAGCTCAGCCAGCGCCAGGCCGACCTGGACTCGCTCGAGCAGCAGCAGAAGTACCTGGCCGACCAGACCTCGCTGGCGACGATCGACCTCTACCTCAGCGTCCCGGGCAAGGCGGCCGTCATCAAGCACGGCAGCCACCACAGCTTCTGGTCGGGACTGAAGTCGGGCTTGCACCACCTCGGCACCAGCACTGCGGCCGTCCTCGACGCCGTCGGTACGGCGCTGCCCTTCGGCGTGGTGCTCGCGATCATCGGGTACCCGGGCTGGCTGGTCTGGCGTCGTCGTACGCCGAAGGTCGCTGGTGGCGAGCCGATCGAGGCCTGATCAGCGCGCGCTGGCCTCGTGGACGTGGTCGGTCAGCCGCTTGAGCTGATCCGGGTCGGTGGACGGGATCACCCCGTGACCGAGGTTGAAGATGTGGCCGGGCGCGGCGCGACCGGCGGCGAGCACCTGGTCGGCACGCTCGAGCATCACCTCGGTCGGCGCGAAGACCAGGGTCGGGTCGAGGTTGCCCTGCACGCTGCGGCCGCCGACCCGCGTGATCCCGTCGGCCAACGGCACCCGCCAGTCCACCCCGACGACGTCGGCGCCGGCCTGGCCCATCAGGTCCAGGATCTCGCCGGTCCCGACCCCGAAGTGGATGCGCGGCACCCCGGTCCGCCCGATCGCACCCAGCACGTCGGTCGAGTACGGCAGCACCTGGGCCTCGTAGTCGGCGCGGGTCAGCGCGCCGGCCCACGAGTCGAAGAGCTGGATCGCACTCGCGCCAGCCGCCACCTGCACCTCGAGGTAGGCGGTCGAGATGCCGGCGATCTTGGTCATCAGCGCCGCCCAGACCTCCGGAGCCCCGAACATCAGCGCCTTGGTCTTGGCGTGCTCCTTCGACGGACCGCCTTCGACCAGGTAGGAGGCCACCGTGAACGGAGCCCCGGCGAACCCGATCAGCGGCGTGCTGCCGAGCTCGGCGACGAGCTGACCAACCGCCTCGGTGATGAACGGGACGTGCTCGGGAGTCAGGTCCGGGATCGCCGCGACGTCGGCGAGGGTCCGGACCGGGTTGGCCACCACGGGCCCGACCCCTGCCACGATGTCGAGATCGACCCCGATCGCCTTGAGCGGCAGCACGATGTCGGAGAAGAAGATCGCGGCGTCCACGCCGTACCGGCGTACCGGCTGGAGGGTGATCTCGGTGACCAGGTCGGGGCGCATGCACGACTCGAGCATGCTCACCCCCTCGCGGATCCTGAGGTACTCCGGGAGCGAGCGACCGGCCTGTCTCATGAACCAGACCGGGGTGTGCGGGACAGGCTCCCCGCGAGCGGCGCGCAGGAACGCGGAGTCGAGGGTGGCGGGGTCCGGCATGGGACGATCTTCGCAGGTCAGGCGGCGAGTCGGGGACGCGGGATCCGAACATCCGTCTTAACCTGAGGCCATGTCCGCCCCCCGCGAACGACACATCGAGCCACCGCCTGTCCCGGCGGAGTTCGAGCGTGCCGTCGGCCAGCTGCGGGCCGCAAAGTTCCGTCCGGAGGTCTACACCGAGGAGATGCCCGCGCCGCAGCGGATCGCTCCGTTCGCCTCGGCGATCTCCGCCGACGTGACCGTGGACGGCGAGGACGTCGGGACGGGCAGGATCGTCGTCCTGCACGACCCGGCCGGCAACGACACCTGGGACGGCACCTTCCGCTGCGTGGCCTACGCCCGGGCCGACATCGACCCCGAGCTGGTCACCGACCCGCTGCTCGCCGAGGTCGGCTGGTCCTGGTTGACCGAGGCCCTGGAGGCGCACGGAGCCGAGTACGCCGTGCCGTCCGGCACCGTGACGAGCGTGGCGTCCGAGAGCTTCGGCGGCATGTCGGGAGAACCAGGGACCGCCCAGATCGAGATCCGCGCCTCGTGGACCCCGGTCGGCGACCTGACCGCGCACGTCGAAGCCTGGGGCGAGCTGCTGTGCACCGCTGCCGGGCTCCCCCCGGTCCCCGAAGGCGTCGCCACCATGCCGAGCCGACGCGGTCAGCGCGGCACCGACTGATGCCTTCGGAGACGACCGATGGTGACACCGGGTCCACGGACGAGGCGCTCCCACCAGCCCCGCTGCTGACCCTGCGTGACGGCCTCCCGGGAATCATCGAGACGCCCGACGCGCTGACCGAGGTCGTCGCCGCGGTCGCTGCGGGCACCGGACCGATCGGTCTGGACGCCGAGCGCGCCTCGGGGTACCGCTACTCCGCCCGCGCCTACCTGATCCAGCTGCGCCGCGAGGGAGCCGGTACGGCACTGATCGACCCGATCGCGTTCGACGACCTGGTCGCGCTCAACGACGCCTTCGGCGGCGCCGAGTGGATCCTGCACGCCGCCAGCCAGGACATCCCGTGCCTGCGCGAGGTCGGCCTTGTCCCGACCGCCCTCTTCGACACCGAGCTGGCTGCGCGCCTGCTCGGCTATCCCCGGGTCGGCCTGGCCACCTTGGTCGAGGTGATCGTCGGCAAGTCGATGCGCAAGGAGCACTCGGCCGCCGACTGGTCGAAGCGCCCGCTGCCCGAGCCGTGGCTGGAGTACGCCGCCCTGGATGTCGAGGTGCTCGTCGAGCTGCGCGACGTGCTCGCCGCCGAGCTCGAGGAGACCGGCAAGGCGGAGTGGGCGCGCCAGGAGTTCGAGCACCTGATCGCTTTCGACCCTCCGCCCCGTGTCGACCCGTGGCGCCGGACCTCCGGGATCCACAAGGCCAAGGGACGTCGCGCGCTGGCAGCGGTGCGCGAGCTCTGGATCGTGCGGGACGAGCTCGCGGCGTCGCTCGACACGACACCAGGCCGGCTGATCCCCGACTCGGCGATGATCGCCGCGGCCAACGCCCTGCCGACCAGCGGCAAGCTGCTCATGGACACGCCGGGCTTCCACGGTCGCGGTGCCCGCCGTTACCTCGACACCTGGGTCGAGGCCCTCAAACGTGCCCGTGCCCTGCCCGACGGCGAGCTGCCGCCGGTGGCGAACCGGTCCGACGGGCCGCCGCAGGTGCGCTCCTGGGCCGATCGCGACCCCGTGGCCGCGGCTCGCCTCAACACCGCACGGACCGCGGTCACCGCCCTGTCCGAGGAGCACAACATCCCGGTCGAGAACCTGCTCACCCCCGACTACATGCGCCGGGTGCTCTGGACGCCTCCCGAGGTGGCCGACGAGGACATGGAAGCCGCTGTCGGTGCCGAGCTCACCGAGCTCGGCGCACGCGCCTGGCAGGTCGGGTTGATGGCGCCGCTGATCACCGAGGCGATCCTGCACCCGGTGGCGGTCGCCGACGAGCCCGCCGACGACGTAGCCGAGGAATCCTCTGACGATGCCTGAGCCGGCCCACCCCCCTGTCCTGGCCCGTGCGGCGGCACTCGCCCTCGCGGTCCTGCTCGGCACTGCGGGATGCACGTCGAAGAACAACGCACCGTCGCACGAGACGGTCGACCCGACGCCGACCCAGATCACCACCCCGGCTGCCACGATCAGCGGCAGCCCGACCCCGACCGTGACTCCCTCGATCGTCACGCCGGCCACCCTGACCGACCGGTTGCTCGCCACCAGTGCGGTCCCCGGCCTGAACGCCACCTGGCACTGGCAGGACGGCAACACCGGACCGGCCGGAACCGATCCGTTCGGGATCTGCGCCAAAGTCGACCTGGGCAGCATCGGGGCGACCCAGGTCGTGCAACGGACCTACTTCCCGCCGGTCGACACCGACGACAACGCCGCCGAGCAGATCGCCGAGTTCCCGGACACGGCCACCGCAGCCCGCGCGGCACGAGTGCTGCAGAGCTGGCACGACAAGTGCGCCGCACCCACGGCCACGGACCGCAACTTCAAGGTCGGTGCGTTGACCGGCGCGCTCGCCGGCAGCGCAACCGCCAGCTGGTACCTGGCCACCTGGTCACCCACCGGCAGCGACGAAGGGCGCACCGAGGCGTTCGGAATCGTCACTGCCGGCACGAGGATCGCCGTACTGCGGATCGACCGGGGAACGCACGCGTTCCAGTACGCGCCCGGCCACGAGCCGATGATCGCCATGGTGGCCGCCGCGGCCGCCGGTCTGGGCTGAATCCACGCCAGCGCCAGGGTCGCGGCGTAGGTTGAAACCATGACGGATCGGGCACACCACCGCCCCTCGCTGCCGGGAGCCGGGCACTTCGAGGCGATCGAGCACGGAGCCGATCCAGCCGTCCTCGCCGAGGCCGCGGACCGGGCAGCGACCGCTCTGGTGCGCGGGGCTCGCGACCAGGCCGATGCCGACCTGGTCTCGCGCGTCGTCCACCTCGCCGACACCGAAGGTCTGGACACCCTCGCCGACCTCTGGGCCGGCGCACCTGCCGAAAGCCTCGCCGGAGTGCTCTGGCGTCTCTACGTCCTGCGGGCCTGGGTGTACGCCGACCCGCAGACCGCGGCACGCGAGTTCGACCGCGGCCGCAGGCTGGCTCCGGTGGCGGTCGCGATCTCGGGAGTCGAGGAGCCACCCGGCCCCGACGAGGTCCGACGGCTGGTCGATGCCGTCCTGAGCGGCGTGGTCGTCGGCGATTTCGCAGACACGCTGTTCCGTGCCGCCGCGTTCGCCCGGGTGGCAGCCGCCGGACGCGCCCAGGACGAATCGGCGGACGGGTCGTCGTACGAGAACGACCTCGCGGCCGCCAAGCTGTTCACCCTGGCCGACCAGCTCGAAAAGGCAGCGCGTCTGGAACTCAGCGGAATGCTGGGCTGAGCGTTAGAATTGCACTGCGTCGGGCCGTGGCAGCCCCGGGACCTAAAAACAGCCGCT
>JACXTT010002811.1_pt1 | contig 27273 bp, 23 predicted proteins | sample 9270951 | NCBI WGS metagenome assembly JACXTT01 (sample SAMN15532306, study PRJNA645909) | rock metagenome | isolation source: weathered quartz diorite | place: Puerto Rico | collected 2017-06-21 | reverse complement strand
CCGCAATGCAGCAGGTGGTCTTCGCGGTGGCGGTATATAATGGGGTGCAGGCCGTAGCTGTGGCCAATAACATGCACGGCGGCATCAAAATCGATGCTGATTTGGCTGTCGAATACCAGCTCGGGAAAATAGTCCGGCAGCTGGGCAATGCGCACCGTAAAAGCAATATCATAACACATATTCAGGCCGTTTCAATGTCTTCAAATTTAACCCGCAGGGTTTGGCTTCCGTACTTTAAGATAATGTATAATTCGCCAAATACCAACTGCAGCGAGGGCCGTAGCGTGGTGTCGCGGCTCATGCGCCAGCTGGTATGTTTTTCAATATAGCGCTTCATGTGGTCTTTGTAACCGTGGTTTATTTTTGCTTCCATTTCCTTTACGCTTTTTACCACGGCCCAGAACACCTGGTATTTGGATTCGGGCTCCAGCAGCTCCAGCACTTTGGCCTTGTGCGGCGGATGCTGCAGGTGGAGCAGGGCGGCGTATTTATCGTTGCTGAGCGCCTTTACATGCGTTTGGGCCATATTGTTATCGTCGTAATCGGTTAGCAGCAGGCTGGTTTTGGCTTCGGTGGTAACCAGGTTATCGTACCGGTGATAGGTTTGCGCTACCAGCCAGTATTTTTTCAGTTCCAGCAGCTTGGGAATATAGCTGGCTTTAAAGGGCTCAAACGGGTGCAGCATAGCTGGTTTATTTTAGCGGGTTAGCATCAATATGCCGGTCGATGAGCCGGCCGATTGCTGCAGCCTCTTTTTCGCGCCCGGGAGGAACAGAAGCCCAGTAATGAACGTCTGCCGTTGCCGCCACGCGGATAAGCAGCAGGGGCTTTAACCGGGTGGATTCGGCAAGGTATATCTTCTGTTGCATCAGTTCATGAACTTCTACTTTTACATCGGTGCCTTCATGATACACTACAAATTTCCACTCGCTCCCGGGCATAGCATCAATTTTAGCAAATATACTAAGTAATTTAGTATTTTGCTAAAACAGGCCCTGTTTTATTTGTCGGTAATATTATTCAGCATCATCGATTTTCCGTCTGTAATAATAATTTTGGCGTTGGGCGATTTTACGAGCTCTTTGGTAACCTCGATGCTTTTGAATTTCAGTAATTTATCGGTCAGCGATTGATTGATGGTATTTTGATAATTTTTAAGGGCGTTGGCGTCAATCTGCATCATGGAGGAGTCGTTGCGTTGTTTTTCCAGCGCAAACCTTAATTCTTTTGCCCTGGTTTCAAGATCAAAGTCTTCCAGCTCCCGTTTTGTTTGCAGTTCCAGCTTGGTCTGTAAGGCTATTTGCTCCGCCTTGGCTTTGTTTTCGATGGCATGAAGCACTTCCGCCGGCATGTCAATATCTTTAACCAGCACATCATCCAAAACAATTCCATAGGCTGAAATAGCTTCCCTTAATTTGTCTTCAATATTTTTTTCGATGGTTTCCCGTTCACCCAGCAGCTCTATGGCCGTATATTTCATGGTGTATTCCCGTACAATGGCCATAAAATTATTGATAACAATTTTGTTGCCGTAATCTAATCCAACATTGGTATAAATAGTGGGTGCGGCATCGGGTTTAATGTGGTACAGCACCGTTAGATCCACTTTTACTTCAAGCCCTTCTTTGGTGGGCGGGCTCATGGTGGTGGAAAATTCGTTGATGCGGGTATTGAACTTGCAGATTTTGGATGTAAAAGGATTGTAATGCTGTCGCCCCTGGGTTAAGATGCCCGGTTGTATCATTCCTTTCCGGATAACGAAACCAACTTCGCCGGGGTAAATGGTTTTACAACCTGTGATGGCCGTTGCCATTACTATAATGAATGCAGCGGATAGCATAAAAGTGTTTTTCATAACTACATTTTTTTAGTTGATGTAATAGGTTAACTGCAGGGCAAGGTAAAATGCTGCTGCGTTAAGGCATGGTTAAGTGGGGTTTTTAGGGGAGGGGTATTTTCTTTTTAACAAACGGTTGACGAGTGGTTCCTTCGCCCGGCCTGTACTAGGTAGAAACATGTACCGCGCCAGTATTCAGCGATTTTTGACAATAGCTTTATACCCGGAACGTTATAACAGGTAAAGCTAACCACAACATGGCTACCAACCCCGAACTGAATATTTGTCTTGTAGACGACGATGTAATGTGTCTTAACCTGTACCGGCAACTGTTGAAGCAATTGGGCTATTTAAGTATAGACTTGTTTGATAATGGCCAGGACTGCCTGGACAGCCTCGAAAAGCTGCATCCCAACGTAATTTTCCTGGATTACAATATGGAAGGGCTTAATGGAATGGAAGTGCTTAAAAAGATAAAAGAGTTTAATAAAGACATCATTGTATTGTTTATTTCCGGGCACGAAAGCGTGGAAACCGCCACCAGCGCCATGAAGCAGGGCGCTGTAGACTACCTGCTCAAGGCATCGCTGGGACCCGAAAAAATGAAAGAGGTGATGGAAAGGGTAGAGGGCCTGGTGCCGGAGGAGGCGGGTGCAAAGAAAAAGAAACCGTTTTTTAAGAAGTTATTTTCATAATGATTATTGCATGGGCTGAGCGGCTCACTGTGTCTTACCTGTTTATAAGGGCTTTGTTCTTTCCTTCCTGCAAGGCCCATTGCTGCAATTTAGCTACCAGCTCTTCCAGCCTTACGGGCTTGCTTAAATAATCGTTCATACCGGCGTTGAGGCATTCTTCCTGGTCGCCCTGCATGGCATTGGCGGTAAGGGCTATGATAATGGGTTGCGCGCCGGGCTGCTGCCGGATACGGCGCGTGGCTTCCATGCCATCCATTTCGGGCATCTGCACATCCATGAGGATGATATCGTAGGGCTGGCGGCCAATGGCTTCCAGTACCAATTCACCATTGTCCACACATTCGGGTTCATAACCCAGCCGGTGCAGGATATGCAGGATAAGCTGCTGGTTGATCATATTGTCTTCGGCCACCAGTATGTGCAGGGGATAGGCAGCCGAAAAATTTTCGGACAGCACCTGGTGCGTGGTTTGCGCTTCGGCCGGCTGGTGCTGCTGCTGCCAGGCAGCAAGTATCTGCCGGCACAGGGTATGCTGCCGGGTGGGCTTGGTTAATATAGAGCTGAACAGGCCGGGGTTGTCTTTTGCGTATTCGTCGCTCACGGAGCTGAGCAAAATAATGGGCAGGCCCGGGTATTGCTCTCTTACCGTCTTTGCCAGCTGTATGCCATCCATACCGGGCATGTGCATGTCTGTTATAACCAGGTCGAACGTGGTATGCCCGCCCGATAAGAGGTACAATGCCTCTTCGCCCGAAGCGGCCAGTACAGGGCAAAGCTGCCATTGCTCCAGCCTTGCTTTAAGGATATTGCGGTTGGTAAGATTATCGTCGATAACCAGTACGTTTTTGCCGGCCTGCTCCCGCATATCGCAGGAGCTGTAAATGGGCAATGTGCCGGTGCCTACCTGGCTTTTGATGATAAAGGAAAATACCGAGCCTTTGCCGGGTGTGCTTTCTACGCGGATGGTGCCATCCATGAGCTCTACCAGTTTTTCGGTAATGGCCAGGCCAAGACCCGTGCCGCCGTAGCGGCGCGTGGTGGAAGAATCTACCTGCGAGAAGGCTTTGAAAAGGCGGTCCAGCTTATCGGCCGGGATGCCAATGCCGGTGTCGCGTACTTCAAACACCAGGTCCAGTTCCCCGCCGGGCGCTTTGTTCATTAAATGCACGCCCACAAACACTTCTCCCTTATGGGTAAACTTCATGGCATTGCCCACCAGGTTGGTTAATATTTGCCGGAGGCGGAGATCATCGCCCACCAGCTGGAAGGGAACACCAGGGTCTATTTCATATACAATGTCCAGCCCGGTTTTGGCGGCTTTGGTAGCAAATACATCCAGTACGTCTTCAATGCAGGTGCGGAGGTCGAAATTGCGGGGGTCCAGTTCCATCTTGCCCGATTCAATCTTGGAGAAGTCGAGAATATCGTTGATCACGTTCAGCAGGTTTTCGCCGCTGACGCGGATGCTGTCGGTAAACTCCCGTTGCTGATCGGTGAGCGCCGTTTCGGCCAGCAGGGACGACATGCCAATGACGCCGTTCATGGGTGTGCGTATTTCATGGCTCATGGTGGCCAGGAACACGCTTTTGGAGCGGTTGGCCTCTTTGGCTTCCTCGCTGGCTTTTTCGGCTTCTTCACGGGCTGTTTCTGCATCCAGGCGCGCCCTGTGCTCTTTTTCCATGGAGGCCGCCAGGCTTTTGGTGCGTTCCTGTACCTGCCGCTCCAGTACTTTTTTCTGCGCCTCCACGGCCCTGATGCGTGCCCGGAAAATAAAGAAGACGGCGCCCGTAACGCCAAGGGCTACCAGCAGCTTAAACCAGGCGGTCATCCAGAATGGGGGCGTAATGGTAAGCTGTACCGATACAATATTGGACGACCATTGGCCTTCGTTTTTCATGCCCCGTACCAGGAATGTATAGCTCCCGGGGTTGAGGTTGGTATAGGTAGCCGTGCGCCGGGTGCCTACACTGTTCCAGTTTTTATCAAACCCCTGCAGCATATAGGCATACTGCTTCTTTTCGGGGATGGTATAATTTAACGAGGCAAATTCAAAGGAGAACACCGAATTTTTCCAGGGCAGGGTAATGGCTTTTGTTTCGGTAATGTCTTTGGTAAGGGGCGAGGGGTCTTTATCCGTTGCTGCTACCGCCACTTCTTTGTTGAAGATTTGGAAACTGGTAATGACCAGCGGGGGATCGAAAGGATATTCCCTTACGCTGTCGGGAAAAAATGCGTTAAAGCCATCCACCCCGCCAAAATACATGGCGCCGCTGCGGCTTTTAAACGCCGAATGCGCTTTGTATTCGCCGGATTGCAGCCCATCGGCAACCGTATAATTTTTAAACCTGTTGGCAGCGGGGTTAAAGCAGGATAAACCGTTATCGGTACTGATCCATAAATTGCCCTTATCATCTTCCAGTATGCTGAAAATGATATCGCCCGGCAGGCCGTCTTTGGTAAACCAGGCGGTAAACCGGCCGGTATTCCTGTCCAGGCGGTCAAGGCCCGAATTGGTGCCAATCCAGATCTGCCCTTTTATATCTTCATAAATGCAGTCTACCCGGTTGCGGCTAAGGCTGTTTGTAGCGGCATCGTGCGCGTAATGGGTAAACGTTTTTGTTTTTTTATTATAGCAATCCAGCCCTTTTTCGTGGGTGCCTATCCAGATGCAGTCTTTGCTGTCGGCCAGCAGGCAGAGGATGCGGTCGCTGCTGATGCTGTTGGCGTTGGTGCTGTCATAACGGAAACGGGTAAACCGGTTGGTTTGCGGGTCGTAGCGGTTGAGCCCGTCGCCATAGGTGCCAATCCACATATTGTTTTCCCGGTCCAGCGCCGCGGAGCATACATTGTTGCCGCTGATGCTGTAGGGATCGTTCGGGTTGTTTTTCAGCTGGCGGAAGGTTTTCTGAACCGGGTTGTACACCGTGGTGCCGTCGCCGCAGGTGCCCATCCAGATATTGTGCTGCCCGTCTTCCTGCGCAAACAGCACATAGTTGCCGCAGAGGCTTTGCGGGTTATTGTCTTTATGCAGGAAGTGGGTAAAGGTTTCCGTTTGCCGGTTAAACAGCTCTACCCCGCCGCCGTCGGTGGCAATCCAGGTGTCGCCATTGGCGGTTTCGCAGATGTTGAGCACATTGTTATTGCCCAGGCTATGCGGATCGGTATTGTGCTTGTAATGAATGAAGGTATTGGCATCGCGTTTATACAAATTGATGCCGCCGCTGTAGGTGCCTACCCATATATTGTCCTGGTGGTCTTTATAAATGGAATAAATGGAGTTGTTGGTAAGGCTGGTATTGTCAATATCGTCGTGCTGGTAATTGCTGAAGGTTTGGGAAGGGATATTAAAAATGCTTAATCCCCCGTTTTCGGTGCCAATCCAGATGTTCTCCTTATCGTCATTGCTCATGCTGAGTATTACATCGCGGGGCAGGCTGTTGCTGTTGTGCGGGATGTTTATAAAATGGCGGAAGCTACCGGTTGCCGGGTCGAGCAGGTCGAGCCCGCCGCCCCGGGTGCCAATCCACAGGCGATGCCGCCTGTCTTCCACGATGCTCATAATACGATTGAAGGAAAGGGAGTTTTTATTGTGATCGTTGTGTTCAAAGCGGGTAAAGTCAGCAGTTTTGGGCTCAAATAAATTCAGCCCTTCGTTGAAGGTGCCTACCCAAATACGATGGCGGCTGTCTTCAAAAATGGTGTTGACATAGTTGTCGCTTAAGCTGCGGGGATTGTTTTTATTGTAGGTATAGCAGGTAAAGCGGTTGGTTTGGGGGTTGAGCCGGTTGAGGCCGCCGTAATAGGTGCCTATCCATAAATCGCCTTCGGCGTCTTCGGTAATGCCGGCCACAAAATCGTCGGAAAGACTGTTGCTGTTTTTGTCGCTGTGCTTGTAATGCACAAACCGGTCTTTTTCGCGGTCGTAGCGGTCCATGCCGCCGCCCCAGGTGCCCACCCAGATATTCCCGTTGCGGTCTTCAATAAGGCTTTTGATAAAATTATTGCCGATGCTGCCGGGATTGGCGGGGTTGTTTTTATAGATTTTAAACTGGTAGCCGTCGTAGCGGTTCAGCCCGTCCTGCGTGCCAAACCACATAAAGCCCTTGCTGTCCTGCAAAATGCTTACGCCATTGCTTTGGGAAAGCCCTTCGGCCGTTCCGATATGTTGAAACTGCAGGTGCTGTTTTTGCGAAAAAGCCAGCAGGCCAATACACTGCAGCAATACAAGGAGAAAAGGGAGATTTGGCTTCATAAGGGGCATTCCGGGTTTACAACCGGCGTATAGCAAAGGATTAAACGGGCGGAATACGCTATAAATTAGCTATTTACACATTTATATTACCCGCTCAATACATACTTTATATTACTATAAGTGTTTGCCGTTATTTCCCTTGCCGCAGGCTTATTGCACCAGTATCCGCTGGCTATAGCTGAACCCGTTGTTCCTGAATTCCACCAGGTATACGCCCGGTACGATAAACGAAGCCAGGGGAACCTGGTAGCTGCCGCCATTTTGGATGGTTAAACGGCCCTGCTGCACGGTTTGCCCGCCGGTGGTCATGAGGTGGTATTCATAATCGCCATTGTGTATGCTGCCTGCCGATATATTGAGTACAGCATGCACGGGATTGGCTATCACAAAATAGCTGTTGGAAGCAGCATGATCGCTAACCGCTACCACGGGAGATAGTTTATAATGCCCGTCGATATCTGTGCTGCGGAGGCGGTAATACGTTATATTTTGCATGGGCCTGCTGTCGGTAAATTCATACTGCTGAACGGAGGGCAGGTTGTGCGCGGCCTGGGTGCCGGCGATATAAAAAGCAATACCATCATCGCTGCGTTGCACTTCATACTCATTTACGTTTGTTTCATTGGTGGTGGCCCAGTCTACGAGATTATAACCGGTACTACGTCTTGCCGAAAAGCTGAGCAGTTCTACCGGTAATGCAGCAGAAACGCTTCCCAGCGTAAATGCCCCAAACGTGCTTATGGAAGAGGAGCTGATGGTGCCGGTAGTAGCCACGTTGCCCGAAGCGCTGCCGCCCACGCTGGTCCAGTTGCCGGCAATATAGTTGGCTACCCGTATATCGGCCAGGGCATATTGCGGAAAGCTTATTTTAGGATTGTTCCAGTTCATGGCTACCTGTGCATTGCCGCCGCTGACCTGGTTGAGCTGCCAGTATTCGTTTGCTTCAACCGATACCAGGGGGGAGGCCAGGTTGGACCTGTTGGTAGTGGCGCCGGCATAGCTGGCGTTAAAGGTGGAGGAAATCGAAAGGTTGCTGACGCCAATAACCCGTTCTACCGTGTTATTGCCCACCGGGAACGTAAAGTTGGTGGTTCCTGTTTTTCTTACCCAGCCGTTTACATGTTGCGCATCTCCATCGCCGCTATAGGAAGAACCCGCTTCGTAAATGAGGTAATTGGGGGTGCCCGATGACGTGATGATGCCCGATGTAAAGGTATGTGCGCCGCTGATATCCAAATCATTGTTTAGGGTAATGCCGGCGCTGTTATTGGATACAAAGTTGAATGTTTTAAATACCTGTGTGCCGCTTACGGATTGTGCGCTACTGCCATTGAGATACAGGGTGCCGGTGCCTGCAGCCATGGCAGCCTGGGCATTGGACAAACCCAGTTTGACATACAAATTGCCGTTGTTGGTGAGCGCAGCGCCGGAAGCATTGGTAAAATTTCCGGTAATGTAAACGGTATCGGAGCTGCCGGAAAGATACCATGTGCCGTTGTTCTGCACATCGGTTTGTGCCTGTACACTACAGGAGATAACCAATGCCGCTATGGTGCTGAAAGGAATTCTTTTCATTTGATTGATTTTTGAAATACCGGAAAAAGTTCCTGCCTGTTAATGTATCTGGTACCAGTTGCTGCCGTTGGATTGAACCGTGATGGAAGTCCAGCTAAATACAGTCGTGTTGTTAGCGCTGGTAAAATCTTTGTAGGTACTGATGGTGCAATCGCTGTTGCTTTCATTTACGATAACATATACCCGGCGCGCATTGCTGGCACTGGCGGCCGGCAACGTAATCGTGGGCGTGCCACCGGTAATGATGACGGTATAGTTGGAAGCGCCTAAGGTAAGATTGGTGGTGGTGGTAGTAATGGGGTAGGCTACTGCGCCGTTAACTTCAAAGGTAGAATTGGGAGTGGTGGTGCCAATACCAACGTTGCCGGCGGCGGTAACTCTCATTCGTTCGGTAGGTGTGCCGGTGGATGAAAAAAGGATGAGGTTTTTATTGGTGGTGGCATTGCCAATAATAAAGTCATTACCGGTGCTGTACAAATAAGCATTATTGATGCCTCCCAGCACGCCGGAAGACGTATTGGCGCTTGAGTTGATGCCCATATCCACGTAGTTCACCGATTCATTGCCGTTATCGGAAGTGGCTACCACATCGGAAGAAGCGCCTGTGCCGTTGGACAGGTTTTGAATGTTGAGCTGCAGGTAGGTGGTGCTGGTGCCTTTGCCTACTATGGCATTAACGGAGCTGGTGACGCCTGCATTGACCAGTAATTTTTCGGGGTTGGTAACATTAAAGGAAGTGGCGCCGATGGCTACATTGCCGGCAGCCGATATACGCATTTTTTCCGTATTGTTGGTTACAAAAGGGAGGTCATAATTGGTAATTGTGCCCAATGCTTTGGCGGCGGTAACAGAATTGCCGCCCTGGTTCCAGGGGCCGCCGGTAGTACTGGTTTTGCCCACCGGTACATCCTGTACGGCAACCCACCAGTTGGCGCCGTTGCTTACTACACGCACTACTTCATTTGGCTCATCGAGGGTCCAGGAACTGAGCCCGTCTATTGTCTGGGAAGAAACGGTGGCCATTGTGAGTACCGGGGTGGGCGATGTGGCGCTGGCGTTTTTTACATAGTATATCCTGCCGGTGCAGGTGCTGGCATCGGGCAGTGTTAATGTAGCGGCCGAGCTGCCTGTAAATACCAGCGTATTGTCGGTAGCGGCCGATGTACTGCTGGTAAATGCCCGGTAATTGGCAGATAAAGAACCACGCACATCCAGCGTGGAGTTGGGAGAGGTAGTACCGATACCTACCTGCGCGCTGGCGCTAAAAGCAATGGCTAACAGGACAATGATCCCTGCGGGTAATTTGTTGGTCATAATAGTATAGTTTAATAAAATAATTGCTTTGATACCATCGGCTTATTGGCAGTATCCGGTTGGCTCACGGTGCTCCTGCATTAATATTAATCGTAGCTGCACGCGTGGCGGAATTGGGCGAGAGTAGGTTTTTCATATAATTGGCAATCTTGTATTGAGAACGGTAACTTACCGACATATTGTATATATAGATAAAGTATTACATAACTATATTTCAATAATAAACATATATACTATATAGTAATAAGTATTTGCCTGTAAAATTCAATTAATATGAAAATATTTCCGGGCTGTCAATATCCCAGGGCCCTGCTGCTTTCACGGAAAGGCGGTTTGGTTGTTTTTGTACGGCTGCTGCCCGGGTATTTCCATTCGTGTATGATACCCGCTACAAAATAAGCGGGGCCCTGCGCCGGGCGGAAGGCGTACAGCGGGAAAGACCATTGGCGGAAGGCAAAGCAAACAAAGAGCCCGGGTTCCGTTACCGCCCGGGCACGATACGATTTGGTTTGCTGCACGGATACGCCGGCAAACAACCATTTGAGCGGGCGGTAGCCGATTTCCGACCAGCTGAAGAAAAAGTTCTTACTGTCCTCCCTCCACGAAAAACTGTATTGCGACTGGGTGGAGAAATATATCCCTTTATAATCGAGTTCGGCATTGAGCCCGGCCGAGCCGCCGTGCAGGCTGCCTCCCATGATACCGGCCATGGGGGTGATGGTATAGGAAAACCGGTGCCCGGGTGTGGTATCGGCTGAAAACGTTCTGCCGCCGTATAATGAAAACGTGTGCTGCTCTTCATAATTATAACGGGCTTCGGCATACCAGTTGCGCGGGCCCTGGTACTGCACGATGGGCGAGAGGTACAGGGGCTGCTGCGTGTGCAGGTAAGCATACTGGCCGATGCTCAGCCTTGACTGGGCCTGGGTTTGGGCGGCCAGCAGGAAGCTTGCTATGAGCAGGCGGTTACGCATATTTCCGGGGCAGCTCCACCACGCCATGGCTTTCCGCTTCGGGTTCCACCAGCACGGTTTCCGCGCTCATTAAGCGATCGAAAATGGATATTTCTTTCAGGTAAGGGTTCCAGGCAAAGATGAGTTTGTCGATCGGCTTCCATAAGATGACCCAGCTAAATACATCGAGGGCATTGCTGAGGGCCGAATGCACGCGGTGGTTGGCCTGTAATAATATAGGCAGGAAGCCCTGGCAAAACATAACAACGCCCAGGCTGAAAAACAATAATTTAAAGGAGCTCTTTTTGAATTTGCCAAATTCTTCTTCCTTGATGGCTTTTTGAATGGAGTAATGCCGCCGGATGGCATGCATGAGCGGGTCGATGTATTCCTTGTCGCTTTCGCGGGTGCATACCAGCCGGTACCGGACCACGGAATACCGCTTGATGGCAACAATGCAGGAGTTGATGTATTGCTCAAAACCATGGCTCAGCTGCCGTTTGTAGAGCGGCGCGGGGTCGTGCGCATTGAAATAAGTATCAATGGTTTTTTCATTGATGGTGAGATAAATGGTAATCTTTTTTAGTAAAAGCTGGCTCATACGATACGGATTAGGAACGGTAAAGGACGGCTATTAGGATTAAAACGTATTTGTAGTTGCTGCTGCTACAAAACGAATAGCTATTTTTAGTTATGTAAGTAGAAACACCTGCTGCCCGTGCCAGTAATCCTGTAAAACCGGGGGCGGGGATATTCCGTAGTTGTTGCGCCTGATTGCGTAGTACTACGCTTTTTTTCCTTCTTAAATTTTTATATGCTCCTGTAAATGAAAATGCCCGTTTGGTCGTTTTAAGTACAGCAAGGCCTTGCTGGTTAGTAGTTGTACCAAATCTACAACACTATGTGGCGACCTATTTTCAGGCAGGAACATTTAAAGCCGGGCGACCGGCTGCGCAAGGAATTGCTGGTGGGCGAAGGCCGCATCTGGACGGAGTATGAAGTGATGGAAACCGGGGAGCAGGGGCTTGTGCTGAAACCATTAATCAGTAATGGGAACGTGCATGCCGATAATCCTTCGGGATATAAAAAAATGCAATACGATACACTATACTCCGGCACTACGCGTATATGGGTTAACATGGAAAAACCGGGCTTTACCTGATACCAGCCGGTGTAATGCCTGCTTATACTTGACCATAATCATGTGCCGCCTGCCCGGGCGGCCTGTATTTTTTGGGGGTTTCCGCAGCAAAGGCCCGTTCCTCCTGGCTTTAGCGGGATAATTGATTTTCCTTATATCAACAGCCCACCGGCGTGCCGCAGCATACGCTGGTATTTATACCTAATTTTCAACCGGGTATAGTTTCCCCATTCAATTTTAAGTAAACTTGCAGTAGAATTCCTGCAATACCTACCTCACCTGCTATTTACCCGCCCGTTCCGGCATATACCGGGAACTAACTGCCAGGGGCATTATTTGCCGCAATGGCAACCTGCAGCAATGCAAAGGGCGCGACGGACAATAATGACGTTTTTATATTAATGCAACATGGTACAACCGGAATTAGAATTAAATATTATCAGGGGGTTGAAGAAACGGCACAGTCATGCCATGAACTACCTCTTTAAACGTCATTTTAAACCGCTTTGTTATTTTGCCTGGCAGCTTACCGGCAATAAAGCGGAAGCCGAAGATATAGCCGGTGAAGTATTTTTAAAGCTCTGGCGCAAGCACAATGATTTTGACAGCCTCCGGAATATCAAAGCATTTTTATACATCGCCACCCGCAATGCCTGTTTTGATTACCTTAAACATGTGCAGCGAAAAACGGCATCGCACGAAGAGCTGCTGTACCTGGCCGAGAGCAGCGAGGAGTATATCCATTCCCGTGTGATAAAATCGGAAATACTGCACAGCATACTGTTTGAAATTGAGACCCTGCCCCCTGTGCGAAAACAGATTTTCAAGCTGATTTACCTGGAAAACATGACTACGGCAGAAATAGCCACACGGCTGAATATAACCGCCGATACCGTAAGGGTGCAAAAGGCAAGGGCGCTTAATTTACTCCGCACACAGTTATTAAAAAAAGGATTAATATCCTTTAATTCCCTGTTTCTTGCAGGGCTGGCCCTTTGCGGGGAGTGCTGCCGGCATTTAGTTTTATTTTCCTGTAAATGAATGACCAGCTATAGTCGTTTTCTATAAAGAAGAGTATATTCGGATTACCGGGGATTGATTATTCTGTTATTCAAGAGGCAATAGTATGCAAGAGATAGATGAGCAGGTAGTTTTACTGTTATACAGGCGCGTTGCCGGCCAGGAGCTGGAAAAAGAAGAAATGAATTTGCTGCAAAGCTGGCTGCTGGCATCACCGCGGAACCAGGCGTTGCTGGACGAGCTGCTGGATGAAACACGGCTTGAAGCCGATGTAAAGGCCCTGATGGCGATTGATGAAGATGCTGCATTGAAAAAACTGCAGGAGCGGATGGCCCGCGAAAAGGGAGGGCCGGGAAGTTTTTCGCCTTACCTGCTGCGTTATGCCGTGGCCGCCCTGCTGGTGCTGGCATTGGTAGCAGGTGTGTATTCCTGGTACCACTATCCCGTGAGGGGCCTCCAGGTGGCAGGAAAAGAAGACAGCAGCCGGCGGTATAAAAATGAGGTAAGCGCCGGTGGCGCCAATGCCCGGTTACAGCTGGCCGATGGTTCAACAATAATGCCCGATAGTTTTGCCAACGGCATCGTAAAATACCAGGGCGGCACCGCTATACAGAAAAAGGAAAAAGGACAATTGATATACCAGGCCGGCGCTGTAAGCGGCGCGGCGGCAGCAACAGCCCCGGCATACAATACCATTACCACGCCGCGCAAATGCCAATACCAGCTGGAACTGCCCGACGGGAGCAGGGTATGGCTGAATGCAGGTTCTTCGCTACGCTTCCCGGTAGCGTTTGGGAGCAATAAGCGGGAAGTGGAGCTGAGCGGTGAAGCTTATTTTGAAGTGGTGGCTGTGACCTCTGCCACCGGTGGGAAGATCCCTTTTATTGTAAACATACATCGGGCTTCGGGGACGGCAGGTGAAGTAGAGGTAGAAGGAACGCAGTTTAATATCAATGCGTATGATGATGAAGCTACCATTAACACCAGCCTGGTAGAGGGACGGGTATTGTTGCGGCCGGCGATTGCTGCACGGGGCCTGCCGCAATCGTCAAAGCCTGCCGAACTGGCCCCGGGCCAGCAGGCAAGGCTGGCCAAAGACGGAACGGTAGAACTGTTCAGCATGGATATGGATAAAGTAATAGCATGGAAAGACGGCTTCTTCCTGTTTCACGATACGGATATTGAAACAGTGATGCGCATGGTGGGCCGCTGGTATGATGTAAACGTAGTGTACGAGGGAAAGATAACACAGACGTTCAATGCAAAAATAGCGCGGAGCACGCCGTTGTCGCAATTGCTTACGGCGCTTGAACTGACGGATGACGTCTTTTTTACGATTGAGGGGAATACGGTAACGGTAAAAAACCTGCAATAACAGCGGCGTTGTTATAGCGTACCACCTATTTTTAAATAAGTATTATGTATTAATCTTTATAATTATTTTCTTCCCAACCTGCCCAGCACACACAATAGGATAGGCGTTGTAAGGCCCGCCGGCATTAAAGCCGCGCGGGTTCTTTTTTTTAACCTGCCCGCAAAAGCGGTCACCCGGGCCCCGCTGCAGCCGGCGCAACCGGTAAAATAAATTGAAAACTGTAGTTAACTTTATGCAGGAGGGTTGCATACTATTTCCTTTCAGACCAAACGCCTGTGTTTATGAAGCTGAATGCTTTTCTCATCCTGGCAGTATGCCTGCATGCCGGCACAGGGGCGTATGCACAAACCATTACCATTTCGCTGCACCATGTATCCTTACGGGATGCCTTCAGGGCCATTGAGCAGCAAAGCCATTATACGTTTGTTTATACCAGCCGCGTATTGCGCAAAGCGGCGGAAGTAGACCTGGAGGTAAACGATGCCGCTATTGAAAAAGTGCTGGAGCTTTGTTTTCGCAACCAGTCGCTGGATTATACCATTCTCGATAAGCTGGTGATTGTAAAACCGCGTGCAGCAGTGAGCTTATTGCCCGCGGATGCCGGCGGCACCGTGCTGAATGAAAAAGGAGAGCCGGTAGGAGGGGTGGCGGTTTTATTAAAAGGCACGGGCCGGGTAACGACTACTGATGATAAAGGCGGTTTTGTATTGCGGCAGGCAGGTAATGCCGCCGTTTTGATTTTTAGCGGTATTAATATAGAAACCGCCGAATGGCCCGTGGCGCCGGGCCCGGGCTGGCAGGTGCCGGTAAAAACAAGGGTGCGGGAGCTGAGCCCGGTAGAGATTGTAAGCAATGGCTACCAGGTGATGAGCACCAAAAGTAATCCCGGCTCTTATTCAAAAGTGGATAATGAACTGCTTAACCGCAGTACCTCGCCTAATATTTTAGACCGCCTTAATTATGTAACGGGCGGTTTGAATTACGAACCGCAAAACGTAAACAGCCAGGGCAGAAGCGCCATCAGCATACGCGGCATCAGTACGATTAATGCCAATATGAGCCCGCTGCTGGTGGTGGACAATTTTCCGTACAGTGGTGATATCAATGCCATAAACCCCAATGATATAGAAAGCATAACCCTGCTAAAGGACGCTGTTGCCGCCGCCATCTGGGGTGTGCAGGCGGGCAACGGGGTAATTGTAATTGTAACGAAAAAAGGAAAGTTCGGGCAGGGCAGGGTGGCGCATTTTACCAGTACGGTAACGGTGGGGGCTAAGCCGGATGTATTTTATTTCCCGGTTATTGCTTCTTCCACGTATGTAAACCTGGAAGAGCAATTGTACAACAGCGGTTTTTACAGGAGCCTTATTTTGAACAAGACCAGTTTCCCGGTATTGTCGCAGGGCGTTGAGTTATTGCTGAAGCAGCAGGCAGGGCTTATTGACGCCGCCGATACTGCCGCCCTGCTGAATGCGCTGCGCGGGCAGGATGTGCGCAGGGACCTGCGGAACTACCTGCTGCAAAACAGCGTGAGCCAGCAATACGCGGCCAATGCCTCGGGGGGAACGGATAAATTTAATTACTACTGTTCCGTGGGGTATGATCAAAACCCGGGCAGCAGCATTGGTAACAGTTATCGCCGCGTAACCGCCCGGTCGGACAACAGCTTCCGCCCGGTGAACAACCTGGAGCTGAACGGCTATCTTATTTATACGCAAAGCGAAACCCTTGCCAATGGCATTGATTTTACCACGCTGCTGCCAACGGGCAATAACGACCAGGTGGCGCCCTATACGCAACTGGCGGATACGCGGGGCAATGCGCTGGCCATTCCCAGAACCTACCGGCTGGCTTACGTGGATACTGCTTCCTACCCCGGGCTGGAAGACTGGCATTACCGCCCGCTGGACGAGGCCCGGTACAGCGATAAAATATTCCGCCAATGGGATACGCGGGTAGGCGCCGGCGTTAAGTATACGTTTATTACCGGCCTGAATGCCGATGTAAAATACCAGTATGAGCGGGGCGTACAGGACAACAGGGTGTACAACAGCCCGCAAACCTATTATACCCGTAACCTGGTAAATCAATACCTGTACCAGGACGCCCCGGGCTCGCTTGTTTACCCCGTGCCGCCGGGCGGCATACTGGATATTGGCACGAACGAATTAAATGCCTGGGACCTGCGCGGGCAGCTGAACTATAACCGCACCCGGAAAAACGATGCCATTACGGCTTTTGCCGGGGCGGAGGCGAGGCAGCTAAGTGCAAACGTGAATAACAGCCGTAAATACGGCTATAACCCGCTTACGAATACCTTCAGCACCAATATAGATTACAATACCCGGTACCTGCTCCGGCCTTCGGGCTATAATTCCGTACCGGATGCCGACGGATTGCAGGGTACGCTTAGCCGGTATGCCAGTTATTACAGCAAGCTGGAGTACACGCTTAAAAACAGGTACAGCATGGCCGCCAGCGGGCGGGTGGATGAAAGCAATTTTTTTGGGGTAAGGGCCAACCAGCGATGGGTACCGCTCTGGTCGGCCGGGCTGGGCTGGGAACTGTCCAACGAACCGTTTTACCATACCCGGCAGCTTACCTACCTTAAGCTGAGGGCCAGCTATGGCTATAACGGCAATACCAATAACGATGCTACCGCGTTTACAGTGATCCGGTATATGAACCCCGGTTCCTCCACGCTTATACCGGTACCGTATTCGCAAATTGTAAGCCCGCCCAACCCGGAGCTGCGCTGGGAAAAAATAAGGATTGTAAACCTGGGACTTGATTTTGAATGGAAAGGTAAAAGCGTTTACGGGAGCCTGGAATACTATCATAAAACGGGGCTGGACCTGATCAGCCAGGTATCGGTAGACCCTACCAGCGGCTTTACCAGCTATACCGGTAACAATGCCAGCATTGTGGGCAACGGGGCGGATATTGTTCTAAACAGCCAGGCCGGCGCCGGCCCGTTGAAATGGAGCAATTATTTTTTATTCAGTTACAATACCGACAAGGTTGCCGCTTACCAGCAAACCGCTACCGTGTTTGATTATATCAGTGGGAATAAAGCGCCTTTTGTGGGCCGGCCGCTGTTTTCATTGTACAGCTATCGCTGGGCGGGCTTAGATCCTGTTTATGGCGACCCGCAGGCATACCTGGGTAAAACCGTAAGCAGTTATACTGCGGTGTTCAGTAAGGCCACGACGGCCGATTTGGTGTACGGCGGGCCTGCCACCCCGCGGGTATTTGGCTCCTTCCTGAATTCGTTTCACTGGAAGGCGCTCACGCTTTCCGTGAACATTACCTACAAGCTGGGGTATTTTTTCCGGCGCAGCTCCATCAACTATTCTTACCTGCTACGGAACTGGGGAGGGCATAGCGATTATAACCTGCGCTGGCAAAACCAGGGCGATGAACGGCTTACCAATGTGCCGTCGCTGCCGGCCCTGGCCAATGCCGCCCGCGACCAGGTGTACCTGTATTCGGACATACTGGTGCAGCGGGCCGATCATATACGGCTGCAGGATATACGGCTGAGCTATGATATGGATAAGCACTGCTGGCATAAGCTGCCGGCCAAAACGATCCGGTTTTATATCCGGGTAAACAATATCGGTATTTTATGGCGGGCCAATAAGTATGGAATAGATCCTGATTACGGAAGTTCCATGGTGCCGGTGGCCCGTACCATTGCGGTGGGGTTAACGGCGGGGTTTTAACTAATGGTGGAAACTGGGAAATGAAAAACAGAGAAATGAGAAAGTGGGCAGATCCCGGTTACGTTGTAATTACCGCCTGAACGTTAAAATGAAGTATATGAAAAGCGGGGTTTTATATATGGGTTGTTGCAGCCGGTTGTTGCTGTTGCTGCCTTTTTTGCTGGGAAACTGCAAAAAGGAATGGCTGGACCAGAAAACCAATACCAACCTGGCCGTTCCTTCCACGCTCAGCGATTTCCAGACGCTGGTAGACAATACCGATGTTATGAATGCCAACGGTTGCGCAATAGGGGAGATTGGGTCCGATGGCCATTTTATTTTTCCCGGTTCCTGGACGCCTGAAAGCCCCCAGGAACAGAATGCCTATACCTGGTCGCACGATAAGCCGAATGTTGTTTCTTACGACTGGGATGATGCTTATAAGCGGGTGGCTTATTGCAATGTGATATTGGAGGGCCTGCAGGGCATTAACCCTGTGAGCAGAAGCGACCGGCAAACCTGGAATGCCCTAAAAGGCAATGCTTTGTTTGAGCGGGCCCGGAGCTTTTTTGAACTGGCGCAGGTATATGCCCCGCCGTATACCGATTCGGCAGCGGGCAATTGGGGTATTCCGCTGAAACTGGTATCAGATATTCATGCGCCAACAACCCGGCCCACGGTGCCGGCGGTGTACAGCCAGGTGATTGCCGATTTGATGGGGGCCAAGGACCTGCTGCCGCTAACGGTAGCGTATAAAACACGCGCTTCAAAACAGGCGGCCATGGCCCTGCTGGCCAGGGTTTACCTGGCGATGGAAAAATATGACCTGGCCTGGCTTTATGCGGATTCCTGTTTGCAGCTTCCGCATTGGCTGCTGGACTATCATGTGCTGAAGCTATCCGCCGACCCTTATCCTGCAGATAAATTTAACAGCGAAGTGATTTTTCATTCCACGCTGTTTAACTGGGGAAATATAACGGTGGATGCCTTTATTGACAGCGCCCAGCTGGCGCTTTACGACAGCAATGATTTGCGGCGTGCTGTTTTTTTTAACCAGGACCTTTCCGGCAACACGTATTTCGGGGGAAGCTATAATAAAAACGCTACACTGTTTTCGGGGCTGGCTTTTGACGAGCTATACCTTACCCGCGCCGAATGCAATGCGCGAAAGGGAAATATAGCGGACGCAAAAAATGATATGGATACGCTGCTGCTGCGCAGGATGAACAGTTATACCCCGTTTGCGCCGGGCGATGCCGATTTGCTGGCAAGAATACTGCAGGAAAGACAGAAGGAATTGCTGCTGCGGGGGCTGCGCTGGCCGGATTTAAGAAGGCTGAACCGCAATCCTGTTTTTGCCCGGTCGCTAACCCGGGCTATTAACGGGAAGGTAGATACGCTGTTGCCCAACAGCTTCCGGTACACCTTTCCCATACCGGACGATATTATACAGGTATCGGGCATTGCGCAGAACCCGGGCTGGTAGCAATGCTCAGCGCACCGGTATGGTATAGGAGCCGATATAGCGGTTGTAGTATACCAGCAGCAGCCCGTTGGCCAAAAAAAGATTCTGCGCTTTTTCTCCGTGCAGGTCGGGAATGTAAAAGCTGCCGCGGTAGGCGCCGTTGGCAATACGGTATACATCTATTGCCGCATTATTGCGGAAAGCCTCCGCAGTTTCATTATCGGCTTTTAATGTAGATAAAATATAGATGAAGCCGCCGCTGGTAACGCAGGCGCGGTTGATGATGTGCAGGGGCACCGAAGGCAGTACGCTGCCCTGGTTGTTTCTTGTAGGGATGTTCCTGGTGAGCACGGGGTTGTTATTGGTGGTATCGATGGTTTTGCCGGTGTAGAGTACGTTGAGATTGGTATCGACACAAAAGAAGCGGTTTTGATAAAACTGTGCATAGAGCAGGCGGTGGGAAGCGCTGTCGTACCGCAGCATGCCGTCGGCAGAAAATCCTGCGTCTTTATTGTCTTCTATCAGCGGCGCCTGGCGGATTACGGTATTGCTGCCGGTGTTTATTTTTTTAAACACCTGGCGCATGCCGGAACTGTCGAATGCTTTTAGGATAAAACTTTGGGGCGATAGCTGTATAGCGGCGGTAAACAGGCGGGTGGGCAGCAGGGTGGTATGAATGGTGGTATCGTCCAGCCGGGCGCCCAGTATGGCAGAAAGGTTGTTGGCGTATAAGCTGATACCGGGAGAATCGATCTTCAGGTCATACGCCACCATGGCCCTGCGGGTAAGCGGGAAAGGAATAAAGAACGAATCTACCCGGTTCATGGCCATATTGGCGGAAAAAATCCTGCGGGGGTCCCTGCCCGTGAAAAAAAAGCGTTGAGGGGTAGCCCCGCAGATTTTATACAGCGTTTCGCCTATGTTTAGCTCGTGTAGCCGTATGGCTGCCGGCCCGTTGAGTCCCTGCCGGCTAAAGCCGTTCTTATAATCGTTGGGGCCATGGGAACTGACCATTAACGAAAGCAGGATGCCAATGACAACGGACAGTAAAATGCCAAGTATGGTAAATGGTTTTCTTACGGGCATGATCAATCATTCAGGAGCCACGGTAGAGAATAATTTCGCTTACCAGCACTTTGCTGGGGTCTGAAAAACACAGGGAAAACGTATAGCAGCAATACGCCAGCGGGGGCGGCGTGCAATCGTCTGTGTTCATCAGGGTGTTTGGGCTCACACAGTTGCCCACGGAGGCCGTGGTAGGATTAAAATAACAATCCTGCGAATTGTTGATGACGGTATTTTTAATGACGCCGCCTTTTGCCGCCAGGGTGGCGGAGATAGCTATGATGGCCACTACCACCTGTAAGCTCATTTTTAAATGTTTCATATTTGCTGGATTTTGGGTCTATTGAATAATGGTGCGCCGCTGTGCGGGCCGGTTTGGCTTTGCAGCAATACACCGATGACAGACAGTATGGTAAAAAGGCTATTGAATACAAGGTGCTGGCGCCAGGATAAGGCTTGAAGGATGCCCCCGCAACTGCAGGGCAGGTAGTAACTGAAACTGAGCATAATGGCGACATAGCCCGTAAACAGGCTCATCAAAAAAAAGGATGCATAGAGACCGGCAAGACGTGTGCGTGGTACGATAAGTGCGAGGGCCACCAGCAGTTCGCCGACCGGCAGCGTTGCGGCTACCATGCCGCTTACATTTTGCAGGTAGGGCGAACGCCCCATCTGGAACCTGAACGTATCGTAATCCAGCAGCTTATTCAACCCTGTATAAATAAACAGTATAACAAACAGGGCGCTTATTATTTCTACAATGGTTGTTTTTTTAGGGAGCATAGAGCAAAAAGTTAAAAATGCTACTAACCAGAACAATGGATCGTATTAACCACCGTATAACCCTAAATGACCTGGTATAATCCAGGTACCCCTTATCAAAGCTATATTGCATACGACAGCGTGCTGTCGCCTGTATCGCCAGTTGTTGCCGGTGCTTCCAGGTGGTGCGGGGTTAAGTGCCCTGTCCGTCGGCACCGGGTGGTTGTTGCTGCCACCCGGCGCCGCTTATGCTACGATACCACCGGACGGGAAGGTCTTACGGGACCCTGTTGAGTTGTTTTCAATGGTATGCGAGCTTTGTTTAAAGGCTATTGTATACATTGAATGGAAAGCGCTGTTTCAACGGGCGGGGATTTTTATTTTCGGCAACGGGTAAGCGCTTACTGTTTGCTGCTGTAAAGTTCAGCAGTTTCGTTGTTATTTCCCGGGCGAAAAGGTGCGAAATCCGTAGAAAAAGGTGCGAAATTTGTTGAAATGCTTTCCGGGCGGGCGGGGTGCAACCCAAAAACGGCTTATACGCGCCTGAAGGAGCCCGGTGTTTCGTCGAAGTATTTTTTAAAAGCGTTCTGGAAGCTTTGTTTGCTGGTATAGCCGGTGCGGCGGGCTACGTCTTTAATGGGCAGTTTTGTTTCCTGCAGCAGGTTGCGGGCTTTTTGCATCCGGGTTTTGAGCAGGTATTCAAACATACCGATACCAAACAGGCGGCGGAAACCGGATTTTAGTTTAAACTCGTTGAGCCCCACCTGGCGGGCAATATCGCTGAGGGTAATATGAGCGTCGAAGCGGGTGTCGATGATCTGGCGGGATTCCTGGATGGAGTCAAAATTGCTTTTGGTCATTTTATCCAGCGCGGCCAGCCTGAGCTGTTCCTGCGTGAGCATAAGCAGCAGGAACTCCTTCATTTTCATGTTGAAATAATAGCTGCGCAGCTCAGCTTCAAAAGGACAGCCGAGCACATAATCCGCTATGTCGCGTATCTGCGCGGTTACCCAGCCGTTGTCTTTAAAGAGCAGGCCGTAGCGCCCCTGGGTTATATTATGCAGTACGGTTTCAAGATAGGGGAAATGGGGCAGCAGCTCCCGGAGCGTATCGGGGGTATAAGCCGTATTAAATGTGCGGTATTCCTGGTCGCGTTCAAAATAAGTAGTGCCCTGCAGGCTGGGGTAATGGAAAAAATTGAACTGGCCGGTTTTTAAATACAGGGGGCCTATTTCGTTTATATCATGGCGGAGGCTGCCCTTGAGTGCAATTTGGGTGAGCACAGCGCTTTCGGAGCTGGAAAAGTCGAGCGCCAGGTCTTCCTGTACCCGGTAAACGTTGTAATAGATGGTGGATTGCCCCGCGTTGATTTCCTGGAGCATGATTTTGCCAAACGGTCCTTCTGCCGAACGGATAATACTGCCGGGCACCACCAGCGGCGAAAACCCTGCCGGGATAAAAGGTTTAAACTCCAGCGTTCCATAAGTAATAGACGAAAGTCTGAATTTCATCTTGCCATTATTGAAGCTTAATGGTACGTTAAAGGGTACCATACAAAAAATAACCGGGCAGTCAATACCTGCCAGTAAAGCGCTAAAATCTACAATCAGGGCATTAGTGCATTGCTGTCAGGACTCGATACCGGTTAAGCTGTTGTATTAATTAATGCATGCGAAAACAGGGTGGGTAAATCTAAAGGCAAATGTTGGATACAAGATAGCACAAAACAAATACATAAAAAAACAGCCTTATGGACCGGTATTGCAGGTAGGTGTTTTTATTTATTGTACAATATTGGTTTTTCTGGTTTCGTTTAGACATGATACCTGTTTACCCTCCTGAAAACCGGTAGCGTTAGCAGCTTCAGGGGGTTGTTGTGAAATTATCAATAAATAATTACCTTGCAGTAAGAAACCGCAAATCAAACACCCCGCTGGCCTAGCCCTTATTCCTATTCAAAGTACCAGGATCCGCGTTACGAATTATTATTATTGATTTAATCCAGGGAAAAATGTCTTTTTCCGACAAGTTATCTTATATCCGTAATGGATTTATTGCTCATGGCTATGCCTCCCAGGCTATGGAAGCGATGCGTACCATACACAACAGCTTTGTGATTATGGGCGAAAAGCTGGCTATAGCCCTGCAGAAAAAACGCATTACCGACCAGGAGTACCATGCGTGGCTGCATTGTTTTCATACGCTGCAGGAAGACTGGCTGAGCCGGGACATCAATACGCCCGACGATGTGCTGTTCCTGCAATGGATGGCCAAAAGCAGTATGGAAGAAGCGCAGCGGTTTGTTAGTTGATAGTTGTTAGTTGATAGTTCATAGTTGTCAGAAGGTGTACCACGGTTACCCTGGCCTGGCAAGCGAACCGTGGCACGCCTGGTCTCTCCTAAATAAAGATTCTTGTTCCTGAATAGCTTTCCCTGAATTCCTTTGGCGTACAGCCTTTTTTCTTTTTAAAAATACGGTTGAAGTTAGAGATGTTATTGAACCCGCAGTTGTATGCCACCTCGGCGATGGACTGCGTGGTGTCGATGAGCATACGTGACGCATGGCCGAGACGGATTTCGGTGAGGCTGTCGATAAAGGTATTGCCGGTACGCTGTTTGAAAAAACGGCTGAAGGATACTTCCGACATATTGGCCAGCCGGGCTACTTCGCCAAGCGTAATGGGCTTATCGAAATTATGGTTCATGTGCTCGAAGGTTTTTTCAATGCGCCGGCTGTTGTAGGTAAACTGCTCGGTATTGTTGAACGAGGAGTCGGAAAGGATGCGGATATTGCGCGAGGTGGATAAATCGTGCAGGATAGAGATTAGTTCCAGTACGGAATCAAAACCATGCTTCTGGTTCAGCTCAATAATTCTCGATGCAACCTGTTGCGTTGTCTCCGGCGAAAACAAAATACCCCGTAATGATTTTTCAAACATGGCGCGCAGGAAGCTGAGCTGGTTGCGGCGCAGGAATTTTTCATCAAAGAGGTCCTTGTGAAATTGTATCGTTATCTCCTTTATTTCCCTGCCTTTGCACTTGTGGGTAAACCAGGCATGCTGCAGGTTGGGCCCCAGTAATACCAGTTCAAGATCGTCTATCTCTTCCATGTGGTCGCCCACTACGCGGCGGGCGCTACGGGCATTCTGGATAAAGTTGAGCTCAAACTCGTCGTGGTAGTGCAGGGGAAAATCGAAGGCTGTTTTTACCCGGGAGAATAGGGTAAAGCAATCGCTTTGTGTAAGCGGGGTAATTTCCCGCAGGATAGTACTTTTCATATCGTTGGAGCCTGGCAATGTTAGCTTGTTTTGTATGCGTTAACTATCAAAATTATGTCTTTTACGGTAAATAAAGTATCAATAAATATTTTTTTTGTAGTTATTTATATAACCCTTTACTATTGGGCATTTCAGCGGATTTATGCTATGTTGATTAATATTATTTTTTAAAAAAATATTATTAAAAGATAATAAAGTACTTAGTATTGGGTGTTTATCATGCTAGTTTTGGTGCTCAACTCTTAAACGATAATTGCTATATGGGTACAAAAAGACTCCAGGGGGCAATTTAACCTGCTATTACATTTAATCAAAACAAATGAACCCTGTACAAAAACACCTGTTGACGCTAACCGCTTTCCTGTTGCTTGTTGTATCCGGCTTTGGCCAATTGCCGTTATTTGTTCGTGTAAAAGGACCGCAGTTTATGGTTAATGGCCACCCGTATTATTTTATCGGTACCAATATGTGGTATGCCGGTTTGCTGGCCACCGGGCCCCGGGCGGCTGCGGGTAAAAAACGCCTGGAGCGGGAGCTCGATTTTCTTAAAAGCAAGGGAGTAACCAGTATCAGGGTGATGCTGGGCGCCGAAGGGCGCAGCCCGTATATTAACGGCGTGCGCCCCGTACACCCGGCCCTGCAGCCGGAACAAGGTAAGTTTGACCCGCAGTCGTTTGACGGGCTGGACTTCCTCCTGCTGCAACTGGATAAGCGGAAGATGAACGCCGTCTTCTTTTTCAGTAACAACTGGGAATGGAGCGGTGGTTTTTTGCAATACCTTGTATGGAACCGGAAAATGGATACGGCCACCGTGGCCAAAAAATTCAGCTGGGATGAATACCGGGATTATGTAAGCAGGTTTTATCACTGCCCCGAGTGCATTGCCGCCTACCAGGATTATGTGCGGGCGGTATTGCGGCATACCAACCGGCTGAACGGTAAAAAATATACCAGCGAGCCTGCTATTATGGCCTGGGAAGTGGCCAACGAGCCAAGACCCATGCGACCCGAAGCCGCGGAGGCCTACACCGCATTTTTGCGGGGCAGTACCGCACTGATTAAATCGATTGATAAAAACCACCTGGTGACGCTGGGTACGGAAGGCGTGATGGGCACCGAATCAGCGGCACTGTACGAAGCGATACACCGCGACAAAAACGTAGATTACTGTACTATCCATATCTGGCCGAAAAACTGGAGCTGGTTTACCGGCCAGGCCATCGCAGAAAGTATGGACAATATCATCAAAAAAGGCAATGATTATATGCTGCAGCATACTGCTATAGCTGCTGCTATCGGCAAACCGCTGGTAGTAGAAGAGTTTGGCCTGCCGAGAGACCATCACTCTTTTGATATTACTGCTACCACCACCCTGCGCGATACCTGGTTTGGCGAAATACTGGCGCGCTGGAATGAAAGTCTTAAAAGCAACGGCGTACTGGCCGGCATCAACTTCTGGAGCTTTGGCGGCGAGGGCCGCCCGGTGGCCAACCAGGTTTCCTGGAAAGAAGGAGATGCCTTGCTGGGTGACCCGCCCATGGAGGAGCAGGGGCTGAATGCCGTTTTTGACTGCGACAGCAGCACCTGGAAACTGATTGAATCGTACACCAAAAAAACAACTATGCTTTATGGTAAGACAGGCAGGAAATAGCTGGATGCTGATAGGGTTGCTGCTGGCGGCCGGTTGCGCCATGGCGCAGGGAGGCGGCCCCTCCGACCCCCGGGCTACCCGTGAAACGGTAAACCTTTGCAGGCACCTGCTGCAACTGGAGAAAAAAGGGTTCCTGTTCGGTCACCAGGATGATTTGGCCTATGGGGTAAACTGGCGCTACAAAGAAGGCGGCAGCGATGTAAAAGAAGTGACCGGCGATTACCCCGGTCTTTATGGGTGGGAACTGGGCGGTCTTGAGAAAGACGATACCAATAATATAGACGGTGTTCCGTTTAAAAAAATGAAACAGTTCATCCGGGAAGGATATGAACGGGGCGGGGTGATTACCATTAGCTGGCATGCCAATAACCCGCAGACGGGCGGCAATGCCTGGGATACCACGCAAGGCACCGTCAGTTCCATTTTGCCCGGTGGCGATAAGCATGCATTGTACGAGGGATGGCTGGATAAGCTGGCTGATTTTTTATTGTCGCTCAAAGGCAATAAAGGAGAATATATTCCTGTGTTGTTCAGGCCTTATCATGAACTTACGGGCAACTGGTTCTGGTGGTGCCGCAACAATTGCAGCCCGGGTCAGTTTAAGGCCATGTGGCAGTTTATGGTGCATTATTTACGTGATGTAAAAAAAGTGCATAATGTGCTGTATGTATACAATACGGCCGATTTTAGTACAGCGGGCCAGTACCTGGAACGGTACCCGGGCGACAGCCTCGCGGATGTATTGAGCTTTGATGCCTACCAGTATGGCGACCCGCAGAAAAGCGACGGGTTTGTAAAGAATACGGGATTCCATTTGTCGGTGCTCGATTCACTGGGCGCTGTTAAGCATAAAATAACTGCGCTGGCGGAAACAGGGTATGAACAGGTGCCTTATGCCGACTGGTGGACGGAAACCCTGCTTAAGGCCATCGGCGGGCATCCCGTCGCTTATGTGCTGGTATGGCGCAACCATGGTTACAACACAACCATGAAGCACATGCATTATTATGCGCCGTACAAGGGGCAGGTATCTGAACAGGATTTTATTAAATTTTACCGTCTCGATAAAACATTTTTTGAAAAGGACGCGGCGAAGGAAGGGATGTACAGGTGAGGAAAGCCAATAGCCCGTGGCTGATTTTAGAACTATATAAACAAGCTGATTTTGAAATTACGATTGCCGGAT
>JACXTT010002810.1_pt1 | contig 27275 bp, 31 predicted proteins | sample 9270951 | NCBI WGS metagenome assembly JACXTT01 (sample SAMN15532306, study PRJNA645909) | rock metagenome | isolation source: weathered quartz diorite | place: Puerto Rico | collected 2017-06-21 | reverse complement strand
CCAAGCGCAAAACCCACCAACCCGCGTTTGTACAGTCTGCCCTGCCCTCCTCTGTACGGCGTCCATGCATTTCGGAACGGAAAAATTCAAAAAGCTACGCCGATAGTCTGGTCTTGGGGATCAGACCATCCGATTTCCCAATTCCTATCCCGAAGATCTGATATCAACCTTCTTTTCATCGACTTCCGGATTTTTGCCGTCACGCCATGTGACTGCCAATCGCCGACGGCTCTCACGGTAACTTTCCTCTTTGCCATCCAAAATGAGAACTGTCCCATTGATTCGCCTCCGAACATTGGTCATATTGAGCAATCATCCACAATGCCAGCCCTGCCTTTCTCATGATGGCAATGGAACCCGCTTCTCATCACCGAATTGCCGCGATCTCCATTCGCGCCATGCCTGCCACGCTGCTGGCCAGCATGCTCTGCGCTTGCATCAGCGGCCCGGCACCGGATATCCCAACGGCCGGCATCAGCCTGAACCAGGTCCGCGCGGAAGGCCCCAGCCGCTGGGAACTGGTGCGCTGGATACCAGCCGATGGCACCTCCGCGCACGAGGCCCGCGGCGAGGCTGGCGGTCCCCTCACTCTCAATTTCAGCGAAGGCATTGATGCCGCGCAGGGTACGGTCAATGGGGCCGGTGAGTGCGTGCGCTTTACGGGCCGCTACGGCAAGACAGAGAACGGTATCCGCTTCGACCATCTGGTTCCAACGAACCCAACATGCCCTACCACGGCGCATGATGCCGCCGTGCTGCAGGCAATAGAGCACGCATTGGTCACGGTCGCCACGCAACCATCGGCCAGCGGCGGCGTCGGACGACAGATCATCTGGAAGGCGACAAATGGTGCATTGCTGCAGTTCGTCGCCCGCGAAGGCATAGGCAAGCGCGGCGAACGCCTTGATAGAGAGGCACGCCAACGGCACGAGAGTACCCAGCCGACCACGGGCGGCGGTCATGCTCCCCTGCCTGCCACGAACGCCGACTAGAGGCAATACCACTCAGAGGACCGACAACGAGTCCCGCCATGACTACAGATGCGAGGTAGAGAAGCCCTCACATCAAGGCGTGGCAGCGGAACCGAGGACGCAACGCTAGCGCCTCGGTCAGCCATGCCGCGACACGCCGCGGCGCGGGGAGCACAGCCATGGCCCAAAGCCGGATCGCAGTTGGTTGGTGCGGGCCGGCCTACGCATCATGAGACGAATCGGCGACGAAGCGTTGCGGACGTATCAATCGCCGGCCAAGCTATCCCCCCATTTTTGAAGGAAGGATGCCCGCACGGCAGCTCTTGCACCATCGAGCCTGTCCTTGGCTGCCAGGCAGTCTGCCTCCGTCACGGAGTCATCCCCGGCAACAAACCTCTCGACAAGTTCGTTATAGCTTTCGTTTGCCTCGGACATGACTGCGCATTCCTCGGGACATGACCGCGCCATGCGCAGATGTAACTGTGTAGACCCCACGGTTGATTCCAGAGAACATCCGAATTGAATGGCAGCCACGCCTGTCGCGCACGGCACGGCACATATCGTTATGACTGATGCGCGACCGCACTCCCGCGCAGACCACGTATCCGGGATTCAGAAGCGCCTGACCGAACAGCCCCAAAAGAAAGACCGCCGCATGCGCGGCGGTTGGAGGAAACCAGTCCGACTATGCCTTGGGAACCGCGGCACAACTGAGCAAAGCCAGACGGAACATCAATACCGACGGCATCAATGCTTCGGGTAACAGCTTATGGAGACGGCGGCACCGAAAAAATCAGACGAGTCCTATTTTTTGCGCGAAATCGCCTCAACACGAGCATCCCGTGCCGAGTCAATCACTCGCACAACACGTCAACCCCGGCAATGCCAAGCAACGCGCAGTGAAGCTTAGCCCAAGCTGCGGGTCCTCCGCTTCTGCCGAGGGACAACGATCCCCCAGACAGAGAGCAGCGCGTCGAAGGAAGTCCCCGACGCGCCATCGGCGAACGACGGCTGACGCTGCTTATGACTACACCGCCGCGGAGGAAGCGGCACGCCCGTGAGCACGTAACACACATTGCGGCACGTCGCTCCGGCGCTGCCCGGACTGCGACAAATAACGCCTGCTGCGCGCAGTACCTTCAGCGCCCGCTCCGCCTCATCGGCCGTGAGGTCCGCCGTCTTCATCAGCGCCTGCCGACTGGATGCGCCGTCCCGCAAAGCCGCAACGATCATTTCCGCGCAATCGCGGCTTTCACGTTCAAATTTGATTCTTCTCATACAGAACTGCAGAACAATGGCCTGAAACACTCGAGATATGGTGATCCGAGACATATTTCCAACCATGGGACATCAAAACCAACCCCACAATCTATGGGACTCAACTGATTATTTTTAAATAACACTTAATCCTGATATTAAAGATTGCACCACGGCACTCATCGTCGTGGCTTCAACAGGCTTAAGACGAATCCTATTTTTATAAATCTTTGTAATTTTCGTAACTCACGCATGAGAGAATTTGTCCAACAAACCGCTATCGATGCGCCGGCTGTGCCCTGAAGAATCCGGGGTTCGGTGCCAATGCATGAAGGACCGGCTAGCGGTCCCAACCAGGAGATGTGATGAACTTCAAGGAAGGTGATGTCGTGCAACTGAAATCTGGTGGTCCGCGTATGACGATCACGGGAATCATCGGCGAATCTGACCAGAACTCCCCGCTTAATCTCAGGGCGCTACAGAAAGTAGCGGGATTCGAAAACGGCGACGTCACGGTACAGTATTTCGACGGCGCCAGACTGGAGAAGGCCGTCTTCAAAAAGACGGTGATCGAACTGTGCCAGTCCTAAGGCATCCTTGAGCAACAGTTTGGGGGGCCGGCATCTTGAAGCCCCCGGCATCTTGCCTCATTCTCTTTTCAGACAGGAGTTCCGTCATGTTTCCAGAGCATCGTGAACTGATTTCCACACTCAAGACCCAAGACGCACACTTTGCACGCCTGTTCCATCTTCACAACGAGTTGGACCAGCAGATTCAGAACATGGAGCACGGCATCGTGCCGGCCAGCAGTATGCACATCGAGAAGTTGAAGAAGGAGAAGCTTGATCTGAAGGATCAGCTTTACATCATCATTCAGAGCAAGACCACACCTTCGTGAAGGGCTTAGCGTCTGTTCTCGCCATGAGCCGCTCAAAGAAAACCAGGAAACGCTATATGCCGAGGCGCCAGCCGTTGGCTGCGGCTGTCCGTACACAACCGTGGCGGCTCGACGCGGCATTTGGCCCGTTGGAAGCGCTGCTCGACAAGATGGCGCGCGATGGCGGGCTGGACTTGTCCGATGATCGCGCGGCACTCTATGCGCGCTGGTGGGGAAACGACATCGAGGAACTTTCGCTGGTGATCCAAGGCACAGCGGAAACGTTCGATATTGCAAGGAAGCGGGATTCCGCTTGCCCTTCCACCGAGCCCTTGCATCGCCTCGCCGGAAAGCTCACTGCGAACGAGCCGCTTGATATCAAGGATATTGCCGATTGCCGGCATTGCGTTGCGCAATTACGCACCTATACAGCAGGGCGGTCGCAAGGGGAGATGATTGATCTGGTTCAGACAGCACTCATCAAGTTCTCCATGGACTGGCTGGACACGCAGCATGCAAGGTGAGCCTTGCTATCGGATACGCAGTGTGCACTACAGTATCGGGGATCCAGTATGCCATTCATCCTTGTCGGAATCGCGCTTGTCTTCGCCCTCCTGTATGCGCTCTTTTGGCTTTACTCGGCTGTGGCCGCGCTGTACGGCCAGGTAGCCGGACTAGCCGCCGTGGCCGCCATGGTGGCACTCTTCGTCGGCGCGATTCGCCTGATTTTGCTGCATCATCGCTCCATCCACGGCGTCGTCGTCAACGGCAACCGGATCCTGTCCTGCAGCGACGACTGGGGAGGAATCCGTGTTGATGCCGAGCAGAAACAAGGAACCTTGCGCCTCAACGGGCAGATTGTCCACTTCATCTTCGCCGATATCGTTCGTGCCGATCCCGTGGACGACGGTGACTGCTGGACCTTGACATTGCGCCTTGCCCACACCCCGCAGGCCGAATGGCATATCCCGATCGGGAACGGCAGGCAGGTACGTCGCTGGGCAAAGATTCTGCGCCTGGCCGCGACACAAGAGCTCTGAAGTAGCGCCGGTGACCGGTGTGATGAACCATATAGGAAAACAACCGTTGACCAGACCGGCCGTATCTCTATCATTGCGGCCCGCGCTTGTCGCAGCCGCCTTGCTGATGGCAGGTTGCGCTAGCGGGATTCCGCCCGAGGAAAGGCCTCATGCTTTGCCCCGCATCGTCGCACATCGCGGTGGCACGGCCGACGCGCCCGAGAATACGATTGCTGCGATCCGGCAGGCCATCGACAACAAGGCGGATGCGATCTGGCTGACCGTGCAGTTGAGCCGGGATCAGGTACCTGTGCTTTACCGGCCGGCCGATCTCTCGACTTTGACTAACGCATCGGGCCCAGTCTCCGCCTACACGGCCACGGAGCTTGCGGCGGTGAATTCCGGATGGCACTACAAGGATAAGAACGGCAGGCTCCCATACCGGAATGCGCCCGTCGGCATCCCGACCCTTGCGCAGGCGCTACGCGCCGTGCGGCCCGGTATACCCTTGATTCTCGATATGAAGGCGCTTCCCGCGGCGCCACAGGTGCAAGCTGTGGCGAACGTCCTGAGCGCTGAGAACGCATGGTCGCGCGTCACGCTCTACTCAACCGAAGCGGCATATCAGCGGGCATTTTCGGCCTACCCGCAAGCCAGGATGTTCGAGTCACGAGACGCTACCCGGGACCGCCTGGTCCGCCGCTTGTTGGCAGATACGTGTGAACCACCAGCAGCGATGCCAGACTGGTCGGCATTCGAGCTGCATCGGGAGGTGACGGTCACGGAGAAATTCACACTCGGAGAAGGTGTTTCCAAGGTCCGGGCCACGATGTGGACACCCGCGACGGTCGCCTGCTTCCGAACGCAGGCACGGGTTCACATTATGGCAATTGCCGTCAACAGCGAGGAAGACTACCGCCTGGCTGCCTGCCTGGGCATCGACGCTATCCTGGCCGATTCCCCGGCACAGATGCGCGGCATCCGTGCGAAAACCAGCAACAACGCAGTGCTATGCGCGCCCTAATACCGGTCCGGATAAACGTCGCCCGGCACATTGCGCTGTGCCAGGCAGTCTGCTCTTCTCGTATCCTCTGGCGAGGAAACCCATCCATGATGCATCAAGTCAGCCATTCGTCGTCTATCCGCCTTATCACCTTGTCCCACCTTATGGTGAGCGCCATGGCCGCCGCGACGGCTTTCACCACTCTGCCCGCCGCCGCCTACCCAGGCATCGACGGTGTACGCTTCCGTGACGTCCGCACTGTGCACTACCGTTGCGACGCCGACAGGACACTCACGGTCCGCTACTTGAACGGGACGGACAATAGCGCCGCCATCCTGAGGATTTCGGGTAATCCTCTACTGTTTGTCAATGTGATCAGCGCCTCCGGCGTGCGCTATGTCGCGGGGCAGTACGAGTGGCTGACCAAGGGAGATGAAGGCTCGCTGCGCAACCTGGAGCTGGACCAGAACGCCACGCCCGTCTATGCGGGCTGCAGGATGGTGAAGTCATCCCGCTGACGCGCGCGGCCGGAGCGCTCTCCTACCCAGAAAAGCGAGAATCGCCTGATTTTTGGCATGGTCGAGTTCCAGTCACTATGGCCGCATCTGGCTCGTGACTACGCCAGGTCCATGTCCTTGATGGCTCGCGACTCACCTCTCAGACGCAAGTCCGGCGCGCCTTTCGCCCGAGGGGCGCACGTTGCTTCTTGGCCCCCCATCACATGCGTTATTGTCCGAGCAGAGCATCCTCATTCATCACACCCCGTATTCGCGCCAGTCAGTAGCCGCCATTCGGCGCATCACTATGTGCATGGGGCACTCACCTTCAGCAAGACAGGGAGCACCTTCCCCGCCTTCGCCTCTTCAGGGGGCAACGCGACATGGACGTCACACTGCTCGCCCACCCCCTTCCCCCATGCCACGCTTAGCGTCTCCACATCCCGGGCCATGCGCGCGTAGGCCCGACCGCCCTGACCGACGATGCCGACATTGTTGCCTTGCTGGTCCCGGACATCCGCCCCCATCGGTGGCATGTCCCCGTTCGGCAAGCGGGTGTCGATCAGGACCGCGCGACCTGTCACCGTTCCGTAGTGCAGCATCACCACTGAGCCCTCTACCGGCACGACGTTCTGGCTTGTCAGCTTGAGTTCCACGTCCGCCGGAATCTCGGCAGGGTCCAGCGCGACCTCGTTCTGGCGGTACGGTGTCAGGTACGGCAAGACGCCATAGCCTCGCCGGTCAAGCGACAGGCCGGAAAATCCCAGTATCTTCGCGCCTGCCGCAGCGGGCGCGGCGACGATCGCGATCGTACTGCCGGTATAAGGCGAGAGTGTCACACCAGCGGGATGGGCCACGATCATCCCTGACAGGCCAATCGATCCGCTACGGTAGCCAACGCCCTGCGCATACGTTGCCTGTGCTGTCACCACCGGCGAAATATACTGTCCGCTAAGCGAACCCGACGCTCCCGCAGTAGCTGAGTAGGCGCTTGCGATCCCGTAGCGGAATGCGTTGTCCATGCCGGCAGACCCGTTCACCATCGTCTGGACCATTACGCCGCGGTCCGGTTGCTGTGTCACATTAACGGCAAGCTGCGGCGCCTGCGGCATACGTCCGAGCGGCATGGTCAGACTCAGCATGTACTGGTTTTCCATCCTTCCGTAACCGTTTCTCACGCGGTTGACTGAAACGGAGTACGTAAAGTAGCGGGCCCGGTTGCTATAGCCGATCTGGAATTGCAGATCTCTCTGTGGGTGATTCCAGTAGTTCTGCGCAAACGCACTCACGGCAAGCTGGCCACCGGTACTACCCAGCGCCTGATTGAAGTTCAGGGACACCCGACTCTTCGGCCGGAAGATCCCGTCACCATCCAGGCCCTGCCGCTGAGCATCGATCGTGTGCGCGGCAGTGCTGAAATCCATGAAGCCGCTGGACGAGAGGCGATAGGCGCCGACCGAGATGTTGCTCTGCGTGCTCTCAAAGTACTTGCCGTAGCTGAGCCTCACGCTCGATCCCGTCAGTGTCTGGCTCGGCGTCCACGCGCGCGCACCGGTCGCATCGAAGGCCACTGCGCCAAGCGGCGTACCCAAAGCCACGCCACCCAGGATCGAAACGTACTTGTCGCTCACCTGCCAACCACCATACCCTGTCACGTCGTTGGAGATGCCGCGCTGAAGCGTTCCCTGGAAAAGTTTTGGCTGGTATGCCGTCAAGCCACGGTCGTGAAGCACACCGGCTGTCAGGCTGTAGCGCAGCCTGCCCGGACGCAACAATTGCGGTACCGACGCATAAGGCACGGAGAACGTCTTCCTCCGGCCGTCGGCTTCTACTATCGTCACGTCAAGATTTCCGCCATACCCGGTCGGGTATAGGTCATCGATCGTGAATGGCCCCGGGGATACGGTGGTGTCATAGAGCAGCACCCCATTCTGATGCACCGTTACATGAGCATTGGTATCGGCAATCCCCCGCACAACAGGCGCATAGCCTTGCTGCGAGTCAGGGAGCATCCGGTCGTCACTCGCCACCTGGGCCCCGATGAATGGAAGTGTGTCAAACAGTTCCCCCGACGTATAGAGTCCGCCCACCACCAGCCGCCCCCGGATCGATGGCAAGTCGTGAAGCACATAGGTGTTAATGCCCTGGTAACGCATTGCACCACCCTGCTGCGAAGCAAACGATCCGTTATGCCGGAGATACCAGCTCCCCATGTTCACGCCGGCGTTCAGCCCAAGATATGCGGACATTACGGCTCCACTCGGCCCTGTGCTCCGATTGGCATTCAATGTATAGCCAAGCGTGGCGGCAGTTACGCCACGGTCCCACAATTCCGGGCTGACATAGCCACGAGGCGCCCGGCGTAGCATTGACTGCGGAATCGTGGCGTCGAGACGTAGTTCACCGGTATCCAGCGACGCGACGGCTTGCGGCACCAGTTCCGGCAACGTCGGGCATGCATCAGGTTTCGTCAAGCGCGTGAGACTCTCCGGGGAGAGCCTCGATAGATCGACTGACGCTTGCTCGAGCAATGTACGCGTCATGCAAATGGCACCGTGATCCGGATCCGTGCTGGCTGCGACCTGTACATTGACCCGGCTGACCACGCGTCCATTCACAGCGAAGTCGACGCGATATTGCCCAGGCAAGAGCGGATTGCCTCGCTGATAGCGGGAGAGGTCGATCTGCCTTCCAGGCGCCAGGGAATCCGAATTGAATTCGACGTATCCTGTCCCGCGACTACTCGTGGCTGTGCCAGCGTTGTCGGCGTCATCCGGGCGCCCCGTCGCCCCGATACTGACAGCCCATGCATGGGGATGTGCCGCCACCCCAAGAGTCAGAATCAGCCCCGCATAGGCTGACGATAGAGAAACCCCTCCTGCCCGACATGACGGTTCGCTCGATTTTTTTCGATGGGTCACTGAGTTCGTGAGGAATGGATTTTCCTGGCGACAGAGCAGGTTGCCAATCGCCTGGCGATCAGCAACGAGCGCTGTCGCCAGGAACTACTTCTGGGCGGAAAACTTGTTTGGTACAACAGAACCGTAGTCGTTGACCGTGTCGAACGTGACCCGTAATGGCGCGTCCGCTCTCGCGGACATACCCGCGATTGGAAATACGTGACTGCCGCGAGGAAGAATCATGCCGCCATCCGAATCCGGAGTTCTGGCCTGGGCATCGATGCGCGCCCGCACAACATTGACGTGAAAAGGCGTGGGGTTATCAGCCTTCAGCGCATAGCCATTCCCGGACGGGTCCTTGACGACGCTCCATATCACCCTTTCCGGTGCATCATTGGCGCTACCCTCCAGACCTTGGGGGCGAAAGAAGATCTTGATGCGCGACCGAAATGCCAGTTGAAGCGCGCTTTCCTGAGGGGCAACCTCCGGCTTCGGCGGAATTTCCAGCACATTCAGGTAATACACCGATTCGCGATCCTGTGGCATCGGATCCTGTGTATAGACCAGGCGCAATGTCTGTCCTTTGCCTGGATCCAGGCGGGCAACTGGTGGTGTAATGACGAACGGCATCTGGGACTGGCTGGCGTCGGCTCTTTTATCGCCGTCGTCGATCCAGCTCTGAATAATGGCTGGCTGCTTTCCTTCGTTGCTGAGCTTTATGCTGACTTCCCTTGCATTGGCCTGGTAAATCACGCGCGTTCCGCTGATGACGACACTGGCCCAGCTATTCATGGCGAGCGCGCATACACCGAAATATGTCATCACCAATCTGGTAATTATTCGTCTCATGGGATCGAATCAAGAAATTCTGTGGCGGACACACCGCGTGCCCGCCATCCTTTCTCTGTTGGACTATTGGTAGTCGATTGCGTACGTTACCGAACTCAGAACCGGACCAGGAGACGTCGGGCCCATCGCGTAGTACTGCACCGCATACGGCATGCTTGCCGTGCCTTCAGCCGTGAGCGCGACATGTGTCGTGGACATATGCTGAGACGTGTCGCCAGCCTTGACAGGCTTTCCGTTCGAGCTGTCGACCAACTGCAATTGCACATTCTGCGCGGAGCCGGCATCGGTGGACATGTTCTTCAGATTGCCAGTGACCTGGTCGACCGTTACACCGCTCTCGAAGAAGACGGCGGCAGTCTTTGCCGCGCCAACGCACCTCGAGAGCGCAACCAGGAAACCTGTCTGGCCTGCCGTCTGCCCCGCCGTGGTCAGCTTCCCAGTCGAAACCGTAGGAAGAATGACCGTGCTCGGCGACGAAGAATCCACACCGTTGACGGTGATCTTGCAGGTCTGACCGGTAAGTTTCCCGGCGAAGTTGATCGTGCCATCGGCAGCCGAAGCGGCACCAGCAAATCCCAGTCCGATCGCAGCGACCAAGTGAGTGATGAGTCTGCTTTTCATTTGTTTTTCTCCTAAATTTTAGTGTTCAAGAGACATTGTTGGAACAGCATTGCATTGATATTCTGGCGATTCGCCGGCATTGCCAATGCGGAGCTTATAGTAGCTATTCGACATTAATTAGACGAATAGGAACAGTCTTAAATTCAAGATTCAAAATTTGATATCAGATATTAATATTTCTGAATTTTCGAAATACAATGCGTGCGCGGCTGCTGAACCGTCCCTACGAGCGCCCGCCATGCGAGATCGGCATCGATCCGTGCTCGATACCTCGGCGACCCGCATCATCCTATGCCACGCCCATGCAGCACCGCCGTCATCGGTTGAGATTCGTCTCAAGCGACGCGATCCAGGCTTGCACCATTACGGGACCGCCCTGTCTTCCCTTGCTTGCGTCATGGATGGAATCGGCGTAGCGAAATCGTCTGGATTTCCACAAAAAATCAGTCTCGTCTGATAGGAATCCACCTACGCCAGGCGCCCAATGACACTGGAGCGGAACGCGGCCAGGTCGCACATGGATATCCTGATTCGTTACACCCCAAACATCAGATGATGATGCGCAGTCTGTTGCTTGCCATATGCTTGGCGGCATCTTCGTCGACGGCGTTTTCTGTTGACGAGGTTTGCCTTCGCGAGTTTGAGGCCTATCGCCAATCGAAGATCGACCTCGGCGTCGCCAACAAGCACCTTCCCCGCCTGGATGTTCCGGAGGGAGGACGATCACCCTATACGGTCATCTTCATCCATGGCCTGTTCGAGTCGCCATACTTCGATCGCGGCCTGATCGGGAATTTCAACGCCCATGGCTACAACGTCCTCAGCATCCTGCTTCCCGGCCACTGGGAGAGGGATTCCGACATCATCGATCGGATCAGCTACCGCGACTGGCTGAATGAAGTGGACAAGGCAGTAGCCATCGCCGGCTGCCTTGATGGAAAGCTGATCTTCGCCGGTCATTCCCTCGGAGGCACCCTGGCGCTGGCGGGTGCCCTGAAGTACCGAGCACGCACCGCGGGCCTCGTACTCTGGGCGCCGGCATTACAACTGAAGCCGTTACCGCTGTTCGGCGGCGTGATCGGCAGCATCACCACACTGAGCGGAAATACCCTGACGAGGCGCAAGCCGGATCACAATGAGATCCCCAAGTATTCCGCCAACGCCCCCATCCAGGTCTACAACCTCGAGGAATACCTCGCCACTACGTACGGAACATGGTGGCAAGGGGCCACGCCTCCGATGAATGGCAATCACCACGACCTCCCCTTGTCGTACCTGGGCATCTATGGAAAGGTCATCGTCCCGGCTTTCGTGGTCGTTCCTGAAAGAGACCCCGCGGTGTCGGTCAAGGAAAACCTGGCAATGTTCGAGCAATTGGGCGGCCCCAAGGAACTCATTGTCTATCCGCAAAGCTCGGTCGTCTGGCATGGCAATGTCACCAAATCGGAAACGGATACATACCGGACCGCCCCCAACGACTTCAATCCGGACTTCCATGGTATGGTGACCGAGATGAACAACTTTCTAGAAGACCATCTGAAAAGCGATGGTACTTCCTGAGGGGATAAGAGGTTCAGTCAAGGCGGTCCTTGCGGCCGTGGCAATGCCGCTGCTACTGCTCACTGCTTCGCCGATCGCCTGGGGAACGCCCCAGGCCGACAGTCTCTCCGACATCCCGACGGCTCAGTTGCAAACGGTACGTCTTGACATGGTGGACCGCGCGGTCGCGCCGCAGCGCATCAGAATCATGGCTTACATCCTAGGCAATGACGCCAGCGGTATGGCATTGCTGCGGCATCTGATCGCCGCGTCCCGGCGTGGCGTGAAGGTCCAGTTGCTTCTGGATGGCATCGGCCCCGGGCTGGAGATGCCAATCGACGACGAGCTGATCGCCGCCATCCAGACGCTTGCGCCCCGCTTCGAGATCAGCATATTCCATCCAAAATACAATCTTCTCGGCATCCGTCACCGCATGCATGACAAGCTGTTCCTGATCGAGGATACGGCCATCATCGGCAGCAGTTCCACCTGGGATCCCAGCGTCCGGGGCGCCTTGCTCGAGAAGGATATCCTGGTGCACGGCGATGCCGGAAGCGCAACATCGGTGCTTTCCGCCATGCAGCGACATTTCGAGGCATTCTGGAACGCACCGCAAAGCGTGCCGCAGAACCCGCTGCGAACGATTGGCATCAAATCCATCTACGAGAACGGTCCATGGCCAGCGGGACTGAATCCCTCCAGGATCGACAGCCATATTGCCGAGCTCAGCGATAAGGTCCTCGAAAAGCGCCTCATCGCCCTCCCCGTGAGTATGCCGGGCGCGGCCCGGGACGAGAGCTTTCGTCTTCGCCTCACCTACATTCACGACAGCCCCGATAAGCAGTCTGGTGGATCGCTGGACAAGATGCTACAACGCCTTGCGACGGCCAAGCATGAGATCCTGATCGTCAGTCCATACATGATCCTGGTACCGGAAATACGCACACTGCTGCGAGAAAAGGTCATGAATGAGCATATTCGAGTCACACTGCTGACAACCTCGATCACCAGCATGTCTGCGGAATTCCCCCCGATCGCCAAGGCTTATGCCGACGACTTGCCCGCGCTGGCAAAAGATGGGATCGAAGTCAGGGAATTCCGCGCGCGAGGATACGATCGCATGTTGCACGCAAAGCTTGTCAGGATCGACCATCAGACGTACTTTGTAGGCAGCTTCAACTTCGATCCGCTTTCCGCCAGGTACAACACGGAGAACGGCCTGTGGATCGAGACAGACCGCAATACGTCGTCGCGCTTTGTTCAGGATATCGATCGGACCATCGAAGAGTATCTTGGCAATTCGGAACCCATCACGGACGGCGAAGGCAATCTTCTCGTTGACGATCCGTACCGCTGCGACGTAGTGAACTGCGACAACCCGATCCGGATCATTACGCCTCTGGTCCGCGACATGCTCTGAGATTCTCGCTCGCGACGACGACGAATCAGACCTATCCAATGGACGTTGCGCCAGCAAAGAACTAGCCTGTAATTGTGCAGGCGGCAGCCTTCGCAACGTCCATCCTCCCGCGACGCGCCAGCCAGTCCTGCGCAATCATTTTTCTCATGACACTTAGTGAGGCGCATTCATGGACTCCAATCCTCTTCTCCGCATTTCCGCACTCGTCGGTGCGTTCGCCGCATGCGTTGGTTGCGCCAACGTCATGGCGCAAACGCCGCCGACGGCCGGGGCCGGCATGGCTGCAGTGACCTCGGCTACCGCCGAGGTTTCACCGCCGACAGACCCGCTGGTGGAGCGTCGAGTGGCCGACAAGCGTGCCTCAGATGAATATCAAGCCAGGAAGCAAGAGGCCAGGAAGATCTACTCAGAACGGATCAAGGCGGCCAAGCAGGAAGAGGTGCGAAAGAAAGACGCAGACGCCAAGGCTCTGGAACAAGCCACATCCGAGCAAGTTGCCACGCAGGGAGACTAGCAACTGGCTGAAAACCGACAGGCGGCGGAAAGGACGGCCGCCTGCTTAGCGCCGTCTGATGAATGCTGCCCCTCTATGTGTTCCATAGTCGGAATCGACGCCACGCGCCTCCCATCCGTCTTGGGTCATCTCGACGATCAGCTTCGATTCGCTTTTGCCGGCACCAGCCAAGACTTGTGCGATCTCGCTGAAGGCCGCCTGCACGGCGTCATCCCGCACCCAGTCGGCGACCGACTCGACCCGGTAGGTATAGGTCACGCGCAGCCCCGTTCGCCCCCCGATCTGTACCGGCCCCTGCCAGCGAATCAGCCGGTCCAGGCCTTTCCTGGCCCAGCACAGATCATTCGATCTGGCATCCTGCCCCTCGTCGCCCCCGGCACGCAGGAATGGCTTGGCGGCGGCAGTCAGCGTATAGCGTCGAACCTTGTATCGGACCGTCTTGCCAAAGCCGTCAACCTCCGTTTGCTCTTCAGCGCTCCGGGCAAGGCCGACCGCCTCAAGTGCAGCCATTCGGTTGGCTATACCGCCGGGCACCGCCTGACGCAATCGCATATCGACTTCCGAGACATCCACGGGCCACCTTCCGACGCTGACACAGACGTCGCCATCCATCTCGAGAAAGCGGGTCACAGCTGTCCGCAAGTTGCTCTCATTGGCATCATATTTGGCCCCACCACAACCACTCAGCGAAGCGATGGACAGGAGCAAAGCGGTCGTGGCAATTCTGTTCACTGAGCATTCGCCGATGCGATGTTGGGTATTGAAGCGCGCCCGAGAAGGCGGCTACCGCTTTCAGCATCCGGAAGCAGCAAGGCGTGCCCCCCCACCTGCAGTCGCCTCGATGCTAAGACCGTGACGAAAATGGGATGGTACATCGCCTGTCCTGGCGAGCGGCTTCACAATTTGCGAACTGAGAGCGACGCCATCGTACCGCCGTCATCTGCCTTGCCGCCATTGGACAAGTCTGGATCTGATCCACGCCACGTTCCACGCCCTGCATCGCAACCGGCTTGACTCGTCAAGGGATCGGGCAGGCCACGACCGGTGCCGGCCTCATTGCGCTGCGACCTGGAATCTCATGCGTCAGTACCGACAGGAATGCAGGAGCGTCGAAACGAAACCGGCATAACACCATATTGGAGGAGGCCAGCCTAACCATCTGCGACGAACTCAGCGTCCCCACTATCTCTGCAATCTCACGGCTGATATTAAGACGGTTCACGGCATCCTCGTGATTGTCTCGTATCAGTCGCTGGGCGACTTGCAAATATGCAAGGTTGAACGCCCTAATCTCATCCAGCACCTCATTGACCACCCTTAAACCTCCCCCGTTCCACCTCTTATACTTCCCGCCCGCCTGCGACACTGCCGGTCGCATGAATGGCCACGTTTGGCACAGAATTCAGCCAGCGCGCAATGTTATGGCAGGGTAGAAATTTTTTAAATTTTATTAATTTTATTAATACATAAAACAAACAAATGATGCGTATCGCGCACATCGCCATCAAAAAATGAAATCGAGATTATTTTCGCTCCATGACTTTACGAATCGATGTAAATCTCCTTTTTCTCGATGGCTGCATGCAGCAGTACGCAAATACGACGAGATATAGGAACAACGGGACAAAGAAGATCCCACTCTTGGTCGCGAGCACACCCGCGACACATAGCGAGAACACTACGAGAAAGGACCAAGTAAGCCAGCGAGCATCCTTCCGCGGCGGGAACATTGTCGAGCTCTGCATCATGGAAGTGGAAGACAATCTAACTGGTGCCGCGCTGTCCTGTAGCTAGGACGAATCTGATATTCAAGGTCGCTTGCTGGTCCCGGCCTGCCAACCGGCCCTAGTGATGCAGACGAAGGGCCTCCCGGCGCCCAAAGAATAAGACTCGTCTTGTGTCACTCCACGTCTCGCGCGCCTATGTTGTTTACACGTCAACAGCAAGGAACTGAGTCATGACCATGCGTATCGGCGCACATGCCCCGGACTTTATCGCTGACACCACTCACGGCAGAATTCGCTTCCATGAGTGGATCGGCGACGGCTGGGCGATTCTCTTCTCACACCCCAAGGATTTCACGCCGGTCTGCACGACAGAGCTCGGGTATATGGCAAGACTCGAGCCGGAGTTCGAGAAGCGCGGCACGAAGATCATTGGCCTGAGCGTTGATTCGGTGGAGGATCACGCGCGCTGGATCCACGACATCGAGAGAACACAGAACTGCGTGGTCAACTACCCGATGATCGGAGATGCCGACCTCAATGTTGCAAAGCTCTACGGCATGATCCACCCGCAAGCCAACGGCGGGCCGCGCACAGCCGCGGACAATGCCACCGTCCGCTCGGTATTCGTTGTCGGCCAAGACAAGACCATCAAGGCGATGCTGATCTACCCAATGAGCGCCGGCCGCAACTTCGACGAAGTACTGCGGTTACTCGACGCCCTGCAGCTCAACGCCCAACACGGCTTGGCCACGCCTGTCAACTGGCGGCCCGGGGACGACGTCATCATCCCCCCTTCAACGTCGGACGAGCAGGCACACCGGGAATTCCCTCACGGCTTCAAGACCTATACGCCGTATTTGCGCACCGTAAAACAACCCTGATCCGACGCCATGATTTGCGGAGATTCGCAATGCAACGCCTGATTCTGTTGGCCTACGGCCTGTTAGCGTATCTGATCGGCATGGCTGGCCTGGCGGCCCTGGTACTCCTGCTACATGGCTGGGGGCTCGGCGGGATGGCGGACGCCGGAAACAGCAATGCAGCTTGGCCGCTGCTGATCGATACCCTATTGCTGATGGGGTTCGCTGCATCACACTCCATCATGGCCCGCGACACTTTCAAGGCGCGGTTGGGCTGGTCGCCATCTGCCCAACGTGCCAGCTACGTACTGATCGCCGGATTGGTCGCCGCCATATTGGCCATTGCCTGGCAGCCGATGCCAGGAGCGCTCTGGCGGCTTGAGCCGACCAGCTTGGCCGGTATCGCGCTCACAGCGCTGGGGTGGGCTGGCTGGCTACTGTTGCTCGTAGCCAGTTTTGCCATCAGCCATACTGACCTCTTTGGCCTGCGACAGGCATGGCTACAGTTTCGCCGTCGGGCCTATACGGCGCCACCCTTCTGTGTGCGCGGATTCTACCGATATATGCGGCACCCGATGATGACCGGCTTCCTGCTGGCATTCTGGTGCACGCCCGACATGACAAGCAGTCGGCTGCTGTTCGCGCTGGGCATGAGCGCCTATATCGGCATTGGTGTCCATCTGGAAGAGGCCACACTGCTGAAGGACATCGGCCAACAGTACCGCCGCTACCAGAGCACTGTCCCCATGTTAGTGCCGCATCGCCCGCGTGGCCTCGATTCGCCACCGTAACTGCGCGCACCAGGTCACACGGTACGGTCACGGCACGAGGCGCCGCCAAGCCGGCGGCGGAACGTCGTCCGCGATCACCTCCTCCCAAGCTGTGACCGTGCCGTCCTGCTTGGTGTATACGCGCAGCAGTGCATCAGTGCGCAGCAACTTGCTCGCGGTGAACATCAGCATACGCTCGCTCCCATTTTGCCCAAATCCGGGCTGGTGATATCGATACAACCGAAGCAACTCTTCATCATCCGTCAGCACATCCTCCGGAATCCCTACAGCCACGATCCTGGTGTAGTACTGACTCTTTCCCCACCGATTCAACTTCTTGGAAAACGTGGGGCTCATAAAGAAGGCGGTCCCCGCAGCCAGAATCAGTATCCACACTACCAGCTTGGCTCTTCGCCGCATCCTCGCCTCCTCACGAGCATTAAATGGATGGTCATATTTACTAAAATCCGTCGACATAAACAATGAGACGAGTCTGATACTTTTCACTGCAACTCAGATTTAAATTTCATTCAAGCGAAAACAGACTTATCTGCTTGAGAGAGGTCCCGTCATCGGGCGGAATGGACAGGTTCCCTTCGAGCCCTTCCTTTCTTGTCAGGCCTTCCAACCAGGAGCAGAGAGATGGACATCAAAACCGTTCGCGAGCGCGCTTTCGCCATGCCGCTGACTAGCCCGGCCTATCCGCCCGGCCCCTACCGGTTTGTCAACCGTGAGTTCTTCTTCATCACATACCGCACCGATGCCCGCAAACTTGCAGAGGTCGTGCCCCAACCGCTGACAGTCGACGAACCGCTCGTAAGCTACGAATTCATCCGTATGCCGGATTCCACCGGCTTTGGCGACTACACCGAGAGCGGTCAGGTGATCCCGATCAGCTTCGAGGGCACGCCCGGCACCTACACACTGGCGATGTACCTTGATGATCATCCGCCACTGGCCGGTGGACGCGAGATGTGGGGATTTCCCAAGAAGCTCGGCAAGCCGACTCTCCAGACGCACGCCGACACGCTGATTGGCACGCTGAACTATGGCCCGGTTCGGGTGGCGACCGGCACCATGGGCTACAAGCACCGGGAGCTGGATCCGGCCGCCCAGAAGCACCGCCTCGAATTGCCCAACTACCTGCTCAAGATCATCCCCCATGTTGATGGCAAGACCGTGCGCATCTGCGAGCTATCGCGTAACTACATGACCGACGTGGTGGTGAAGGGTGCATGGACCGGACCGGCCTCACTGGAACTCGCCCACCACGCGTTGGCGCCGGTCGCAGGGCTGCCCGTGCTGGAGATCGTAGAGGCGCGCCACGTCATCGCCGATGTCACGCTGGGCATGGGAGAAGTCGTGTTCGACTACTTGTCCAGCAACCAGCCCCTGTGAGCGCCCGTAGCGCCGTCCTAACATACCCGCCCATATTTCCGGAGCTAGCATATGTCTGATCTGAAAGAGAAAGTCGCGGTCGTCACGGGTGCAGCCAGCGGCATCGGCAAAGCAATCGCCGTCACACTGGCAAAAGCAGGAGCCACCGTCGCCATTGCGGACCTCAACAAGGCCGGCGCAACCGCCGTCGCTGGCGAGATTACCGCGCTCGGCGGCCGGGCCATGGCGCTGCACATGGATGTCACGGACGAGGAAGCGGTCAATGCAGGCATCGACGACGTAGCGCTCAACTACGGAGGTATCGACATCCTCGTATCGAACGCCGGCATCCAGATCATCAGCCCCATCGAGAATCTTCTATTCGCCGACTGGAAGAGACTCTTTGCGATTCACGTCGATGGCGCGTTCCTGACCACCCGCGCCGCCTTGCGGCACATGTACCGTTCACCCCGCGGCGGCACCGTGATCTATATGGGATCGGTACATTCTCATGAAGGGTCGCCCCTTAAGGCGGCATATGTGTCGGCCAAGCATGCCTTGCTCGGCCTGTCCAAGGTCGTCGCCAAGGAAGGTGCTGCGCATAACGTCCGCTCGCACGTCGTCTGTCCGGGCTACGTACGCACGCCGCTAGTGGACCAGCAGATCCCCGCCCAGGCTGCTGAACTGGGTATCAGCGAGGCAGAGGTGGTGAAGAAAGTCATGCTCGCCAACACCGTGGACGGCATCTTCACCACGGTCGAGGACGTCGCGAATGTGGTGCGCTTTCTCGCCACATTCCCGAGCACGGCGCTCACTGGCCAGTCGTTCGTGGTCAGCCACGGATGGTATATGCAATGACCATGACACAAGGAGACGTCACACCTTCCCCGCCAGCAAGCCTGCCGCCCTACGAGAATATCGCGCTGGTGTTGCAAGGCGGGGGCGCGTTGGGCTCCTACCAGGCGGGAGTCTTCGAGGGATTGGATGAAGTTGGCATAGCGCCCAACTGGATCGCCGGCGTGTCGATCGGCGCCCTGAACGCGGCGGTCATCGCCGGAAATCCGCCCGAGCAACGGCTGTCCCGCTTGCGGGAATTCTGGCAGACGATCTGTCAGCCCGCATTCTCGCCGCCACTGCCATCGGTGTTGGAAAGTGCCATGTATCACAGCACCTTGCTACAGCGCAAATGGTTGACCACCCTCCAGGCGGCTGACTGCATTATCGAAGGCCAGCGCGGCTTCTTCGTGCCACGCTGGCCGCCCCCGTTCCAAAGGGGCGATCCGCTGGACGCCAGCTACTATGACACATCGCCACTCAAATCAACGCTGGAGCGGCTTTGCGATTTCGACCGTATCAACGAGGGTGGTGTACGCGTGTCCGTCGGCGCGACAAACATCCGCACTGGCAATCTGGATTACTTCGACAACACCACGCGGCGGCTGCGGCCGGAGCATTTCATGGCATCCGGTTCGCTGCCCCCGGGCTTTCCACCCGTCTGGGTAGACGGCGAGTACTACTGGGATGGCGGCGTGGTGGCCAACACTCCACTGGCCCATGTGCTACAAGCCGGCCCACATCGTGACACGCTGGTATTCCAGGTGGACCTGTGGAGCGCGAGGGGCGCCATCCCCGAATCAATGCCGGAGGTTGCCAGCCGGCAGAAGGACCTGCAGTATTCAAGCCGAACCCGCCTGGTGACAGACTGGCTCGAACGGTCCCAGTTCGCACGCCGACTGATACACGAACTGCTGGACCACATTCCCGCCGCGCAGCGGCAACAAAGCCACTGGTGTGAGCAGGCGGAAGCGCTGGCATCCAACCAACGCTACAACATCATTCACCTGATCTACGCAGCCGGTCCGCAGGAAGGCGCAAACAAAGATATCCAGTTTGGTCGTTCGACCATGCATGAACATTGGCACAGCGGGCTGGATGACATCCGCGCCTCGCTCTCGCAGCCGGGTTGGCTGGCAATGCCTGACAACGACACCGGATTCATCACGCACGACATCCATCGGTCCCGTTAGATGAATCAGACTGGTCCTATGTCTATCGGCGGACCGCCTTGCTAGTATCGCCGCGCTGATTCGTGCCCGTCCGGCACCTGGCCTGCTGCCTGGCTCGCAGGCGAGCCGCCAAGTCTACGCGGAAACAGCACCTCTCAAGCACGGGAACGGGCTCACTCAATATTCGAATAAGGATTATTCCATCCATGCACACACATATCTCCAGGATCCTTGCCACGAGCGCGCTGGCGTTCGGCCTGTCTTCGGCCCACGCCGCCTCGGTCAACGGTGTCACCATTCCGGAAGACCAGATTACGAATGCCATGGTCCAGGCCCGCATGATCAATACGCCGCAGAACCGGAACGCGGTGACGCAGCAGTTCGTGGTCCGTGAGCTGATCCGTCAGGCCTCCACCAAGGACAAGGGCCTTGCCGCCGAGCCGCAAGTCAGGCAGGCGCTGCAGGACGCCAAGGAAAGCGTCCTGCGCGACGCCTGGCTGAAGGCCAACCTGAAGCCCGCCGCCATTACCGAAGAACAAGTACGAGCCCGCTACAACACCATCGTGGCCAGCCTTGGCCAGAAGCAGTACAAGGCGAGCCTGATCCAGGTAGCGAATGCTGCGGCCGCCAACGCCGCGCTCACACGTATCCAGGGTGGCGAGGATTTTGCCGAGGTGGCGCGCCAGGTCAGCCTCGCACCATCGCAAGCCAATGGCGGAGCCATCGGTTGGATCAGCTTCAAGGAGCCGCCGCAGGAGGGTCAGACGCAAGGGGTGCCGCTACCGATCGCCCGAGCGCTATCGGCGCAAGCTCCGGGCACTGTCAGCGCCCCCATCGCGCTGGGCGACCGATACTATCTCGTCAAGGCCGATGAAGTCCGGCCGACTCGGGTCACGTCGTATGAGGAATCCCGCGCGGGTCTGCTGAAAGACATGCAAGCAGAAGAACTGCAGCGTGCCACCGATGCGCTGACCGCCCAATTGCTCAGCAAGGCAAAGATAACTCCGTAAGCAGCACTGCTGCCGTGACCGCGGTGCGGGGTGGCGCCCCGCACCTTCGGCCCAGAAGCGCGCCCCATGGGGCGAAGGCGGATCACTCCCCTTCCCCTTCACGCGCTGATCTACCTTTCAGGTATGCCTGAATTGCTGCGGGGGGTTCGCCGAACCAGCGGTACTTGACCATCTCACCAGATGCGTCCGCGTTCTCCACCGCCGTCACCAGGACGCCCCATGCATGCTGTTTATCGCTGGCAAGCGCGCCGTAGAACCGGTTGCTCATGCAGTCGTGCGGCTTGCATAGGCTGCCGACGATGTACTCCCTGCCATCGATGCGTACGCGGGAATACGGTGCACTGACCCCGTCGGCCCGCGCGATCCAACTTGGCACTTGCGGGTGCTCCTTGAACATCTGCCGCCATGCGTGGCGGTAGTCCTTCCGCGCGACGAGATCAGCGAAGGTTTCCACGGAAAGTTCCGCCTTGGGAGCCGAAGCGTGTATCGGTTGCGCCAGCGCGCAGGCTGGTACGAGACTTGCCAGCACTGCAAGGACAGCGCCGAGAGATTTCTGATTAGACGTCATGGTGGCACGAGTCCAATGATGCTGAATGCCCGGCGATCCCCGCTGTACAACGGGTCCCCCTTGACCGTGAATCGCCAACGTTGCCGCCGCGAACCCTTCCCGGTCAATCAGCGGGCTGAAAAAAGGAGCCGGCAGCATCGCATATGGGGCAATACGCCGGCACCAATACAACAAGACGACGCGTTTCCGCCGCGAATCAGCTGGAAGCGGAAACATGCTCATGGTCGACGCGACACTGCGTTGACGTCTATAAGACGATTCTGATTTCTTCATGATCCGGGACGGCAGCAAAGCGAGCGAACTGACTGAGCAATGGTGCGTCCCGGGTCAGATCCCGTGCTTTCGGACGGGTCTGATGGACTTCGCCGTACGCTTGCCATAACGTACGGCCATCGCATTCTTCACTCCACGTCGTACACGTTCCTACTCATGCCACTGAAACAGAAGCCACTGAAGCCGAAGCGGTTCATGACCACGCACGGACTATCCGGACGGATGATTGGCGGTGCAGGGCTTATCACGTCACTGTTGGTTGCCGCGTGCGGGGGTGACAGCGATTCGCAATCGCTCGATCCGCTCTACTCATATCAATGGCATTTGCGGAACACCGGACAGATTGCACTTGGCGATGTGCCGATCGTTGCCGGCGTTGATCTAAACATGGGGACACTGTTTCAGCAAGGCGTGACGGGAAAGGGAGTCGTCGTCGGCATCGTAGAAGGTGGCACCATCGATCCGCTCCATGAGGACCTTGCCGACAACCTGATCCTGAAAGATGGCGCTGGCGCGGCACCGCCGGCCAGCGCCGCCGCGCATACGACGGCGGACGCCGGCATCATCGCGGCAGTCGCCAACAACGGAAGGGGTGGCCGCGGCGTTGCGCCGGAGGCAAAAATCCTTGACATGCGAGCCCCCGGTGCCGCGACGCAGCCGCCACCTCCCATCATCAATATGAGTGAGACGATGCCAGCGCAGGGCTTTACAAGTCTCTCCATGGACGACCTCGATAGCGACACGACTGCGCAACCATCAACGGCAGCGACTCCCTTGATTGTCAAGAGCGCTGGTAACGATTTCCTGCACAGCGGTCCGCTGTCGTTCGAGGACTGCGCTGCGCGAACCCGGAACAGCGGGGTCGGTTGCATGCCGGCCGGCGTGGATCCGACAACGGCCCTGCCCAGCGCCATGGTGGTTGCGGCGATCAATGCAACCGGAAAGAAGGCGTCCTACTCGTCCACCGGCTCTGTCCTCTGGATTGCCGCACCAGGTGGCGAGCTTGGGCACCAGCGCGACTTCGCTCTGCAAGGCGGCCCTCTGCCGGACAGAGCGATGCGCGATCCGCTAGCGTTCTTCGCGCCGGCCATTACCACCACCGACGTCTCCGGATGTGACCTGGGCGTCAACAAGACGGGCGCCACAGCCAACGCGCTTGACTTCGGACCAGCTTCACCGATCGACAAGAGTTGCAACTACACGGCGATCGCCAACGGCACCTCGTCGGCAGCGCCGATGGTGAGCGGAATCGCTGCATTGATGCTCCAGGTCAATCCGGCGCTCAGTTGGCGTGATATCAAGTACATTCTTGGGGTCACCGCCCGGAAGATCCAATTGCAGGAGCCCGATGTGCGCTGGAACGGTTTCGTCGTGGACAGCGGGTGGGTGACCAACGCGGCGGGCCATGCGTTCAGCAATCGCTATGGCTTTGGCCTCGCCGACGCGACTGCGGCCGTCAATCTGGCACGCCACTTCCGGCCGCTTCCCCCGCAGGCTAGCTCGCAGTGGTTGGGCTACGAAGGCGCCCCCGTCGCCATTCCCTATCGCCAGGAGAACGCAGGCATGACCTCGATCGTCATCGGCGATGATCTCAAAACCGAGACCGTGCAAATTCGTCTTCGGACAACGCATCGGCGCCCAGGCAATCTGCGAATCGCGCTAATCTCGCCATCAGGCACACGCAGCATCGTGATGCCCGCTCTGACCGGCGTTCAACTGATGGACGACCAGTTCGAGATCGGCCTGACGGCCAGCAACGCCTTCCTGGATGAATCATCCAAGGGTGTCTGGAAGCTGCAGATCGTCGACGTGCTAGACCCGGCCTCCGCCCAATCGTCCGCGCTCACTTCCTGGCAACTGAAGATCGTCGGGCATCGCGCCACCTGAGACCAGGAAGGCAAGCGGCACTATCGTCCGGCGGCTCTCGCACACCATGCGATCCAGCCGCCGGGCCGCTTGAGGCGCCGTGAAACTGGCTCATATGCGGGGTCGAGCCAGGAAGCCAGGGCAAACAACGCCGAGGCAGTATCCGGGTCCCATTTCCCCTTGTAGCCGGCAACCCCTGCGGCGCGCCTCTTGTCGTCGAACGGCACGGACGAATGCGCAAACTCCTCGTGGGTGACCTCTCCCACGGCGTAAGGCGCCAGCCAGTTGAGTGCATCCCGCAATCCGGCATGGTTGGCGCCCTTCACGGACAGCCAATCCTCGCCACGCTCCCGCGCCGTAAGCGCGGCGCGTACCAGCGGCGTCAGGTCGTACGTCACATAATGCAACGCATCGCGTTGCTCGAAATCGACCGTGCTACCATCCGCGCGAATATTCCGCCCCAGGTGAGCCACGAATTGCCGCCGCGCACGCGCCCACATCGTGCCGTCGTTCAGCGCGGCGGCTGCCAGAGCGGCCAGCTTGACGCGGTGAGCGTTCCAGTTGTTACTCCAGCGGCCGTCGGTGGACCCGGCACCATGCTCCATGCGATCAAGGTAGCCGGTGCCGATACGGCGAATCCAGTCCTTTGCCACGTGCTGCGCCGGCTCCGGCAGGTCTTGCGCCGCGATGGCATAGGCATCAATGAAGGCGTCAAGGTTGGTCTCGTCGATCGGATTGAAGCTGGGGATATATACGGTGCCCCAAGCCGTCAACAGCGCGGCCAGCCTGACGAGATCCGCCTGGGCATGCCCGGATTTCCATAGCAGGGCAAGCTCCCGCATCGCGGGCCAGTCCTGCTCAGCCTCGACGCTCTGGTCCCAAATGCCCTGGTGCGGCAGAGTGCCTTCCGTATGCACCCGCGGGATTGCGCGTGGCGCGGGCGCCAGCCGCCTTTCCACCTCACGCCGCATGGCCTCAATGTCCCGGGGCGCATCGACGGTGCACACAGGCTGTGCGGCAACATTGGCGGCCAGGCATGCCAGCACGCAGATCAGTCCACGGTCGATAATCGTCAAGAACGCTCCGAAGCCGCATCCGACGGCGGCACAACCAGGGCCAATGGCTCCTTCAGGATACGCCGCCGCACGGCCGCACTGAGTTCGCGGCGATCGACGCGGCCCAGGTTTCGCGATCGCAATGCCATGTTGAAGGATAGCGCAAAGCTGACGGCGACATTTAGGCACCCCATCAACGCAATCCCCGCGACTGCCAGCCACAGCGACGCCAGATTCAGCGCCTGCGGCCCGAGCACCCCCAGCGCGGCGCCCACCGACCCGGCCGAGAGCGTCACGTGTCGCACCTCCATATGCGGCCCGACGAAGCTGAGCACTTCGGGACCGAGCCCGAGCAGAACGCCTAGCGACACGTTCGCCGCAATGCCCGACAGGTTTCGCCTGAGAAAGTCCGCCAACGCCCTTGTCCTGGATTCGCCGAACACGTAGCGTAGCCGCCGATTGTAGGTCAACACATCATGCACGTGGTGCAGGACGAACCAATTGTCTGCCCACCCCGCAAAGAGGCTCGACAGCCAAAGCAGCACGCCAGTGAACGCCGCGTAGATCGGCGTCGGGCCCAGGACGGAGAACGACTCGATCGTTGCCATGGCCTTTTCCGGTGTGATGAGATCTTTACCCAGCCAAGCAGTAGCGATCCACTGAACCGCCAACGCTGCGGGAAAGACCACGGCGAGGTTGCCGACGATTGCCGCGGCATTCGAGCGGATCATGGCAATGGCATCGTCGACGAACTGCTCACGGCCCTCTGCTCCTCTCGCCTCATCGAGCCGATGCGCCAAGGCGGGCCCGGTCATGGCCGGCTGCTTGGTGGCCAACGTGAAATGGCAAAACTGGATCGCCAGAAAGCTACCCGCATAGTTCATCGACGAGAGCACGCCCTCTGCGAACTTGTCCAGGTGCAGGCCGTAGATCAGGAACTTCACGTAGACGGTCCAGACAGTCAACAGCCCCCCGCCTGCCGCCGCCCGCACCATGTCGCGATATTCTTTCCGGTCGCGGGTGATGTAGTGTTCCCCCGTTTCCGCTGATCGCTCGAGCACCTTGCGCGCCAGTTGCGAGAACGCGCTGCTCGCCAGGCTCCGCACGCTGCGGTGCGCCTGGTTCGAGCGCACCAGCTCCGCAATCAGGCGTGCAGGCACGCGATGGCGGGCCGGCTCAAGCCAAGCCGCAAGTAGCAGTTCGATGCGCGCCAGCCAGAGTTTCATTCTCTCGACCTGGAACACCACATCGACCGACACCCCGCTCTCATCAAGCTCGTCATAAACGTGCCGTGCGGCTGCACTGCAGCCGTCAAGCAGGCCGCGCGTGTAGTGAAGGCGATGCGCGAATCCGTCAGTCTCCCGATCGGAGCCCGCTTCGCACAGCGAGCCGATGGCTTCAGCAAGAAGAAAGAATGGCGCTCGTTCAACCTCTCCCTTCATACGCGAGCGAATGCCCAAGCTCAGGCCCGTGGCACACACCTGGCTTGCCAGAACCTGGATGCCGGTCATCAGGGAGTGCTCGTACGCGTCCCATCCAACAGGCTCCATGCGTTGCACTTCGACGCCCTCTGCCTGCGTCTCGGCTCGCAGCACCTCGCCGAGGCGCGCGAGGATATCGTCATCGAGCGCCTCGATCCAGTCAGCGTCGCGGCCGTCAACGAAGACCAGTGTGAACAACGCGGCCAGGTCGCTGCGATTCGGCGGCGGCGGCAACAGGCGCGATTGCAGCCGCTCCACCAACTCTCCCCAGAAACCCGGATGGGAAGCCACACCGGTATCGCAGAGCAGGTTCGTCGGTTCATTGTCGCGCACCACCGAGCACACCGTCCTGGCGAAGCGCACTGCCAGCGGCGCATTGCGTTCGAGCACTTGCAGCAGGTAACGCAACCGTACATGCTCGGGGCGGCTCCGGTCGGCAGCGGCCTTCCCGCCCATTGCGTCGTCGCGCCGGATCCAGTAGACCAGCTCGATCAGCCAGACATTGCGGTCTGCCAGCGGTGCCTCAGGATCGGCAGCGGCGAGTATCGTATCCAGTTGCAGGCTGGCGTTGCGCGACTCGCGCCATTTGGACCACAGGGAACGGAACATAGGATCTGATGAAGCAGGCTTTGCAGCGCAGCGGGCGGGTCGTCGCCTCAATCCGGGCCCCGCACGCCGGGAAGTGCCGCGGAGTTCAGCATCCTGACTTCGCGCTGCGGGAAGGGAATCGAAATGTTATGTTCGCGCAACGTGCGCCAGATCGCCAGGTTCATCGCCGATTGCACGGAGAGCTTGCCGTTCTGCGGGTCGGCGAT